>Ga0139314_100451_pt1 | contig 11036 bp, 7 predicted proteins | sample In2P11_FD_99376 | JGI IMG/M metagenome (GOLD analysis project Ga0139314, IMG submission 99376)
CGCCGGAGCACGACGGGCTGGAGTATCTGGCAGATATTGCTTGATATCACGGGCAGTGTCTTGTCGTTGGCACAGCTTGGGATTGACTCGGCGTTGTTGGAGGATCCAAAGGCGGGCGTCTTGGGCAATCCGGTAAAGTTGGTGCTGGGGAATATTACTTTTGTGTATGACGCACTGTTTGTTGCGCAGCACTATTGTATGTATAGGGATGGGAAGAAGGCGATTGACGATGAGGATGAAGTGGGAAGTGAAGCGGATGGTAATGTTGAGACCGAGAGGAGTCCCTTGCTTGGGGGGACGAGATGACGAATTAATTAGGTGTGTTGCTCGTTAACCATCATTATTACATGATTAATCAGTCTTCAGGAGCGAGCTGACTCGACGAGATCTCTCTAGATATAACGACGCACTGTAGCTCTCAAAAAGCCCAGCACATGCCATATACAGAATGAACATGATGAGGCATTACTTTGCGAAATCAAGAGTATCTCGCACTCGGTTTGATTCAGCTCGTGACTACTTAGATGAGCCTCATGCATGCATACTAGACAGCCTTAATTACGATACAAAGAAGGTATACGGACGAGAATCGAGTATCGCGTGTAGCGTACCTCACGATTTAAAGCTCGCTAAAGCTTGCGAACCAGCTTCGACACTAAAACGAATTTGATTGGCTGATGAACCTGGAATCAACTCGCATTCGGATTCGCAACTGGCTCCGAGATTTCGTCTCCACGCTCCAATCAGGAAAGCTTCGTCATGGCTGGTAACCATTGACTCTATTGGGTGAACACTGCCCTTTGGTGTGCCATAGGCAGCAGCAATGGCGAGGCTGATTTGCGATGTTGGGGAGCGACAATATGAAGAGTCTGGAGGCTTTGATATATAAATGTCCTCGTCCTCAATTACAACACTTTTCTTTTACAAAAGGCAAGACCTGCTTTTCTCATACTCAAAAGAACATCAGCGACCTCCTTGATCTAGCAAGTGAAAGAAAAACAGCTCCTGACACCGCATCTCCTCATTTTCGAAAGATTCAATCGTCTTGTCTTGCAATCATCTACACTTCACTATGCCTTCTGCTACCTGGATTATCTCTCTCGTAGAGCTCGTCTACTACATCCCGTTCTCCATAGTCGTGCTCTACCTCCTCTACCGCAACTTTGGCATTCTCCACGGTGTCCTTGGTTACATCTATCTATCAAGCTACATGCTCCTCCAGATCATTTCCTCCGGCATGATTCTCAGTGCCGGTCAGAACGGCACACCGTCGATCACCGCCCTCATTATCCAGAGTGTCGGCCTTGTATCTCTCTTACTCTCCACCGACAGCTTCTTTACTGTAGCGTAAGTCGGCAATCTCTTCGAAACAAAATATGTACATCTCCTGACATGCTTTGCAGGACATACTTCACTCCACAAGCAATTCCTGCCATACTCTCCGGCCATGTTCGCCGCCTCTGGCATCTCACCGTCGTCGCAGCAATTGCAATGGGCGCATATGGCGCATCGACCTACTTCAGCGACTTGACCACAGGTCAACAACCCTCTAGTACCTCCAAAACCCTCTTCCAGGTTGGCTTCTCCCTCCTCGCAGCCTGCTGGTTTATCCTCGCCGTCCTCGTCCTCCAAGGCATCCGCTTCCTCTCACAAGCTCGCGGTCTCCGTCCGTTGCTGCTTGCCTGTGCGCTGTCGGTTGTGATGCTGGGAGTAAGGGTCGTGTATTTGGTGTTTTGCATTGCGGATTCGGACTCTAAATATGGGTTTGGGAGCACGGATACTGCTATTAGGCTTGTGTTTGGGTTTGTGCCGGGGGCGGTGTGTGTTTTGGTTTTGGTGGTGCTGGGTGCGTTGGCGTTGAGGGGTGTGGATGAGGTGAAGAAGGAGAAGAGGGTGGTGAGGGAGGAGCAGAAGGGTGCGATCGGGATGCAGCGTGTTTGATACGAGGTTGATGGTAGAAGATGGAAATGACTGGGATTGAGCATGAATGTGGCATGACAGAGGTAACGAGGCATCAGCACAGTCTACTCGACAGCTTTAAAGTAATATCAAACATAAATGCTATGAATGACATGAGCTACAACTGGTGTGAGAATTGATGAAGTGGTGCCGGGGGGCTATCTTGCTTTGGACCCCCAAAGAAACCGTCATGAACTCCCTAATCATGCATAAATTTAATGCCTTCGTCAAAATAAGTTAGGGCACAATTAATAACTCTTCCATTTCGCCCTCTTTTTGCTCTCTGCGTTACAGCTCTCATTCCAACTCTTGTCGTTTCGTAAAATCAAAATCATAAAAAGACTCTGCTTCTGGAAGAAGAAACCTGGGCCTACTGGAGCCAGGTCAATACATCAACAAACTGATCATGTCGAGTGCGTAGCAATAAAGATAATTTCGGATTTCTGCACGACATAAAAAATATAACAATGAAATCACGGCCTATCACGCGTTGACCATGGCTGCTGAAGTGCGCAATCGTGCTTTTCGTACGGTAAGACATTACTGTCTCAAACGTGACACGAAACTCATGTATGTTGTAGCTCAAGCCAGCATGTGTAGGACTCAGTGAAAGCGCTCTCAAGTTTCGGATCGCAAAGAATGGAGCCAAGGATCTCATCTCCAGACTCGATGAGGTTCACACCGCTCTACGGTCGACATCCCAAAGTCTAGATGCAAGGCTTGCGGACTATGTCTTCTTCCCACTGTCACAGGTTCTGCAGGAACGGCAGAATGTCCCGGTCCGTGCTCTGGAACTTGTCCTGGCCTGCCTTCAGATCCTCTTAGAAACAGGCTGGCGGAGTGATATCAACCCAGAACTTGCAGTACAGCTGCTAATACTGCTCAATCACCTTGCCGGCTCAGATGAACCCGGTCTAGTGAAGATGAGCACTTCTGATGAGCTTCAGGTCATCGCATTTACGTGTCAAGCACAGCTGTTGAAATGTGTCGCAACAACACCTCCCGCTAAGACCGTTCTGTTAGATGAGAAATACATTCCGGCATTGGGCCACACCATTACAGTGATGCTTGCAGCAGCAAAGGGAGCTACATCGAGAGACGTACAATCGTCAGCTCTAGACGCATTGAAATCCTTCTTCGAATGTTTTACTGATCGCGAGATGCTGACGAGCTTCTTTCCTGGAGTAGTATCTGCTCTAGGTCAAATTTTGACGCCGACCGTGAGAGCAAAGCGCCACTTCAGAGTCTTAGAGAAGAGCTTGATTCTGCTTGGGGATATGCTGCGGAGACTCCTGGCCGATACCGTGCTTGGTCTGGATGCTACCACTACCACTCCAGGTGGCGCTGCTTCGACGGCACTAGCAATACCTGGAGGGAGAAATTCGTGGCTTGATGCAACGACATCACAAGTAAAACTTGTCCTCGCCAATGTTATACGCCTTAGGACTCATGACAAGATTGAAATCACTCAAGCTCTGGGCAGGCTTTGTTGGACTGTCTTGAAACAAAGCCGTCGCTCCCTACACGAGTCGGTCTCAATGATGCTACAAGTTCTCGTTTCTTTAACGTCCGGTGACTCGGAGATGAAAGACTCTATCGCGCAGCTCTTGGCTGTGGATGATGAGATCACTAACACATTACGAGACAATCTCTATGATTGGCTGGTGTCCTTGTCGCGTATCATGCTTTCGAATGACGAGGGTCAGAAGAAAAGTACCATTAGTCGGATTTCGAGTGCGCATTCTTTACTGGTCGAAACTGACGTAGACATGTCTATGGTCAACAGTATTATGCTATCTACATTGGTTGACAGCGTCAGCAATGCCATCAGCGTAACGCGGAAGCCAGCCACCATTACTTCGGAAATGCCTTCTTCTCTGACAACGCAAGCGATCACGGACGCAGAGAGCTCCCACGCATCGATGACTTTCGACATGGCTTTAGTACAAAATCACCATAGTCAGGAAACCATCTCGGAGCTACAGTATCTTGTGGAACAGATCGCTGGCTCAAGTGGAGCCCTTCCTATGGCAAGAGAATCATTTGAGATTGCCATGGCCTCGGTCGGCGATTCTCGACTTGTAAATTTGTGGCTCTCTCTTACGATATTGAAAGCGCGAGCACCGAATGAGTGGCAAGTTGACTTTGATGATTTTGTAGACATGCAACTGAGCACTACACCGGAAGGTGAAGTGTGCGAAGATTTGTACTCCATGGCTATCACGCTTCTCAGCCAGACCGACACACTGGATGTTTTGGATTGGAGGCATCAAGCTATCGCTTTGGAGATCGTGGCCTTCCAAGCTACAAGACTCACGAAAGACTTCAAGGACGAGCTGGTTGATGCTCTCTATCCTGTCCTTCATCTCATGGCCACCACGAACCAACAATTACGCAATCACGCCATCACATCCCTGAATACTATCGCCCATTCCTGCGGCTATGCTAATGCACAGGAGCTACTCGTCTCCAACGTCGACTACATTGTCAATGCCGTGGGAACCAAGCTTAATACCTTCGACCTTTCTCCTGAGGCGCCGCAAGTCTTGTTGATGATGATCAAACTTTGTGGACCCGTGTTACTGCCATACCTTGATGATCTCATTGAAAATATCTTTGAGGCTCTCGAGTGCTTTCATGGCTACCCATCGCTAGTGGAGCTGCTGTTCACAGTACTGAAAGGCGTTGTCGAGGAAGGTGCTAAAGCTCCGCATTTGACCATAACCATGGACGAAAGAGCTTCTCACGTCAAGCACGCGATAACGTCCACGACAGTTGACGAGCTCATTCATAGTCTTGAAGCGCAGCATAGAACTCCCAGCACCGATCTCAGTCCTGACGGTGCTGAGCGTGAGATTGTTGAGAACAAGCATAAAGCAGATCAACGATTAGGTGACCCTGGGACTGGAAATGATGAAGAAGAACAGCATGAAACTGACGACGATCAGCCTAGTGGAATAAAAGAGGACGCAAAGGTCCCACTCACTAAAACCTATGACATGCTGAAGAAAATTACCGAGCTCACCCAGCATCATTTGCCATCATCGTCGCCCTCGATCCGCGCCTCGCTCATCTCTCTGCTTACGATTGCGCTTCCTTACCTGTCTCAATATGAAGATACCTTCCTCCCAATGGTGCATACCTTATGGCCTGTGCTTGTTACCCGACTGGAAGACAAGGAGGCATATGTGGTTGCAGGCACTCTTGACATTATAGCTGCAATGTGTGAAGGTGCCGGAGATTTCATGAGTGGTCGTATAGAAGCGATCTGGCCGACACTGCAGAGGCTGTGGAAATTGATCAGTACTAAGCCGGGTCCGAATGGGAAAGCTCTCAAATCCAGTGGGCCCCTGCAGTCAGTCAAGCTTTTAGCAAGCACTGGGATACAAAAGCAGGAACTGCTGCCTAGTGCCATCGGTGAGGATAGCTTGCTAAGCGAAGTGTCGACTTCACTAGTCAGGACGTCGAAACCTGCTGGCTTTGATATCTTGTCTCCACAAAAAGATCAAATGGGCGATGCACCAGGTGCAACGCATAACACCTATACAGCTACGACCACAATCACTATTCGCACAGCTTTCATTCACTTCTTGATTCTGCTTCTGCACCACGTCCGCATCTCAGAGGCGATTTTCAACGAGATTCTATCGACCATGTTGTACGATGCCCTGGTGCTTGAAAGGCGGGCGGACGTGAAAGAAGCACTCGAGGCGAGAAATCCCGACGCTGTCTGGCTTGTGCTTGAGAGAGCTAGGTGGGCGCATGACAGGCAAGCCGGAGGGGAGTGGTGGAGACAACGAACCCCGCACTCTCCCCGGGCGTGGCAGTTCCTTGAGATGGCCGTTTAGTGCTCATGTCGATAACCACGAATTTACCACATTGCGGTTTTGGGTTTTTTACGCCGAATGTAGCTGTCGGTTGCCGTCAATAACCAAATCCACGGAGATCACAAGTATATCGTCTCCATCGCGGCATCTGGGACTTTTCGACTCGTGCAACGATAATCATGACATGCATAAAATGGTCTACATAACTCATCAGCAACACAAACAGCCGCATCACGCCTTTGGCACCTCCTTCGCAGTCCTCCACCGAAACGGATGTGCCTCGGTATTAAACACATACTCATCCAGACTAACAAGATCCGTATCGGCAAACATCAAATAAAAATACTTGAGCGTCTCCGCCGTCCAGAAACTCTCCATCCCATCAAACCTGTTAATCTCCACCTTCCCAGTCGTCTCGTCCTCACTCCCCGCAAACACATCTGGCAGCGCCGCAAACGCAATATCGGTGCGCGTCCACTTGACGATTGCCGAAAACATCTCCCACGCCGCGTCCTGCAGCGCCTCGTCTCCCGTGATCCGCCACAGCACGAAGAGACTCTCGATGGCCTCGGGGCGCAGCATGTAGCGTTGGTCGCCGATGTGTGTGAAGCCGGCGGTGAGGTGGTGGTTTTCAATGAATTGCTGGATCTCCGGGGAGTTTTCTTTGCCGGAGGGACGGTGCGAGAGCTGGGAGAGCCATTTGGAGCGGTCCCATGTGCAGGAGCCGCGGGTGTTGGTCCAGTCGGGTTCTAAGCCGGAGGTTACCGCGTCGCGGCCTTTGCGGCAGGGTGCCAGGTTGTATATCTCGGGGCCGATACGGGTACGTGTGGAAACGTAGGACCATACGCAGCCCTGCGCATGACGACGCGCAACGTCCATGTCTTCAGCGGTTTCAGCAGCGGAGCGCGAGGAGGAGAGTGCTGCGGCGCCGAGCGCGAGCATACCACCGGCGAAACAGGTGAGGTGTTCTGAGCGGGGATCGAGCTCGGGACGTTTGTTGCGCATGCGGGTGGTGCCGAAGAAGAGCGGGGTATGTGGTGTTATTGTGTAAGCGTGTGTTTTTGCGTCGGAGACGGGTGGGAGGAGGGCCTCGAATGTTAGGTATGCTTTCATTGCTTTTGCGGCACCGGTGTGCATGTCTGCGTACATTTGCTCGCGGCCTTGGAGGAGGAGGTATGTCTTGGGAAGATATTCGAAGACGGAGTCGGCCATGCCGCCGACTGTGAAGGTGGTGTCGGTGTGGAAGTTTTCGGTAAGGGGGTCGATTGTTAGAGGCCAGAGACCGGGGAGGAGGGTGTGGTTTTGTTCCTTGTAGAAAATGTTGGAGATGCGTTGGACGGCGTCGAAGTATTTGGGGTCCGAGGTGAGTTGGGAGAGGCGGGTGAATTCCATGGTGAGTGAACCGAGTTCCGCAACGATTTCGAGTTTGGGCGTGTCTTGGGGTTCGCCGTCGAGGTACCTGAACGCTGAGTTAGTAGACGCATGAGAAGATTGGTGATGGACCACAGAGGTAATTCTACCTTTGCCAATCCCATCTCGTGATAGGCATTCGATTTGATGTGTCAAAAGCTCTGTAAATCATCTCTGCCACCTCTATTGCCTTTTCTAACAGAGTCGGATACATTCCTTCGCTCAGGTCATATGCTGCCAGGAATCCACCCAGATATCGGATCGTCGTTTCGAAGATGTTCACATCTTTCTGACTTCCCCTCGAGAAATCGATCTTGTCTAGGGCAGCCACCGCAACCGCAAAATCCTTCTCCATGCCCATCATAAGAAGTGTATCTAGTGTATCAACCAGCGTTGCACCCCAGCCGCCGAAAGGATCATGAGGTCCTCCTGAAAGTGGTTTGACTTCATCATGTAGCCATGCGTTCTCCCTGTAACCCTTCCATGAATGACTAAATGCCTCTTGAACGGCAGCAAGTCTGGTCTCTCGCTCTTCCTTGTGCGCGGCTGTCTCCTTGTATAACTTGGAGAAGTCGTACTGTATGCGTGGGATCTTGGCCGCGGGACCTGTAGGCAATGGAATCATGCTCGTTACCGGGTTTCGTAAAGGAAGGTCGGCCCAATTGAAAGGACCGTCGCCAACAGGCTGGGGTTTCGGGTCCTGCCCTTGCTGCTGCGCAGCCATCGCCTGTTGTCGGTTGTTTGCGTCATACTTGGGACGACGTTCTGGCGTGGAAAGTGGTGAATAGCCGAAGAAATTGGAGAGGATCAAGAAAGCGGAGAGTATGATGAGGGCGACGACGAGCCAGCGCCGTAATAGAGGAGTCATACTCCCTTCTTTGATATAAGTGATTCAACCACATACCACGTCTACCATCTCGCTGCTACGACAAGAAGTAAACACGAAGCAAGGAGATTTTCGTGATATGTGGGTGTTCAATTGCTTCCCCGCAGTGTCCCTGATAAACACTGGCCAAGCTTTCTTCGAGTCAAGCGCCACCGGGTCCTCGCATCTCTCGGCAGCCATCAGACGACGAGATACCGACGCAGTCCGAAGATAAGCAGGACATAGTCGTCCTAGGGTGAGGTGCTTTTGTCTTCACTGTTCTCCTGCCTCTTTGATACAGATTCTTCGCTCCTTCCTCTTTGATTTAAGCTTTATCCGTCTTCATAACGAACCATGGCATATTTATCATGGCGCTATGCTATGTGCGGAAGGCCGATTATGCGGAGAAATTGAAGCTCACCAAAGCGTGGTGCAAAATACCACGAATTTCGCAATCATTTCGTAATGGGTGGTGTTGATGACATGCTTTCATGCAAGACCTCATAGGCAGTTGATGGGACGCTAAGCTCGTGCCATGGGGACTATAGATAAAACGTTGGCTGTGCCCAGCTCGCCTGCCCTGGCACTTCCCCTCCTTCTGAAAGCTTGATACACAAGTGACAAGCAGTAGAAGCTCATAGTCCAAACATGCGTGTCATCACAGCAGTTGCGGCCACTTTTGCCATCATCAGCAGTTGCTCTGGTCTTTCGATACCACAAGACGCTAGATATGTGCTCCACGAGAAACGTGAAGAGCACCGTGCTGCCTTTGGACTTACCAAGCGGAGCAAAATCGGATCGGGGACGCTACTTCCTGTCCGAATTGGTCTCGCCCAGCGTGATCTCCATCAAGCCTACGACTGGGTGATGGATATTGCGCATCCAGAGTCGCAAAATTATGGCAAGCATTGGACTGCAGCACAGGTCAACAAGGCATTCGCGCCCACTGCAGACACAGTGACCGCTGTCCGTAACTGGCTCATCCGTTCAGGCATCGCTGCGGACAGAATCAAGGTATCAGATAACAAAGGCTGGCTCGGTATGGACTTGGACGTTGAGGAGGCGGAAGAACTTTTCCGTACCCAGTATTACGAGCATGAGCATCAGGTCCATTCGCATAAGTACTCTGTTGGATGTGACGAGTAAGTTGGCCATATATGTCTTTGAGAAGCTTTGAAAAGTCCATCATGATGCCTGAACAGCTTCGAGCCCTAGCGCTATTCCAATGGTCACGACGAGATATCTCAAGTCCACAATAATATGCATCCCACTAACATATCCTCAGGTACTGGCTACCAGAGCATATCGTGCCTCATGTAGACTACATCACCCCTGGTGTTAAGCATAGTATTTATAAGCGTCAACTATCAACCATAGAAAAGCGCGCCATGAAGTCAAACGCGATCAGTCCACCACCTCCCACTCCAGGCCCAGGCACCCCAGATGTCAATGTATTGGTCAAAACCGTACCAATCAACTGCTCTTACTACGTGGTTGATGGTGACTGCATTCGCGTAGGGAATAGAAGTCGGCAAAGATAGAGGCGCATATGCTGATCACGAACAGGCACTATACAACCTGCCAGCGCAGAATTCCAACCGCAAGGTCAGCTCAAGCAATGCTCTTGGTATGCCCTTATCCCTCCACGAAACTCTCCCTCCACTAATAAGGAGTGTGTTTAGGCATTTACGAAGGTGGCGAGAACTACGACGTCGCCGACCTTGACCTTTGGATCGAGAACTTTGCGCCCTATATTCCTCTTAGCACGAAACCAGAGGACAGCTCTGTCGATGGCGGTGAGGGGCCAGTCTCTCAACAAAATGCTGGGGTCGAGGCTCTCTTGGATATTACCATTGCTTACGAGCTGATCTATCCACAAACTGTCAATGTATTCTCTGTGGATGACTCGTACTACGCTAATGGTGAGGAAACACTTCAATGTCTTTGTTGTCAAGAGCTAACGATGATATGGGTAAGATCCTACGGCTTATGGTTTCATGGATACCATGCTTGACGCCATTGACGGTGTAAGCAATTCCTCATCTTCGACATTCGTGTGCTGACCAGAGAACAGTCCTTTTGCACATATTCGGCCTTCGGCCAGAAGGGGTAAGAGCCCCATTTCAGTCGGAATCAATTTGCATCATGGCTATTAATGTGTGGCAGTAACAACGACACAATCGACCCTGTATACCCAGACCCACATAGCGGAGTGAGCAACCCATTGGTCGTTGCGTTTCGTTTCGCCTGCTGACCAGATCGCAGGGTTACAAAGGACCACTTCAGTGTGGTACCTACCAATCTCCCAAGGTTCTCTCGGTCTCGTACACGGAGGGTGAACAATACCTCCCAGTCAACTACGTCGAACGTCAATGCAACGAATGGATGAAGTATGCTTGAACAGTTTATTCACATCGTTATCACACTAACACTGCATTCAGGCTCGCTCTTCAAGGCACGACTACCGTATTTGCATCTGGCGACCATGGCGTCAGCTTCTACCCCGGAACATACGGCAACGTAAATGGCTGTCTCAACGCTACTGATGGAAGCCCCACCGTCTTCAGTCCTGCCAACTGGAACGAGTGCCCTTATATTCTCTCCGTTGGTGCTACAAATGTGAGAGCCAATGTTTCTGGCTACGGTCAATACCCCGAAGAAGCGGTTTACAAGTTATATGCTCCCCCCACTATTCCGTACACTTCTGGCGCTGGGTTCAGTAACGTGTTCAAGGTGCGCAACCTGTATCACTTGATAATATGTAGCCACTAACATCATCCCAGCGCCCTGCATATCAGGACGCCATGGTATCCAACTACTTCAACAACTACGATCCAGGCTATCCCCACTACTCCACCACCAAGGGCAAGAACATCGGCGCGAATGGTGGTCTTTACAACCGCATTGGCCGCGCATACCCAGATGTCGCTGCTAACGGTGCATGGACGCACATGTATGCCAGCGGTACCCTCATC
>Ga0139314_100452_pt1 | contig 11035 bp, 8 predicted proteins | sample In2P11_FD_99376 | JGI IMG/M metagenome (GOLD analysis project Ga0139314, IMG submission 99376)
AATAGGAACCTTCACCGGTTTACTATCCTGCATATTAAACCTCTGTAGTATTGTCTCAACATACTTCCTCTGGTTTAACCAGAGCTTCCTCTTTGCCTAATCTCTTTTAATTTCCATACCCAAAATATAGTTTGCAGCACCAAGATCTTTCATGTAAAATTTGGAGGACAATTGGGTCTTCAAATCCTGGATAATTTCATTGGGTAAGTCTGTGTACTATGTATCATTTATAGATGATTTCTCAAGGAATACATGGATATACTTCCTTAAGAAGAAATCTGAAGTCTTTGACAGGTTTAAAGAATTTAAGGCTCTGGTGGAAAATCAGACAGAGAAGAAGTTAAAGGTGCTGAGAACAGATAATGGTGGAGAATTTTGCAGCAAGGAATTTGAAGAATTCTGTAAGAAGTGTGGTATAGCACAGCAGAAGACTACTCCATATACACCTCGGCAAAATGGAGTCGCAGAAAGAATGAACAAGACGTTGATGGAAAGGGCAAGAAGCATGCTCAGTGGTGCCGAGTTAGGACAGGAATTCTGGGTAAAGGCGGTGGATACTGCATGTTAACTGGTCAACAGGTCACCTTCATCAGCGTTGGAGGATAAGACTCCACAAGAAGTGTGGACTGGTAAGAAACCCTCTCTTTCACATCTGAGGGTCTTTGGATGTGATGCATATGTACATGTTCCAAAGGAGAAACGAACCAAGTTGGATAGTAAATCTGAAAAGTGCATCTTTATTGGGTATAAGGATGGTTTAAAGGGTTATAAGCTTTGGAACCCAGTCACACGGAAGGTTGTGTACAGCCGAGATGTGATGTTCAGAGAGGTGAAAGATGTTATTAAACATGAAGTCCAACCAAAGGAACCTGTGAAGATAGAGTTTGAACTAAGGGAAGAAGAATCAGATTCTATAGCAGAGGAGGAATCAGAAGATCAAGAGCCACAAACTCCTGATGTGAGAAGATCAGTTCGAGAAAGAAGGCAGCCAGAAAGGTATAGTCCATCTGCTTTATGTTCAAATTTTGCTTTGTCTGTTACTGATGGTGATCCAAGAACTATGAAGGAAGCAGTGGATTCAGAGGATGGAAAACTCTGGAAAGAGGCCATGGTTGATGAAATGGCATCTTTGCACAAAAATGAGGCTTGGGATCTAGTGGAGTTGCCGGCTGGAAGGAAACCCATTGGCAGCAAATGGGTGTTCAAGAAGAAGACAAATGCAGAAGGGAAGGTGGAGAAATACAAAGCTTGGTTGGTAGCAAAAGGTTATTCCCAGGTGCCGGGAATTGATTTTGGTGATATTTTTTCTCATGTTGCAAAGGTAACTTCTATTAGATTACTTTTATCTATTGCTGTTGCTTTTGATTTTGAGGTAGAACAGATGGATGTGAAGACAACATTTCTTCATGGGGATTTGGAAGAGGAAATCTACATGAGGCAACCTGAAGGCTTTGCGGTGAAGGGTAAGAAAGAACTGGTATGCAAGTTAAATAAGTCTATGTATGGGTTAAAACAGTCACCAAGGATGTGGTATCAGAAATTTGATACATTTATAAGGGGACTTGGCTTCACCAGAAGCAAAGTAAATCATTGTGTGTATTTTAAATTAATTGGTGACCGTGTTATTTATCTGGTCTTGTATGTGGATGATATGTTGCTAGTTGGAAATGACAAAGAAATTATCCAGGATTTGAAGACCCAATTGTCCTCCAAATTTTACATGAAAGATCTTGGTGCTGCAAACTATATTTTGGGCATGGAAATTAAAAGAGATTAGGCAAAGAGGAAGCTCTGGTTAAACCAGAGGAAGTATGTTGAGACAATACTACAGAGGTTTAATATGCAGGATAGTAAACCGGTGAAGGTTCCTATTCCTGTAGGTGTGAGGTTATCTGCTGAACAGTGTCCCAAGACACAAGAAGAGGAAGAGGACATGTCCCGTGTTCCATATGCAAGTGCAGTGGGTAGCTTGATGTATGCAATGGTTTGTACTAGACCAAACATTGCACATGCAGTGGGAGTATTGAGCAGGTTTATGTCAAAACCTGGAAAGGAGCACTGGAAAGCAGTGAAGTGGGTTTTAAGGTATTTGCGTGGCACTAGTGATTATGGTTTGTGCTACCAAGGAAGACCAGGATTGGACAGAGTGTTGGATATCTGGATCAGAGAAGATCTACAAGTGGGTATGTGTTTAACCTATTTGGAGGTGCAGTCAGTTGGATGAGTAAGAAACAATCTGTAGTGGCACTATCAACTACAAAGGCAGAATACATGGCAGCCACTCATGCAAGCAAGGAAGCAGTTTGGTTGCAGAGATTGTGTTCAAGTATGGGGTTAGTACAGGGAGCTATAAGAATAGACTGTGACAGCCAAAGTGCAATTTTCTTGGCAAAGAACCCTGCTTATCATTCAAAGACAAAGCACATTGATGTTCAGTATCACTTTGTGAGGGATATGATAGAAGACAAAAAGGTGTTGCTGGTAAAGGTGGACACTTTGAAGAATACTGCAGATGCATTGACAAAATCTATGAGCTCTGAGAATTTCTCTTGGTGTAAAGAAACAATGGGCATCTCAGGGCTGGAAAAATGACTAAGCTCTCCTGTGGCCCTCTGTGGAAAGAAAACAACAAGTGGGAGATTGTTGGGTTGTGTTATATTCTTTCCACGACTAACCTACGTATTCAACCGGGGGGTTAGAGGGGGGGTGGAGCCCCCCGTTCGTTGTGCCGACTACACAGCGGGGGGGTCACAGGGGGGGGGCGGCAGCCCCCCCTGTCTGGGGGGTTTGAGGGGTGTGGGTAGCCCCCCTCTACGGGGTCTGGGGCAGCACCTCGGGAAAAAAAATTTGGACCCTATATTAGGTTGGGCGAACCTACCTATGGTTTTCGGTTCATGGTTTTGGACGCGATGGTTTTCAGTCCATGGTATTGGATGCTTCGGCATGTATAAATATGTATTGTAACATTGAAAGGAACATAATGAAAAATCAAGCTGGTAGTCCCGGTTTTGGGATCCAGGGGAAAATCTTTGTGCATATGTGTTTTATGTGTTACGCTCTCGCATTGTTTATTTTCTTTGTTTAAGAATTCGTATGCAGGTAATTTCTGTACAGGGTTAAAACCTACAAGCACTATGCTAATCATCATAAAGAAACTTGCTGCTCATTGTTCAATGGTTTGTATCAACCCCTGCACTGTTTTATTTAATCAATGTTATTTTGGCTCTGCGCACTCACATATAAACTCAAATCTTCAAACAATCAGCGCATTTCCTACAAAAGACTCAAATAACACGGCCTCTTACAACCCCTGCAGCAACCAAAATTCACAATATACATTTTTTTTGTTACACATTACAGTCCTTCCTTAAGCAAAATCGTGCAATATATATATCTGTGTGTAACAATTGGAAAAAAAATGCATCGGCCATACAGTCCTTATGTCATGAAATAGCACCTAAAAACGCATCCTCGGCTCTTAAATAATAATGCTTTGCCTCCTCTGCTATACAAGGTCATTGTTTACAAAAACTTTGATTCGACTATGCCAAATACGCATATGATCCCACAGAGATGTGAATGACGTGTTTTGCATGTGAAATATGGTGGAAATACCGCATAGTTTTGCATAATTTTCGTGCCGTGATTTATGTAACTACACCAGTGAATCATGTTTCCTTATCACATAGTCGTTTATTCATTAATATTGTTGTTCATCTAACACTTGTATTTATTAGCTTCTGGAATCAATGGTGTATTTTTGGCGTTTACCTGCTATTGGCGAGTTCTGAGGATTGTTAAATGGCGCTCCAAATCCCTGTATCGTCATTTTGCTAACTGGTGACAAGAACAAGTGTGTTGATCATTAAATGACAGGCAGTGTTTTCCTCAGAACCTCTGTTGCATTTATTAAACATCAGATCTTACCTTCTTCGCCTACGCAATCTATGGAATTTAACTCGGCGTTAAAACTTATGTAGAACTGCCTTATTTCTATGCCTTAGCTTTGCATGTCTCTCTGCATTTTTTTCTGTAAAACCGTTTGTTCTTTCGATTTCCTGAGCCTCTCAACGGCTGTGATGGCAACAATGGCAGAGTTTTTAATACGCAAAAGGTTCATGTCAAAACATTTTTACCTGTTGACTGTAGCTGTAGCTCTTGTTAAAAATGCACAAGATTTTTTTACCAAAACGTGTTGACCATGCTACTGTTTGGTTGTGCTCTGACCGGAATGCAACGTGGCTTTTTTCTGTGTTTTTTTTTTTAAACGTTTTGACCCATTTCCTATACGATACTTCATATTTCTTCACCATACTTTCTAAAAACGTTTTTGACCCATTTCCTATACTGGTATGTTGTGCATATATCGATCGATCTGCTGAATGGAACTGTGCTTAATTATTTTCATTGTGTTATTGACACCATCCGGCATTCATACTTGATTTATTTGAAGTCGTCCTTCTGTTCTGTCATGGCTTGACATCCTGCATACCGACTTATTATGCCGTGACTATCATATATACATTATCACGTACTCAGTTTGCAAACTCGTTTGAATCATATCCCCCGCCTAATATCATTTCATGCAAGCTTTAAATGAATTCAAAAATTGTTGTATCTTTCAATATGTCTCAATATCATGCATATGTGCATCATATATTTGTTATTTGTTATATGCATATATTTCCTTATGAAATATTGCCTTTAATGCATTTTGTTGATGTATTTCCCTTAAAAACAATGCGCATGTTTGATGATAATAATCTTACCCTTTTGCATATTATCATATACTTTCCATCATATAACTTTACACCATGCATATATAAATAATAGCATTTCTTCTTATGTGCTTATGATAAGGTTAATCATTTTGATTTGCACTTTTTCCATATGTATGGCAATGTCTTCCCTTAATTTTAAAATGACCAATTTTAGGTCATGTTTAAAATTGTTTCCATGGGACTAATGCTTGCTTTGTTTGTGCAGGTTCAACCTATTAAATTCTCACTTTGATCCTTTTTGCTTAGAGGAAAAATACTTAGGGTTAGGGTTTTGAAATGAATATGGAATATAGAAAATAAATATAGGTAAATAGAGAATGATATTTAGGGTTATGAAATGTTAGGGTTATGGAATGAATATAATATGTACATTGGATTAGGTATAAGGTAAATGTAATAATATGGACATAGGCTAATGGGTATAGAATGAGGAAAATGTGATGAATATAAAATATGCATTCAGGTATTAACTGAATTTTAACAACGTCTAAAAATTTCTACAAAAATGTAAATTTGCAAGAACAAAATTGTGCACTTACAATACTTGTACTTCCCTGTAGTATTGGATGAATGTTGTTGTTCCTTAACAATATTGGATGAAGTTGTCTTGATCAAATATCGTAGATAGATAGAGCTTATTTATGCTTTCTGTTCTAGCATCCTTCATTGATTCTGGTCCATTGATTGTTGATGTCATTTCAGGTCCCTCTCCAATTGATTCATGATAACTCAGGTCCCTTCTGTCATGTACATTTTGATGCAATATATACATGTTTTTGCTAACATTTCAAGTCCCTCTGCAATTGATTTCAAAAATATTTCAGGTCCCAACTACCAACAATACAAGTTCCATCGTCAATTCAGCTGCACAACTAAGTTTCTTTTTTCGAATCTTCCCCCCTTGCTGATGGGAAGACTTGTCCTCAAGTCTTGTTTATTTTGGAGGATGATTCCTGTAAACTCAAACTGAAGAAATGGTAAAACAAAATAGAGAATTCATATTGGCCAAACAAGTTGGTTTTCCGATATGAATTCGAGTTTGTATTGTGCCACTTTCGTGGATTTTCACAACCAAACTCCTTTATTATTTTTTGATATTTTTCTATTTTTTCTAGATGGAGGTGGGGTGTAATGGAGTAGGGAAGTATGAAATCTTATGAAAATAGGTTATATTGAAATCATGATGTAGTAGTAAATATGGACTTCAAGACCTAGAATTGTCACCTTGCAGATTTTTCGACATGCAGTTAGTATTTCAAGAATAACTTTTTCATATGATACCTGATTGAATTGATTCAAATTGATTTGGAAACTAGATTCCAAGGGCTATCTTCCCTATAAATTTCAGATAAAAATGTTTCCATTAGACACCTCAAATATAGGTTGTACTAACTCTGTCTCAACATTTCACTTGAGACCTAGTTTTGATTTTGATCACATTTTTATTTGTGATATAAATTAAGAACTTAAAAATGGATTCCAAAACTAGATTTCAAGAGATATGTTAAAAAAAAAACAACACGATTTAAAAATGATCCTATATGGTTACCCAAAATAGGCTTGTTCTTACTGCATTTTGCCATGTAGTCCTTTCAAATAAATATTGAACAATGATTTGAAGAAATTGTTTGAAACAAATTTATTATGGAAGTTTTATTGTTAATTCATTCTACTTATTTATTCTATTCTATCCTATTCTATTTTAGAAAAATAATTCATTCTCTCAAGTATAAGATAATTTCCAGTGCATCCATTTTCGTAACAAGATCATAAGTAAACTCATATCCAAATTTGAAAAATATACTTTAATAAATGTTTGGACATGAAAATTTATTTGATCATAAAGATTTGATGAGAAAGAATGTTGAAGAATGGAGTAGTGTTGTAACCTATTCTTTAACATCTTTTTTAGATCTTGTCGTTGAAAATGGATTTTGTAGTTACTTTTTTGGTTTTATGTTTTTATTGGGGGGTTTTGTTTTGGAAACCTAATTTTAGGATCTCTATTTCTAGGGATAAAGAAACGTAACTAAGAGAAATGTATCTTAACTAATTTTTTAGTGTTTTTATTTATCTTCTATTTGACTATGCTGATAATTACCTCCCCAGCAACGGCGCCAAAATGTTGGGCTAATTTATTGACTAAATTAACACAAGTATTTAATTGTCAATCCAGGTTTGTAAAACTTGGAGGCAAATCCATTTTATATGGACATCAGATATAATCAAGTTTAGAAGATAAAATTTGAAGATTTAAAGAAGTACATATTACAAATATAAACCCATTTTAACAATTTCTAATTCACTTATGTAATATGTGAGGGAAGAGGTTCCTAACTTAGGAGAACTAGGTTGTCCTTCCCTACAATATTAATTTCATGAAGATAAATCTAAGAGCACTAATTAACAATGGTTTATGATGCAGAAGATGTAAAAGAAGAGGCTCCTAACTAAGGAGGTCCAGATTGTCCTTCTTCACAATCCTACTATATCACAATCACCATTGCTTCAAACCAGAAATGCATAAATAACTTCAAATAAGAAAAGGAGAATGAAATTCAGTTTTAGTTCAAGATCAAATAGAAGGGGAATTTAACTTAAATTCTTGTGTGTCCCTTCATATGTAGATGAGAATTAAACCAATATTCATTCAACAATCATCACACATCTAAATACATTTGAAACAAGAACTAATCTATGAAAATTATGAAAATTGAACTAAGAAGTGTACTTAGCTTGGTGTGGGGCCCCTCCACCCTTGCCTTGCACACTTGAAGAAACCTCAGCTACAGAAACTTCGATAAATCAACCAAGCATGAACAACAAATTGGAATGAAACAAGTTCTTCAAATTAGCTCCCAACTCAAATTATACAACAGTTACATACAAATTCCCCTCCAAAAGCCATCAAAGTCTTGGCTTTAAATAGAGGTTTAATGAAACAAACTAATCTATATTATCTCTAACACTAATATCTACTCATATCCACCTATCTAGGTCGAACTCATCCAATTCATCCCAAGAAATATGGCCAATCCCATAAAATCTCAAAGCTGCCCTATTTCTTAGGGATTTTTTGGTGACTAGTCATGTTTGACCAGCCTTGACCGAGCCTAATAAAGCTTGTTCTGTCCAAACCAAGTGGAGTTAGCTTAGTCCTAGTTCCCAAGATGTCCATCCATGCATCAAACTCAAGCCCAAGTGTCCTGCAAACATGTCATCCACATAGCTATTACGAGAATTTCTGATTCAGTCCAAAATTGCACTTGAAACTCAATTTTCATAAAAACTTCTAGAAATTGAAAAATTAAAATTAAACACCTGAATATGCATAAAATACATCAAAATGAGATGGATGTGATGGAAAATATAAGGATTAAGTAGGTTTCCCTAAGCAAAAATAGACCAAAACTGAGGGCAACAATAATTTAAAGGTAAACCCCTTGAAACCCTTTGTTGTTAATCAAAGGTTGATATCTAGTTTTTCTTCCATCACAAGGATTGTTGAAGAGTGTGAAAACATTATGAGTTTAAAATGAAAAAGAAATTGAGTTCCTTTAACAAGGTGGAAAAGAAAAGTTCTCTCAAGAGAGAAGAGTCGTTTATAGGAATTGATGTACCTATATTATCTCTACTATGATAAATATTTATACTTGACTGTGAATATATATGTGTGAAACAATCATTGCAAGCATGACTCTATAGCTTTGGACATATGGGTATGCACTTGCAAGAGAATGCAAGGATGACTGTCTCATATCTATGGTTTGTAAACCATAAACTAAACTTGAAGAATTATGATTATCTAGGGTTTAAAATAGCTAGACATTTTTAAACACTAACTTGATGAAAGGGCTCAGAGAAGAAAGCCTAGGGCTTATGGACAAAAACCTAGGATTGATAGTTTCTATTCAAAGTGAAAACCCTAACTCCATCCATGAGAGAATGAAATTAGATGAGGACGAGGATGAAATTAGAGAAAATTTCATCCTAAAAGTGGCCTCCTAAGGAAAAATAAGAAAATAATAAAATAAGAGTTGTGAATTTTGGAGGGAAAATAAGAAAACTACATTTTTCAATGTTTTTTACTCAACTCGAATTTCAAGTGAATACACTTAGCGTATGCACTTGAAAATTGAGTAAACCTATAAGGAGATAAGCCAAAAGTAAAATTAAAAATATTTTTTTCATTTTCCCTCCAAAATATTTACATGTACTTCTTTTTAAATCTGAAGGATTTTGATTGGTTTACATATCATGTACGTGAAGATTTCATGGGCACTTTTAGGTAGAAATTTCCTCTAATGGAAAATGGAAATGATGCAAGGAATCTAAGTTCAATAGGGAGCTAAAATTCCACTATAGTCCTCAAAATATAAGTATGTTTACATATTTGATTATTACTAGTAGTTAGTCTCTTGTCTTTATATTCCTTGCTTTGATGGTAATTGTTCTTCCATGACCTCCAATTAAGGATTGTAGGTACATAGTGAAGGATGCCCAGGCTTTGGCAATGGATGAAAATCATGGAAGAATAAAATCAAAGAGTGTGACAAGAGGAATTGTGTTTGAGGGATATTGATGAGATCTGGACTCAGAGAGATCAATTAGATCATCAATATTGAAGTATGTTTTGATCATGGATATCTACAAGATCTAGGAATAAAGGATTCTCCCAAAAACAGGGATAAGATTATGATGAAACCTTTGCATTAGTTTCCAAGTACACCACAATTATATCTCTTGCTTCATCTATGGGATGGAATCTACATCAGATGGATGGAAAGAATGCCTTCCTCATTGGTGTGATTAAGGAAGAGATGTACATAGAGAAACCTCAAGGTTTTGAGGTCCATGGAAGATAATCTCACATGTGAAGACTAAAGAAGGCCTTATATGGTCTCAAGCAAGCTTCAAGGATTTGATATTCTACAATTGATGGATATCTCACAAGACTTGGTTTCTCTAAGAGTGTTGTTGATCCAAAATGTTATGTCAAAGTTGTGAAAGGTGAGCCTGTGATGTTTCTACTATATGTTGATTTTTTTTCCTCACAGGTGTAGAGCATATTATTGTTCAGTGTAAGAGGGATTTGGCCTCTGAATTTGATATAAAGGATCTTGACTTGATGCATTACTATTAGGGACTGAAATTATGGAAAAAACCTAGTAAAATTCTTCTAGGAAAGGAAAATGTGTTAACAGAAGTTTGGAATGATGGAATGCAATTCTATGGAAACTCCTATCGTGACAAATATATGAAAGTTGAGATATTCCGAGTCTAATTCGATAGATTCGTCCACGTAATGAAATTTGATTGGATCGTTGATGTATTTGGTGAATACCAAGCCAAATATTTGCTTTTAAACACCTTGATTCAATTCTAGATGGAGGTATATTGAGGTATTTATATGGTACCGTTAACTATTGTTTGAGGTATGAACAAAGTTACCAACTTAATGAGAACTGTAACCTCAAAACAAGAACTCTAGCCCCAAAAACCCCTAATTTTCCGCAAAAACATGAAAAAACACCCTGAAAATGAAAAGTGTGGATGTTGCATAAACACTTTTTTAAGGATAAAATTACAAAACAAAATAGCAACGACATTAAAAAACTTTTTTTGTGTAATAAACATGGAAAAACACCCCGAAACAAAAAATGTTGATGTAAAAGTTTAATGTTACATCAACACTTTTTTTGGGTGGTGGACATTAGAGGAAATTCCAGCCTAAAAGTGACCTCCTAAGGAAAAATAATAAAATAATAGTTATGAATTCTGAAGGGAAAAGAAGATAATTATTTTTTTATTGTACTTTTGGCTTACTCCTTATATGTTTACTCAAGTTTCAGGTGACACTCGTTGGATGTAGAATTAAATTCCACATCCAGCGAGTTCACATTATGCATACTTCTGAGAAGATCCATGTTGATAAAAATTGAAGATGTATTAAAAAAACATGTTTTTAATGTATCTTCATTTTTTTATCAATGTGGGTCTTCTCAGAAGTATCAATAATGGGTACTTGTTGGATGTGGAATTTAATTCCATATTCAACGTGTGTCCACACTTGAAATTTGAGTAAACATGTAAGAAGATAAGCCAAAAATATAATTTTAAAAGTAGTTTTTTTTTCTCTCCAAAATATTTACATGTATCTCTTTTTAAATTGAAAGGATTTTCATTAATTTACATGTTATGACATGGGCACTTTTAGGCTGAAATTTTCTCTAATAGTTAAAATTCCAATTTTT
>Ga0139314_100453_pt1 | contig 11030 bp, 8 predicted proteins | sample In2P11_FD_99376 | JGI IMG/M metagenome (GOLD analysis project Ga0139314, IMG submission 99376)
GTAGAATCTTAGATTTTTAATATAATATTATCAGATCTGTTGTGACGAACTATCCAGTGGAATATCCACGGCAGTTTACAGATCATTTAGTATCAGAGCAGGTTTCTTTGGGTATTTTGTGCAGATTGCAGGTATCTAGATTGGCAAGGCTGAAAATCATAAAACCCTAATCATGGGCAACGAATTTGTAAATGAACCTCATGATCCTGCAGAGGTGAGGTTTTCGCGGCTCGAAGAACAAGTCACGGATATAAACTGCAATGACAACCTCCTCACAGTAGCCCTAAGCGGTAAGTTAGGGATATTTTGAGGAGAAGGGGGTTCGAATGCAGAGGACAAATCAAAAGGGGGATCGAGAGATCGGGAAGACACAGATAACCAGCCGAAGAAAAAACCGAGAAAAGATCATCCCAGTTCGAGTGTTGAGAACCAATCCCTGTTTAAAGTGGATGCAAAAGTCGATATCAAGCCATACCACGACGAGATCGACGCTTTGAAGCTGAACCACTGGTTGCAGCAACTGGAAGTTTATTTTAGTGTCCATCAAATCGAGAAAGGGCAGAAGATCTCATTCGTGCGGCTGAAACTAGAGGCCATGCACTGACTTTGTGGGAGAGCCACACGGAAACCTTAAGGTTCGAGGGAGAACCTCCGGTGACTAAGTGGGAGGATTTCAAAACCCTCATTAAGTCACAGTTTTATCCAATTGGGTACGTGGAAGACCAGTAGATCCAGTGGCATTACTTCAGGCAAAATCGAGCCAAAGCGTGCAGGAATACACCACAGAATTCAAAAAGATGGCTATAATGTTGGGTATCCCTCCAAAGAACCCAGATGTACTCCTCAAGTATTTGGGGGGTCTGCACTGTCACCTGCATGAGCAAATAATGTTGTTCAAGCCCAAGAGCGTGGACGAGACTTGTGTACAGGCACAGTACCTTGGGAACATACGCCTGAAAAGAGTGCAATCAAGTGGATCGAAGCAAAAGGAGCAACAAGACGCTTCTAAGGATGGGAAGAAGAAGAAAAAAGGGGAAGATAAAAAGATGGCAGCCATAGCACACTAGTGCAAAGATCCTAGCAACCACTGCAACATTGATGGCCATACAGAAGAGAGGTGTTGGAAGTTGCATCCAGAGCTAAACCCAAAGAACGAGAAGAAAGATAATAAGAAGAAGAATCTCATGGTCAATGATTTGAACAACCAAGTTGAAAGTAGCTCAGACGTGGATGAGAAGATCGTATGTACATCAGTGCAGAAGGAGGTGAATCTTAATAGCTTTTAGCAAGAGGAAGAGAAAGAAATGACCAAACTCTTCCATGTAAAGATATAGATCAAGAAGATGAAGATTGATGCTCTATTTGACTCAGGATCGCAGGCAAATCTCATTGCAGCAGATCTAGTCAAGAAGTTGGGGTTGAAGTTCGTGATCATCCAAACCCATATCCACTGGGATGGGTATATAAGGATGCAGAGCTGAAGGTAATAAAACGGTGCAAAATTAGATTTGCTATCAATGCTAATTTTATTGATGAAGTAGATCTAGATGTGGTTCCCCTTGACGTATAAGGAGTCGTGTTTGGGAGTCCATACATGTACATGCGTGATGCAATATTCATGAGGAGAGCTAACCAGTATCGGCTCATCAAGGATGGAAAATCATTCATCATCAACATGCACAAAAACAAGTCGAAAATTTCACTGGTAAGTGCCAACCAAGCCAAGAAATTGATCAGTTCCAGCAATAAGTATGTTTTAGGACCAATGTCTGCGGAAAAACCCAATGCGGGAAAACCAGTGCAATTATTTGAGGGTTCTAATTATTAAGCAGTTTCAGAATACAATTTGGGTGCCAAAACCGGATCACCCAACAGAGAATAATCTCGGCAGTAGTACCTCTCCTTCGGAGATAGATATTTCGTCTGGAACCTCGGATAAACACTCCGACAACTCCCAGCTCCAATCTGCCCCACGAAAACCCCAACATCAGCATCTAGGGACTGTGTCAGCCATTTCTGGCCAAGCGTCTGCCCAGCGTTACCCTAGCTCGCCTTGCGTCAGCCTCTGGAGGCACTGCATAGGCCCTTAGAGCCTTTGCGTCACCCACGCTAGCTCTCTAAGGCACTGTGCAACTCCTGGCTGGCTCCGCGTGAGTCCTGGTTGGCTCTCCATGAACCTTTGGTTGGCTCTGCGTCCCTCTCCCGACTTCTGCGCTGATCCTCTCGGTACCATCTCTGCCTCTCTGCTTCTGTATTCACTACCCCTCCGCTGCAACTCTGATCACTCCTTCGAATTCCTCAGCAAACCCTGCCCCAGAAAATCGAATTCTTGATCAATTCAGTGTATTCTCCAAGTGACCCTCAAGTCTCCTCTTATACTTTTCTCGTTGACAATTCAATGACCGAGATTAAGTCCCTAATCAACGGCTAAGATTAGATTTGGCTTGATCCATGACTTTTGGACCCTTCTAACACAGTTTTATATTAATTTACATTAATATTTTATTTTCCCTAAGTTTAGACTTAGGGCTCCATTAAAAATATTAATTATTTTAATATCTCCCAAACTGTTTAGAATCTGCGCAAATCATTTTTGGTATTAGAGATCTCATGTGCTTTAGCCTTTCCACCAATTTTCATGGCTAGAGCACATCTGATGCTACCCCAAATCAACACGCAGATTCTTTAGTGACAGTGCAGATGCTAGTAGTAGCTAGAGACCTGGGAGACAGATGCATCATACTGAACGCAATTGATTCAGTATTTTGGATGCTTTTAAGTTGTATATGTTGCAGTTGCAACAACAACAGATGAGAGGGAGTTGCAGTGCAGATGCAGTGTTGGTAGCAGTTCAGCAGAGTCATCAACAACACAGATGTAATGTATATCTGAGTTGCGCGGTGGTTGGTGGGTAGCCGCAGCCAGACATCAACAATGTGACAGGAAACGATGCAGAGAGAGGGTGTTGTGGCAAGATGTGCAACACTAGAACACATTCCTCACTAAGATGGAGTGTTAGTTTTTGTAGCTTCGGATGTGTTCTAGCCACGAAATTTGGTGGAGAGGCTAGAATACATGAGATTTCCAAAATCCATAAATTGTTTCTGGAAATTCCGCATAGAAATGACTTAATTATATTATTAACCAACTTTTAAATATTTCCTAAGTCTAAACCTAGGGAATATGGTTGATTAATCAGTATTAACTAAGTGAAGGCTAGAATCATCTAAAAACTCACACGGATCGATCCAAAGATGACCCTAGCCATTGATTAAGTTTTAATCTTGGTCATTAGTGCTCCAACAAAGGATTATTAGAAGAGACCGATGTGGTGATGGAGAATACATTCAAGAGCACCAGAAGTTTGATTTCTTGGCAGATTGATTTGCAGAGTAGCAATGGTCAGTTGCCAGAGAAAGCCAAAGATCAAAGCAGTGAGTGAGGGGCAGAGATAGTGAGGCTTGAGGAAGTATTCCAAATCCAGTGAGTGCATTTGCAGAGACGCAGAAGAGCCACAAAGAAGTTGACTTAGGGGCAACATCAATTTGCTGAGAGGGACTGACGTCTTCAGTTCTAGAGGTCGGGAAGGAGTGCCAGAGTGCTGGAGAAGCATCTTTCCAGCCAGCAGAGGGCAGAACGACTTCATCAGATACTAGTCAAAGGCTTGACGTCAAGTAGGCTGCGCAGAGGTTGACACAGAGGGTCAAAGGGCCAAGTTTTCGAAGGCAAGTTGTGTCGGGGATTACATGTGGGGTGAGGAAATTCTTCACTAGATTTTTCCCAGTATTTTTCTCTATATGATTGCCAGATTTCAACATCTAGTTGTACTCAAACTTTATCACTGCTACATAATAATAAAACCTCAGTTGCTACACCGGTTTTCCCAAGTTGGGTTTTTTCCGGAGACTTTCGTCCAAAAATAATTGTGTTAATTTTATGTGTGTGTCCTAGCATTTCTCAGCTTCCAGTGTTTTATTTTTCCACAGTATTTTATTTGTGAAGGTTGCAATGTGTTTATTTCGATATTTGCCATAGCAGATAAATTTATAAATTAATTAACAGTTAGGCAAAATAATACCAGCTGCTGCAATAGGATTCTAGTTTGGAATTTTCACAGCTAAAAATAGCACTGTTAAAAATAACACATCTTTGGATTCTAAAGAAACTTGCACCACAGGTAAATCCTCCTACTTAGTCTTCAAATATGAAATCATATTGACAATCAGACCCCTCTCCTAAAATTGCTAAAAATATGCAGTGGATAAAAATAGAAATTGCAAAAAATGACTTCTTAGATTTTCCTGAAAACAAAATCATATGCATCTCTTCCCAAAGGGTTTCCAAAACTGTGATTAAATCATGCAAAAGATGACACTGCAAACTCACCGCAATCACACCCCTTAAGGTTCTTCAACCTCCCATACTCACTCCGAATGTTGCACTGTATCTATATGTATGGGGCACCTGTTGCCATTGGATCACCTGTCCACCTGTATTCATGATGTGTCCTCTGCATGTACCTATATAAAAACAACCTATCCGAACTCTCTCCAACCATCTATCCTTGAATAATGAAGAGACACAACCATGTACCAAGTCCAAAAGGCACTCGCTGAATTGTTCATAGTGCATCAATGGACTATGTAAGCAATCCACTCCTTATTGTATTCGTGAACTGTTGATGCCAAATGCTGAACTTTGTAACATTGAGCTCACCTTGAATGATGTCCATGGATACGTATTATAGATTAACACTAAGGTTTGTAAAGTCAAATCTGGTGTGAACAAATTCAATGACAAATGGTTGGTGAATTTGGACAAGAATTTTTTTGTTTCAGTTTGCGACTTCCATTTTATTGTTTTCTTTTGGTTTCCTTGTTTGAGTTGATGAGTTTTGCATGTTTTCTACTTTACAGAAGACATTTAGTTTTGCAATGTCTATCTTATTGACTTGCCATATATATGTTAATATTAATTGCTTATTTGAACACAAGTTTCCCCACTAGATGTATATAGTTATTATTTTTGCTGAAATCTCTTTGAAAGTCTCTGGCATGCAATGCTTGGTTGAAAGTGATTTCAAGGATTCCACATAAACTATTACTTCTCTGTTTTCATTCTAGAATTTTTGTATACAAAGCATGAATATTATTCTTTTGATTGCATTGTCAATATTCCTGGTAGTTTCTGGCTATTAGTGATGGGTTCATATAACTATTATAATGGTATTGTCTCCTACAGAATACAGGAGTGCATCTGATAGTATTGCATGGATCCACAGATTTAACAACTAATAAAAAATATTAGATTCTTATTCCTATTTCTGTTATCAAATGATATGCTATTCTGCAATGACCTGCGAAAATGCTAATGACAAATTTGTTACTTAGGCTGAATGTTGCTTTAGTTGAACAAAATCAACATGCTTTACAAATTCTCTTACAGCGTTGAGTTTGAATCTGAGAAGAGTGCAGATTTGTTTTTCCACAAATTAGCTGCTTTTACAGGAAATAATTCTTGTGTATTGTACACAGATTGTCTACGGCAAGCAGTGGACCGTTCAGAGCCAAGCAAAAGTATGGGGCTTTATTGGGGTTACAATGTGCGCTACGCTAGTAATATTAGTTGTGTGTTCAAAGAATCTCCTTATCAGGTATAGAACATTTTCTATGGATTTTGCTGGGGGTCGGTGGGGTAGGACAATTTCCACTAACATGCTTTGCAACTTTTGTGCATCTTCAAAAGGTCTTGCATTTTTAGTTCCAGTGTTGAATTCTTTGAATCTCTGTAGGGTGGCTACGATTATTCTATTGGAACTTCAGAGCGTGGAGATAAAATCAGCTCCAGAGATCTTGAGATTCCGAAGTTCAGGTATTCTGAGGAGCATGAACTGATGTTGACTTGTGTATTTAGTTGGATCATTTTTGTGTCTTTTTCTCATATTTGCTTGCAAGTGGTATGTTAGCGGAGTTTAGAGGTCTATGAAACCATGTGGAAATAGGTCATAGCTAAAGTGCATATAGCAGAACTAGGGAAGAGGCTTTAGTATGTTCACATGAATGACACTTTTATCATCCATGTGATAAGTGTCATAAATAGAAACGAAATGGAGATGGCCATCTCCATTTCGTTTCTATTTATGACACTTATCACATGGATGATATAAAACTAAAATTCTTCAACTGAAAGGTGATCTATGAGAACCAAAGTTAATGAGATTAGTCAACCTCCAACTTGGATGTGTTTGAAGTGTTCTATTTTTCTTGCAAAGGTTTTTCTCTTTAATATTGACAAAATAGAGATGGCCATTGTGCACCAATACATGTAGACATATACTAGAATGAGAAATATCATCTGTAATTTATCATTAGATCATAGGCAATGTACACATGGATGTTTTGTATTAATATTTTTAGATAAATTAGTTTGTGCTCTTTGAAAGTTGAAATCAATTCTTCATTCAATATGTAGTAGTATATAACCAAGCGGAAATGCCTTTATGATGACGCACATCTTAGTTTTTGTTAGAATAGGTCGGGTTTCTCTGTATGTCCTTTGTAATGTCCCAAATTAAGAAAATTTGGAACAAGCACTTCACATAAAAATTTTCATTCACAAACAAAAGATTGCCATGTAAAAAAAACAAATAGAGCACTACAATCCCACAACACAATGAATAAGAAAATTCTCAGCTTTATTATATTAGATAATTGGGGTTTACATGCACATACAACCCATACAACTAAGATAATCTGGCCTCAAATAGATCTACAAAAATGCCGCAAATCAGCCTTTAAAACAAACTGAAAACCAATAAATTGCAACCTGTGAACCCTGAATGGATTCACCAAGGGAAGAGATGGTGCTTGCGCACTTTCACTAAATCACTCTAGGGTTTCCATCCTGGGGCTACTGTTGGAGTAGAGAACCAGGTTCTCAACTTCTCATACAAAAACAATATACAAATCCAAGATGTCTCCAAATGACCTTCTCCTCCCTTTTTATAGATCTCATGGATAGATCTCCAAGTCTCTAGAAGCATCTTATTTTATTATTATTCTAGAAGCTCCTCCATTGAATTTATCAAGTGACCTTTTAATTTTATTTTATTTCACTTAAGTCACTTTTGGCCCTTTTTCTCCATTTAATTATTTTTCCTTAATTAAATGACTAATTAAAGTCATTTTTAAGTAAGGAAAATGGAAAATCGCCTACCTTCGGCCACTGTAACTCTCTTAATTAAATAACTCCCTTATGAAAGTGATCTTTTTTGATGAACATCAGGTTGTGTTCTTTCAGTGCTACCTTTCAATCCCATGGTGATAATGTGAACACCTTTAATTGCCAAAACAATATACTCAATTCATATGTTCGTTGAATTGAGTTTATCGCCCACAATTGAACTTGCCTCAACTATCATCATTCATTTCTGCGATACCTTACTAGGTAGCAAAACAATATGTTAACCAGATAACCAATATCAAAATGTTAAATACCAGACTTACCTTGTCATGATGGCCCTTCTCATGAAAGCATCAAGTTACTTGAGTTCTTCGAGATTAACATCCTTTTGCATGATTCATCTTCATATGAATCTTTCTGCATATAGTCATAAGAGTGCCCATGGATCAAGCTTGATTACCAAGTTGTGATATCTTCCTTGGAGTTGTCATTGTTAACTCCCTTTCTTTCTTTCAGAGACTATACTTGATGTTGATTGACATTATCATGTTTTCCATGCTGTTTTGTGACATAGTCTTGATCTAAAGCATATCAAACTCCTTCTTCCTGGTATATGGAGGAATTCTTATACTCTTATAACCAACTCTTTTTGCAAACTTCTTATAGATATGGATGCTACCTTCTTTCTTTCTTATACATGGCTATCTTGTCATCTTTCACTTGAATGAGCTTACTTCTATCCTTAGAAAGGCTTCAATTATGTCTTTTGAACTGCAACATGATCATCTGCATGCCTTCCTCCTTCCAGATGGAATATACTACGTCATGTCATAATGCTTCTTCCAAGAACCTTTCCTAAATTATGGTGTTCATTAGAGGATGCTGGTGATCCTTTTTGCAAAATGACTACCTCTAACATTTAGAAAATACTTGAATGAACAATGATATGCAAGATGATCCAAATCTTGTTATTCAGGTAAGCTAGATGACTATTTCCAAAGAAATTTAATCATGTAGATTTGAAGTCTTCTGCTACCATATGCATTCTTCTATGATGCCATGCTTCATAACAACAAAGACTCTTTTAGACAATGTAATGTTGCATGCTTACTCTTGTAATCATCAATGAACTTGCTAGCATCAATTCCTTCAGGGTCTTTACAGTTCCCTCTTTCCATCATGCTCATCATTTTCAATAAGTCATTAACCATCACAAGAGTTGCTTTGCTTTGCCATCCTTTTCATCTTGCTTCTTTTATTATGTACCTACAATATTCACCAACAAGTACAACCAAGCAAAATATACAAAGACAAGAGCATGATGACAAATTTGTGAATCTAGGGTTTCCTTGGATTTTCTCAAAGGGTGTACTTTTAGGGTTCTTAAATACAAACCCTCAATTTCTTGATCTAACCCTTGATAGTGTTTTTACTTTTAGCATAAACATCAGCCCTAGGGATCCAAATTTCAAGTTTTAGGTTTTATCCAATACAACCCTTGCTAGGGTTTTACCATATACCCTAGATTGTCCTTGCAAGATATATATTTGCAAACCCTAGATGATTTATTCCAATTGCTAGGGTTTCTATAGAGGGAACAATCAAAAGAAGGGTTGGTTTTTTTTCACTTTTTTCTAGGGTTTTCTAATCCAAATCCACATCTAGGGTTTATGAACCTTTGATACCTAAAACCTTGTAAGATCTACAAACCCTAGATTTTACCATGCAAATTATGCTCTTATCATGTCTTCTTCTTTTGCAAGGATACAATTCCTTTTTAATTGTTAAGGGCCACTCAATCTTCAACAAAGGCGTTCCATTCTTTTGTTCTACAAGCCACACAGTCCTTGTGTCTTCATGAGTTTCCCAAGTTCATAGGTTGGGTCCCTCCTTTTTGTCATTGCATGGTGATTCAAACTTCTTTCTTGCAACAATCAAGTGTCAAGACTAATCAAGTGAAACCATATATATTTTTGCACCGTGAGTCAAGTTCATATATGACTTTTGTAGACTTTTCAACATAAATATTATTGTAGCCAAAAAGTGTTCTAGCTACCGTGGCCAATTACTTCAACATTGTTGATGCTCTTAATGTCATTATTTTGAATGTAATCACTATTTAATATAGAAATATATTCTAGTCTTAGAACAATGAATGCTACATTGCCATTGTAGTTATGAGCATCAATCTTTCAAGGAACTTTGAGACCATTTTTTTACATCAACTTTTACGCAAAGAAGGGCAGATAAGAAGTGGAGGACGAAGTCTGGAAGAAAGGATTTCTTCTTGGAGCTACCGTTTGTGGAAGATCAGTCTTGGTTTGACTCTTGTTATTGGTCTCTCGCTGATGAATTTGCTAGAAGGAAGGAAGTTTTAACATGGCATCTAAAGGCGGAAATTTTTGTGGTTATGGGTCTTGGAAATCTCATTTAATCTGATTTTATAAGAAGAGAATTTTCTGGGTTTTCCCCTTGGAAGGGTTTTTCCTGGCTTGGAGCCTGTATCTTGTGTTCTATTGTCTTTTGTGATCTTTATGTTTTATGGTAATTACTTGATGAAGAAGAAAACATAGTAATAATAATAATGTTGACAGACTCACAAGTAATTATCATGTAATGGAAATCTATGATAAAATTGAAAAACCTTCTGATTTCCAACATGGTATCAGAGCTAAGGCTGGAGGATAAGGTTTTGAAGATCACTTTCTTTTGGCACTGCAATACCCCTAGCATTATCTGCGAAAGAGGGTTAGTAAGTTGATTTTGGGCTCGATCTGTAAATCTCAATTTACAGTGGCGATGCAGTTAAAGATTTTATATCATAGCTTGCTCTATGAATTGTATTGTGGCTCGTTAACCTCTTTGATTGACTCGCACTCTTTTGAATGTTCGCTCGTGACAAGAAATTCGCATTACAATGAAACTCAGATAGATTTGTTTATTAGTAGCACATATTAGAGGCTCGCATTACAGTAATAGGCGCAAATCTTATACCCTGTGGCTTGCTTCCTTCTAGTGGATCGGATCCTACTTTCCATGGCTCAATATTTCAATGAATCAATAAATCTTCATTGTAGCTAAATCGCATCGTTCATTGGCATTACAAGGGCATACGCAACAGTATAACTTGATTCTGACATCGCTCATATGACTCGCACAATAGTCCTATATTCTACAGTGGTTGTTGCATAACTCTCTTGTATGGATCAGATAAAATTACAATACTTGTGTAACTACTCTATCGTGTTTGTAATAGCTCACTTACATTATAATCTGTTGGCCCATATACTCAATGATTCGTATAGGTGCCGCAGAAGTATCCGTATAATGGGATGTCATAGAAAACTTATAATATGGCTCGATAACTTTCCTTCGTATCCATGGCATAACTTCGCCTCAGACTTGCTTTCTAAAGATCAATCACATCACGTTTCAGTGACTTATATTATAACTAGTTTTGAATGGCTCATTGATATTTCACTGTGATTTATATAATGGCCCACATAGTTCGATGGCTCGCATAATAATAATATATATGGTTTAGTGGCTCTAGGTTTTATGTCACATCATCACTTTATAGTGAAGTTGCTCACAACAGAAGCATGGAATAGTCAACGGAGATTCGTGACAAGGAAATCATACGCTATATCTATGACCCGATAGCACATTAATTCGATACAATAGCTCAATCATCATGGCTTCACCGGCACTGTATGGCACGTAGCTTGTAAATGGCTCTTAGTTACAAAATATGGTTCAGCAGTAATATTTATAACCATTGCGTAAAAGTTGATGTAAAAATGGTCTCAAAGTTCCTTGAAAGATTGATGCTCATAACTACAATGGCA
>Ga0139314_100455_pt1 | contig 11022 bp, 9 predicted proteins | sample In2P11_FD_99376 | JGI IMG/M metagenome (GOLD analysis project Ga0139314, IMG submission 99376)
GGCGGGTATCCATTGATGTGTTACTTCTCTTCTCCTCTGGGCCAGTGATGTGGTCCCTCTCTCGTCTGGTGGCAACCACTGCGTGCACATGGCCGTCGTTCACTGCGCATAGTCCTGTCCCGGGGTAGAGAGAGATAGATAATAGGGGTGGTACAACGGATGGATGATGTAGCCGTGTGAGGTGGACCAATAGATAGAGAAATATGATGTGCCGCTTTACGGTATATATTTGCTGCTGGCCGGGAGATGTCGCCAAAGGGTCCAGATCATGTTGGATGCAAAGGTGTAACGATAGCGAGAGGTAGGTATAGTTTGTGTTGCTTTCCGGTTTCAGTGAACAGAGGTGTTGTAAAGGTGTTTCAATAGAGATAGGTATATGATTTGTTGCTTGCCGGTAGATGTCGCCAGAGGGTGGTCCCCATATGATATGTTGTATGCGAAGGTGTGCTGCTTGCCGGGTTCTTACGCTTGCCCCATGAGGTTGGATGGATTGCTACCGCTCGATGGATGATACGCCCCGCATTACGCCCCCAGTCTCGCATTCAGTCAGTTGTCATTCCCCAGTACAACATTCAATACCCCATTACGCTTTCAGTAAAGGAACCAACCCTATAAACATACATTTGGAAGTTACCAATCCCATTACGTTATTCATCCTTTTTGTACCCGCCCCACCCTTTCAGTTCATACATTACGCTTTCTGTTTACTTTACCATGACGTTATTTAGGATGCTTTCCGTTCCCCCATTACGCTCTCAGTAACCTTACCTGCCCACACATCACCACTTTCATTTGGTCGTAATCACACTTATCGCTGCTAACGCTTGCCTACATTTTCACCAGAAAATTGCTAACACTCATGGTTGAAGGATCGATACAGCTTGCCCCCTTGTTTCATGGCTACCGCAAGATCCACCATGATTTGGAAGGAGCGCTACCACTCGAGACCCGGGAGCAAGGAAGGAATAACCTGCCGCATAGATAGATGAGTGGATACCGAGTTTTAGCTGCTGCTAGCCGAGACACTGATTTAGATAGACGAATTGTTGTTCCATATAAACTCCCCAGTAGTAGTAGAGTCCTCCATAGATAGACGAATTGTTGTTCCATATAACCCCCCCGGTTGTTATAGAGCCCCCCACGTAGCACACCTCATTGAGCCCGCCGATAGCCATTACCCAACGGGAAATGCCACCCTGCCGATAGTACTTCAGCCCCAGGAGGTGTCAGTCACAGCCGATCAGCCTATAGCCAAGCAAACCAGAACAGACAGACTCCGAATATAAGAAAAGAAGTTACCCAGCTTAGATAGAGAGGTGTTCCCAGCTACGACCGAGAGGATCAAAGAAAGGACTTACCTCAGAGGTGATATGGTGGATAATCATATATAACGCCAGGTTATGCGCAATGAGTCAGTCATATGCAATCCAGGTGTGTGCCCATGCATTCTCGGGTCTCTAAACCGCTACTCCATGCACGAGTGAGGTCGATGCCAGGTAGGTTTCGACCCAAGTATCAATGCCAGGTAGGTTCGATCCCAGCGTTGATTTCGATGCTTAGCTTTAGTTATACTTGAATCTATATAGATCTCCCAATACGATTCAATCTCACGTTCCAATATGAAACAATCTTTTTCGTACCCATCGAGGATGCTTAAGCAGGCTCGACTGATAAGGAGAGGACCGGCAGGGTGCGTAGCACGCTCGACTAATAAGGACCCTTTAGGGGGCTCGACTGATAAGGATGCGTAAGCAGGCTCGACTGATAAGGCCGCCATCACCCTTTAGGGGGCTCGACCATAAGGACCTTTAGGTGCTCGACTGTTAAGGCCGCCATCGAGAGGAGAGGAGAGGGGCTCTCAATCTAACCCCCCCACCCAATAAGTAAACCCTAAACTTTAGTTGCTCGACTGATAAGGAGAGGACCGGTAGGGGCTCGACCAACGCCCCCCCACCCAATAAGTCAAATGAATTTATTGCTTGCTTGACGTTAGGAAAGCAAGGACCCGGAGGGGCTTGCGCTTCCTAGTGCAAGGACCGGCAACGGGGCTCGACTGATAAGGATGCGCAAGCAGGCTCGACTGTTAAGGCCGCCATCACCCTTTAGGGGGCTCGACCATAAGGACCTTTAGGTGCTCGACCATAAGCCCCCCCACCCAATAAGTAAATTGAATGCGTAAGCAGGCTCGACTGTTAAGGCCGCCATCACCTTTAGGTGCTCGACTGATAAGGCCGCCATCGAGAGGAGAGGAATTTATTACTTGTCCCGCACCGGGCAAGGAACGGCAGGGGCTCTCAATCTAAGGACCCTTTAGGGGGCTCGACTGATAAGGACCCTTTAGGGGGCTCGACCATAAGGACCTTTAGGTGCTCGACTGTTAAGGACCTTTAGGTGCTCGACCATAAGGGCCGCCATCAGAGGATGCGCAAGCAGGCTCGACTGTTTTGGTTACTTATTTGAGAGGGGCAATAAGTAAACCCTAACCTTTAGGTGCTCGACTGTTAAGGCCGCCATCGAGAGGAGAGGAGAGGGACGGAGTCACTCACTCATTCCGATGGGTGAGGGTGCGTTAGTACACTCGACTGCTAAGGCCGCCATCGATTTCTCGCTCGACCATAAGGGCGATGGCGGCCCTCTTCGCGTTCCTCTCTTTTGGGGCAGGGGGTGCTTATTTGGTGAGGGGCCCCAAAAGAGAGTTGTTCGTCTCCTCACACGTTACCTCACCCTATATTCTTTAGGGGCGGAGCCACTCACTATTCCGATGGTGAGGGGTCACTCACTATTCATATGGTGAGGGTGCGTTAGCACACTCGACTGCCTTTAGTTACTTATTTGAGAGGGGGGCCGCCATCGATTTCTCGCTCGACCATAAGGGACGGAGTCACTCACTCATTTCGATGGGTGAGGGTGCGTTAGCACACTCGACTGTCCAGGATGCGCAAGCAGGCTCGACTGTTAAGGATGCGTAAGCAGGCTCGACTGTTAAGGATGCGTAAGCAGGCTCGACTGATAAGGGAGAGGATGCGCAAGCAGGCTCGACTGTTAAGGATGCGCAAGCAGGCTCGACCATAAGCCCCCCCACCCAATAAGTAAATTGAACCTTTAGGTGCTCGACCAAAAGGGAGAGGCCGCCATCACCCTTTAGGGGGCTCGACCCACCATCCCTAAAGGAGAGATTGAAAGGCCTTATGCCATGTAGCGTAAAGAATATCTCTTTTCTGAAACCACTACGTATTGGTTTCAGGGGGCAAACGTATTGGTGTATCAGCCCTTTCAATCTATCCAGGTGGGTCGAGATTTCAAGGCCTGATACCCCTATTTCAGGCCTAATAAATGACATATATAATGTATGCTCTTCGAGCCAGAGAATGGATACGGCTCTATGGATCCTTTGCTCTTCGAGCCAGAGAAGGAGCAAGAATGGATCCTTGACTATCAATCTCTACCGGCATGGCTCTACCGGCTTGATGGGCCCCGAACCTTTCATTCCTAATCTCCTCATGCCCTAGTATGGGGATGCCTTTGCTTCCTTCCCTCCCGGGCCCTTTTCCCACTAATGGAAATGGCCTCCCTGAGCCCAGCGGAACCAGCTCTTGGACTGATCTAACCAACTTATTCCCAAAGGGAGGTCTCTCTAACTGGGCCGCCATACCCCGAACCTGATCCCCGCCCTCCCTATCTATATTCCACGGGGCTCTCGATTCATGCATCTGGAAAACTACCGCAACATAGAGAATATATGTCAGGAATGAAATCGCTCTTTTTAGTTACTTATTTGCCCCTCAAATAAGTCAAAAAAAAAGAAGTAAATTGAAATGAAATTTGCTCGACTGATAAGGACCCTTTAGGGGGCTCGACTGATAAGGAGAGGAGAGATTGGTTCATTCTTTATATATGTCATTATGCAATCGAGATCTCGAACTAAATGACATATATAATGATATTGATTTCTTTGGGGGGGTTTATATATTGCTCAAGGCTGCCTAGTTACCGAAAGAAAAGATAGAAAGATTTCTTTGGGGGGTTTATATATTGCTCAAGGCTGCTCTCTTCAAATAAGAAATCTCTCTATCTTTTCCTACCTACAGATATGAGTGATAAACTGTGTCAAAGGCCATTTTCATGCGCTGTATTTCCACTTTCACCCTTTTCAAGTACCGTCGGGCGTACTGATTCCTCGTGACAGACTTCGTTTAGTGATACATCAATGACTAGTCCTCGACCTAGTGACTGTACCGTAATGAAGTCGCCTATACCGTAATGAACTCGACCTTTGGATAGTGGCATTCCTCGGACAGTCCGTGGGCAGTCTAAAATATTAGGCAACTCTATCCATGCTCCATAAGGAAAGGCCCGGAGGGGATCTCATGGAATGCTGGTGACCTTCCTAACAACAGCTTGAAACGGGAATTTCTATTCAATAGTGGCAAGAGATTTGTTCTTTATAAATACTAGGCCTCCGCCCACCCCCATGGGATAACCTAATGAAATGATGCGGGGGCAATGGATGACTAGCTCTTTCCTCACTAATGAATGTGGTGAGCTTTTCCAACAGAATGCTACCTATTCAATGCTTTCCCCAAGAACTAAGATGGGAACGAGGTTTCAACTGTATAAAACCACAGTGATTGACCGGGACTTTCCGTTCGATATCCTTCCGTAAGCCACTCCTTATTTCTCACAGTGATTTTGTCGATCAAAGAAATCGAAAATCTATCAATTCATTTCTGTACACAACCTTCTTTTTCATGGAGATAAATCGTAATGCTTATATTGGATATTTTATATGCCCAATCAATTCAGTGTGATGCGATGCCATTCTTTTTGTGGATATGTATTACTGGGCCTATGGCCCACTGCTATTGCGCCTATGACCTATGGCCTGTATGTATTACTGCGCCTACTGCGCCTATGGCCCACTGCTATTAGGCCTGTATGTATGACCTTGGCCTGTATGTATTACATGGCCTACTGCTATTAAGCGAAAAGTGTCACGGAAGCGATCGAGATGGCCTTTCTATGCGCCCCCAAACTGGAATTTCTCTTGCAGAGAATGAAAATCTGGCGAAATTTATTACATGGCTTACTGCTATTACATGTAGTATGTATTTGTATGTGTATTTGCGGTTCGAACCTATCAGAGTAACCCCTTCCAGAATATGACCATCTATCTAAGGATAAGATATAAGGCCTTTCCTCCGTGGGGCAGGCCGAACCTCTCAGAGCAGGTCGCCTCTGCCTAAAGGTGAGATTCATCGGTAACTCATACAGTGATAGGCGGATGCCAGCAATGAACACAAGTGACTGGGTCAATTGAAAAGTTATGCCCAATCCTTTCCCATATACTAGACTAACCACTTCCTTACTTCCCCACTGAGCATCAAAGCGTAATTACATATATAACCGGATGACCAGCAGCACGATCCCCAGGGACGTCCTAAGAGGGTGAACGCAGTGTCTTGGTTAGCGAAAGCACCGCCCCACGGAGGAAAGGCCTTCATCAATCAAATTTCCCCCCCATACCTCCCTTAAACCTATAAGACCCTCCAATTCTTTCTAGACTTGACCAATGTAGAGACAAAACGTTAATAGAGGAACAATGGTCTCATCACATGCCTTGCAAAGGATACACCAACCTTTGCCTCTTTTTTTTCATATCCCAGGCAGGTAAGAGCCCTTTTTTAAGAGCCAACCACATAAGAATATGAGCTTTTCAAGGGCATTGTCACTTCTATAGACTCTTCCACCACCATACCGATTCCCCCACCCCTTCAAACGTGTATGATAGGAAAGTTGAAACGTCACACTTGCATATTTTGCATCCCAGGAGCATGCTCCCTACCATCAGTAGTGTGACCCTATATAACATTGTATATCCCACTTCAACATGACGTGAAGATTATGTGCGTCACCCTGACACCAAGTGATCATTGGTTCCCACCACCCTGAACTCTTCATCTCGACCTCGCTTCTTCACCAACTCAATATCTAACCTTCACTTTCATGTAATCTTTAGTCCTTTATCCCTGTGTTGCTGGTCAACCTGTTCATGGCTATGCATCTTAGACTTATGCTGGAACTGGCTATGAATACCTTCCTGTCTAGTCTTTGCTATTGGTATTGCCGGATTCCACTTCATCATCTGACATCCCTGCTTCACATTTTTACATACGTGGGTCCCTACCTGCCCATTTGAACATACGTGGGTTCCCCCAAATACATCTATTTCTCTTGCTAATTACTACAGTGTACCCTAATAGATCATGTTGGCCCCTAAGCCTTTGTCGAGATGTGTACCCTTCACGTAAAAGCTTGCAACACCGGGTATTGACCTCTTCGTTTTGCTTGCCCCTTACTCGGGTTTTGCCGTATACACCTACTATTTCTCTTGTTACTTATACCTTAAATACCAGGGACAAAGATTGAGGTTGACTACACATCTTTTTCACCATACCAGTCACCCTGTGGAACGTACTATCCATCATGCACCAGGTCAGACCATTACTACCATGCTTATGGACCAAGGCATAGATCCCACCACCCGAACTACAGGAATTCGTTATGCTTTGACACTACAGGAATTCCTCTCCTTAACAGTCGAGTGTGCTTACGCACCCTTATGTTCGCCATCATATTCACCTTTCACTACTTCGACATTACGCTTCGTTCGTATCCAACCAAGCCAACCACCACCTCGCATGTGAGTGACCCCAGCCTCATCATTTATTCCTTATCGATCAACCACTCATTAGCAGTGTTCAGAAACCGGCTACAAGCACATCTTTCACCTATACAAAACGCAAGGTCCCGGAGGGGCTTGCGCTTCCTAGTGCAAGGAAATACAAATCATGGCTTGAGATACCTAAACCACACAAACCAGCCTTGAGAGCTTAGCCAGGATAGCCATGACACCAGGAGCAAACAGCCTCTTCTTACATATACCATATTCTCCATAAGTATATCATAAACCACTACCCTTTGTACTTAGCTTTACCACTACCACCCCTTGTACCTAGCTTTGAAAGGAGCAGACACTTACCCACACTTTTACACCATCATTTGGACAGCACTTCAACCCTTTGTACTCGACTTTAACTACTTACCAGCATTCTCAATTCACTACCCAGCCATTCTCCATTAGATACACAGCAGGAACCAACACATCACATATACTACACAGTCAAATAACCAATCAGAACATCACGTACATAACAGCATAAAATCTAAACCACAGGAACTCACTCAATTAGATACCTTCAACACAGCAGGACTTTCTAATACTTATACTCACTCATATCTTGTACAGCTAGATACTACAAGTGGGATACTACTAGCTTACTCCTTATCTCCAGGATAGAATGCTTACTATACTCTGACTCCTCATACCCAATAGTAGGACGTGGCATCTCCATCTCCATCTGGTCATGCTATTCCTTCAAAAACACATAGGCATAGGAACCTCGATCACCCTTGTTGGAGTGGTGCTGCTTCCCATCTTATACTAGACTTATACTTTTCTTATATAGATTACTTATGGTATCAATATCAAGTAAGCATCTTATACTCCATTATTCTCCCTTTCATACTCTAGGCATTCTATGAGACTCTCAACAAAATATTCTACTTCCTTGCCCTCAGAAGCGCAAGCCCTCCGGACCTTCATTTGGGTTGCTTATTTGGTGAGGGGCTGGTCGAGCGTTCAAACGATGGCGGCCTTAGCAGTCGAGCCGATGGCGGCCTTGACAGTCGAGTGTGCTTACGCACCCTGCCGGTTCAATTTACTTATTGGGTGGGGGGGCATCGGAATGAGTGAGTGACCCCTCACCATATGAATAGTGAGTGACCCCTAAATAATATAGGGCCCTATGAAGAAGTAAGGGCGATGGCGGCCTTGACAGTCGAGCGTGCTTTCCTCTCCTCTCCTTATCAGTCGAGCCCCCTAAAGGGTCCTTATCAGTCGAGTCACTAACGTACCTTGATGCTTATTGGGTGGGGGGCGGTGGTCGAGCAAGAAATGACTCTCCCGTTGGTCGAGCGATGGCGGCCTTATTAGTCGAGCGTTCGTTACCTCACCCTGCCTTCCTTGATGCTTATTGGGTGCCCCCTCTCAAATAAGTAACTAAAAAAGCGTGCTCCGCATCCTGGGGATTGGGGTGGGTGGGTAAATAGTGCTTTTGGTCGAGCACCTAAAGGTCCTCTCCTCTTCAATTTACTTATTGGGTGGGGGGGCTTATGGTCGAGCCCCCTAAAGGGTGATGGCGGCCTCTCCCTTTTGGTCGAGCACCTAAAGGTCCTTAACAGTCGAGCCTGCTTGCGCATCCTTATCAGTCGAGCCCCCTAAAGGGTCCTTATCAGTCGAGCCTGCTTACGCATCCTTATCAGTCGAGCCTTAAAGCGCATCGTATGGGGATGGGAAATTCAGTAAGAAAAGGTGGCATTGACCTAATAGGAATGGTTGGATGGGCAACGCCAGGTTTCTAAGGGGAATTTCCCATATATAAGGGCTGCGTCACAACGCACAGGAAATGAATTGATATACGCAACTACTATATAAAAAGGCTGGAACCGGGTCAACCTTATCTCGAGCTGCCCAACTTAGCAATATAGAAAATTGAATAGTTAGATAGTTAGAAGGCGGAACAAGCTTAGCAATATAGAATCAATGGTTTATCATCGTAAAAACTGGCTAGGCTAACGTTGGTATAAGTTGTTCATATTAGTAAGCTGTTTGTGATATCGGGGTAAAGCTTCATAATCTTCCTCTCCTCTTCAATTTACTTATTGGGTGGGGGGGCTTATGGTCGAGCCCCCTAAAGGGTCCTTATCAGTCGAGCCCCCTAAAGGGTGATGGCGGCCTTAACAGTCGAGCCTGCTTGCGCATCCTTATCAGTCGAGCCCCCTGTCGGGTCCTTGCACTAGGAAGCGCAAGCCCCTCCGGGACCTTCCCTTCCTCCTTTCATTTTTCATTGGGGGGGAATAAATACAAGGCTTCAAAAGGGACCAACCCTTCTTCGAGCTCTAGTTCTTAGCTCTGCTCAGGCAGGTAAGGTCCTGACTGAACGATTTGACCAGGCTAAAAAAGTACTTGATAAGACCTTTAAGACTCCTTATCCATATAGGTTCGAATGAAAGAACCAGAAAAGTCCAAAGAGAATAAAGACCTCGAGTGCTGCCATTACCGCTTGGACCTTCCTAACCCTTCTTAGGTCGGTCTCGTCACGACTTCGTCCCTTGCCCTTTTTGAATTAGCAAGACCGGCCATCCACCCCAGCCATCCCATCCAGACGATCCTAGCCATACCATCCAGCCCAGCTAGCCATATCAGCGAGCAAGACCAGTCATCTCATTCATCCCCTCCAGCCATTCATCCTTCGAAGACCCTTTGAAAATACCCTTTGAATGCGGGTTATCCCTACCCTCAGACCCATCCAGCTCACCCACCCAAGCCAGCTGATCCAGCGATTCATCCCACTCATCCTTCCCCCAATCCCTCACTCAATTTCGAAGAAGTTTCGGAGATCGGAAGCAAGCCACGAGGGAGTAAGTCTGCCTAACCTTCAATCTAAAGTTCGTAAGCTCCCTCCGTTTGTATCCCGGAACATCAAAAGTTCAGAGTTGACCCAAAGGTTCTAATAAGTCGGGTCAGGCCGGTATCTCTCCATAAGGAAGGTCTCGTCCCGGTCTATCTCTAGTGCCAGGGTAAGGAGTGGGTATCAATCACCTCCATTCTGTCACTATTGATCTACGTTGCCGTAATTCCGGCACCTACCTACCTCAACCCCATCGAAGGGTTCATACGATGGATAGATCAATCGGTTGCCTACACAAATTCTGGCCCCGCATCACCCAGCAGCGCAAGTGTGTCCTGCTGACGCCTCGAATCAAGCTTTTGTTGCGACATGCTATGTTTTCTCCCCCATTGCTACAAGCTATTGTCAGTGGCAGTCTCTATGGGCTAGTATAGAAAGGCTTAAGGCAAGTGGACCTTATGGCTTTCACTCTTACCTTTGGGCATGGACTAAGACTACCGGAAGTCCATAGGGGGCCTTTCCATAGGCTAAGTTATATTCATGATGTTCTAATCTATATATAGAATATAGAGGATACTTCCGAGTCCTTTGATGCTGCTAGCCTATCGGAGAGGCCAGAGAGAGGGAACAGAGTAGTCCCCAGTGTGAGGTTGTAGGTAGCACTCATCATCATTCCCCTAACTCCTTATTCACACCCATTCAAAGTTTATGAGATAAGTCCCCCCCTTTCAAGCCAACATACCAAAAAGATAGGTTAGTTCAATTCACCAAGGCACCCACATCATATAGACCAGACCTCAGGGAGAAGGGACTAGACCTATTCAGGGAGGGAAGGGGGTTGTTGGTTGTTTGTTGTTGAGCCAAGTTCCCACCAGCATAAGTCCATACCGTAGGCAAGAGGACATGGGGCAGATACTAGGGACTGAAGCTAGAGTATTCTACCCTTACCCTTCACTCTGACTATGGCGTAGCATACGTATTAACTCACTTTTTGAGAATGAATGGTTCACCTTTCAGCATTGCACAGGCATTCAACTATACTTGCTCGAGGAATCATCCTGGGAAGGGGGGGCACGATCATGAACCTTATGCCTACGTCTTTACTTCATTGTTACCTACTGCTGTTACCAACCTTTCTCTTTTTACCAACCTTTCACTACCTTTCTCTACTACTTACGTGATTAGACATTGGGTACGCACTTAGTTAGATCAATTGTATTGACTTTATTAGCCTATTTGGTATTCATGTTGGACAGCTACGTTGGATTGTTGGAACTGCCCCTCTTTATGAACTACTGCCGTGCTTCAGGATGCTTAAGCAGGCTCGACTGATAAGGCCGCCATCACCGGCAGGGGCTCGACTGATAAGGCCGCCATCACCGGCAGGGGCTCGACTGATAAGGACCCTTTAGGGGGCTCGACTGATAAGGATGCGCAAGCAGGCTCGACTGTTTTGGTTACTTATTTGAGAGGGGCAATAAGTAAACCCTAA
>Ga0139314_100181_pt2 | contig 10980 bp, 7 predicted proteins | sample In2P11_FD_99376 | JGI IMG/M metagenome (GOLD analysis project Ga0139314, IMG submission 99376)
ATACTTCAAATGAAAAAGTATTTATACAAATTCTAAACTGAAATATCTTGAAAAAATATGGAGATTGTTTTACAGATATCTCAAACTATTTTACATTAATAGAACTTAAATAAAGGACACTCAAAACTAATGAATATAGTTGGGACTATATTTATGTATTTATGGCGGAAAAGAAGAGAAATTTTAATTTCATAGCAACTCTTAATTGATGATGAGACTTCCAAGTCACTAACTGCCTCCTTCCTTTATGCATTCAGCCCCCGAAATTTTGCAAAATTAGGCTCCAGTGATACCTTTGTATATCTCAATCTGAGATAGATATGTAAATAGTGAAAGAGGTTATTGTATATAAGTATGTTATTAAGATAAACCTCTCTTAGTGTCCCAAAATTCATTTCCCACTGTTCATAATATTCTTTGCAAAAAGATGTCAAAAATAGGACTTTGCACAATGTGAAAAATAGGCTCTAAAAATATGCATTTATCACCTTTTTTGTAATACTTGTGTAATAAATGAGATATTTTTTTGTATATTGGCCTTTTAGGAATACAAACCTCCTCCTGTGTTGCAAAATACATCTTGGCTTGGCCACAATAGTTTCTGCAAAATTATGACTGAAACAGGAAATTTCTGGAAAATGTACCATTTATGCTCTGTTTTTTAATCTATCTTCACTTTCATTCTTCAATTTGATACACTTTTACTGATACTCTTTCATCTTATCCATTTTTACTTTGATGACCTGTTAATATCCTTTACTGTTTTTTTACTTTTATTGTACATTTTAACTTTTTACTGTGTATTTCAACAATAAAGTATTTAGTTTTTTATATGCATCAGCATATGGTAATGGATATTGATAAGCTTTCTATATGTTTGATATGTTTTCATTTTGACTGTATGCTCTATCTAGTTCCTTTGTTTTAAAATTCAATGTCTCCGTGTGAATGATTTCTTTCTCTTTTCTGTGTATAACTATTTTCATTTTCTGAATGAAGGTTTTTAAATAGATTTCCTTTTGAGTCTTGGAGTAAAAAATTTTTGTGACTAGTATCAAAATTGTTTATCCAAGATTTGGCCTTATGCTATTACCTCCAAAATACAGTAATCATTAAGAAAACATAGTTTGGCAGGAAAGGCAATTGATAACTTTATGGCACAGGGATGTTCGGGAAAGGAGTCGTGGCAATGTTTTGGACGTAATCAAAAGTCAAATTACATTGCAGAGGTTCAGGGTGGCGCCGAAGGGTTTAATGTGTTTATACTATGAAATGGGCAAAAGGAATGAAAATGATGGTTTTCTGGTTTTTAACCTTTAACAGGTAACTTTTCAGATGTGGCACGAAAATTCATGTTTACGGGTAATAGGTGGTTTTTCAGGTTGGTAGGGAGGTGCTAATGAAGGTCGTCGCACTGCTTATGAGGCGAAGGTGGTTTTTAGGAGGGGTCACCCGATATAGTCCATAGATTTACACGTAGCCATCGGGGGGTCAGTGAAAACCACTTTTCAAACCATTGGGCTATGGAGTCAACAAATGGATAGAAGGACTGGATTAATTCATTAAAGGGAATGTTCACAGGGTAGGCTAGTAGAGCAAAATGCAAATCTTTAGGTGTAATGGGGGAAATAACTCCAACCAGGGTAAAAGGGCACTCAAGAACCCTAAGACTGGGATCAAAATGGAGAACAAAGGATAATCATGACTAAAGGGCAATTAAGAATCCTTTCCTGTTGATCATAAGAAATCACGTAAACTAAGGAGCAATCAAGGATTCCTTAACTTAGATTTGTGAAGAAAACATATAATAATGAATAACAGTCAAGACAAAGTGCATTTAAACAATTTTTGAAATATCATTCCATGTTATAACATTAAGATTTTAGAGATACATAGAGATTACAAAAAACTTGAAAGAAAACAACATTGAACATGAGAGAATACTTATTTGTATTTCACTTTACACAAGAATCTTGTAAAATGTCTAATCTTTATTCCTTGATCCAGTAAGCCAATCCAGTCATTGATACAATAGAATTTTTGATTCGAGAGAAAAAATCTATATAAAAGTTTGGAATCCACACCAAATACTTCAAATGAAGAAGTATTTATACAAATTTTGAACTGAAATATCTTGAAAAAATATCAATATTGTTTTACAAATATCTCAAACTGTTTTACATTAATAGAACTTAAATAAAGGACACTAAAAAGTAATGCATATATTTGGAACTATATTTATGTATTTATGGTGGAAAAGAAGAGAAATTTTAATTTGATAGCAACTCTTAATTGATGATGAGACTTCCAGGTCACTAATTGCCTCCTTCCTTTATGCATTCTGCCACAGAAATTCTACAAAATTAGGGTCTAGTGATACCTTTGTATATCTCAATCTGAGATAGATACGTAAAAAGTGAAAGAATTCATTGTAGAGAAGTATGTTATTAAGATAAACCTCTCCCAGTGTCCCAAAATTCATCTCCCTCTATTCACAATATTCTCTGCAAAAAGATGTCAAAAACAGGACTTTGCACAGTCCGAAAAATAGGCTCTAAAGATATGCATTTATCACATTTTTTGTAATACCTGTGTAAAAAGTGAGATAGGTTTTTTGTATATTGGCCTCTTAGGAATACAAAACTCCTCCAGTGTTGCAAAATACATCTTGGATTGGCCATAATATTTTCTACAAAATAATGATTGAAACATAAAATTTCTAGAAAATGTACCATTTCTGATATGTTTTTTAATCTATCTTCACTTTGATTCTTCAATCTGATACACTTTTACTGATACTCTTTCATCTTATCCACTTTTACTTTGATGACCTGTCAATATCCTTTATTGTTTTTTTACTTTTACTGTACATTTTAACTTTTTACTGTGTATTTCAACAATAAAGTATTTAGTTTTTTTATATGTATCAGCATATGGTAATGGACATTGATAAACTTTTTTTATGTTTGATCTGTTTGCATTTTGACTGTCTGCTCTATCTAGTTCCTTTGTTTTAATAGTCAATGTCTTTGTGTGAATGATTTCTTTCTCTTTTCTATGTATAACTATTTTCTTCTTCCGAATTAATATTTTTAAATAGATTTCCTTCGAGTCTGAAGTAAACAAATTTTGTGACTAGTATCAAAATAGTTTATCCAAGCTTTGGCCTTCTGTTAATTACCTACAAAATACAACAACCATTAAGAAAACATAGTTTGGCAGGAAAGGCAATTGATGGCTTTTATGGCACAGGGATATCTGGGAAAGGAGTCGTGACAATGTTTTAGATGTAATGAGAGGTCAAATTACATTGCAGAGGTTCAAAGTGGCACCAAAGGGTTTAATGGGTTTATACTATGAAACGGGCAAAAGGAATGAAAACGAGGGTTTTCGGATTTTTAAGCTTTAACGGGTAAGTTTTCAAATATGGTGCGAAAATTCATGTTTACGGGTAATAGGTGGTTTTTCAGGTTGGCGGGGAGGTGGTAATGAAGGTCATTGCACCGCTTATGAGGCGAAGGCAGTTTTTAGGAGGGGTCCCCTGATATAGTCCATAGATTGACATGTAGCCATCGGGGGGTTGGTGAAAACCAATTTATTGGGTGGGTAATGTTTGGCCATCGAGCACGGTCGATATGGCTTTGGACCGTTGGATGAAGCAGAAGTTGATCGGATGATAATAGGGCAAGGGAAACGCGTGGGTGATAAAAGCATGGGTTTAGAGGGGGCCCGATGCTTTAATCACAGGTGATTTGTGATCATTTAGGGTTAATGAGGGGTTTTATTTATTTGGTCAGGATAAGGTGTAAACATATAGTTTTCATTAAAACTAAGGGTTGGGGTTATTTACATAGGGATTTAGTGAATATACAGGAAAAGGTTTTTGGGATTTATATAATTAAGTTAAAAATTAATATGAAATTAGCGGAGTGAATATACCGTTAAGCATAAATGTAAATGCAAATTTTGCACCTTTTGTTTACATACAGTTAATATTTAGGATGAATTTTTTTTTGTGGGTTTTTTTGAGCGAAAGGGAATTTAGCATGGGGTTATTTAGTTTTTCCTAGGTAAATGAAGTTTAACCTTAGGAAAAGACGTTTTGTTAGGCTAATGAGGGGGAATTGATTTTGTGAAGGGGATTCTAGCACTTAATGTCCATAAGTCATTAAGCCGAGGGTCTAATCCCACCAAAAGTCAGAGAAAAGCTCTGAGCCTCTTTGACTTGAAGGATTAAAAGTACTAGAACACGATTGTGGATAGGAAATTAGTAAGTATAGGGGAAAAATGAATGAGGGGGAGTTAATTGCATTAACTTGTAAACATCTTCTTTTGCCTTCATAACTTATTGTACATGTTAAAATATGTATCTAAGGATGATGCATGTGCTTCAATCCAATTAACTTTGTAGTTCAACAACCTTTCTTCTACTTACCCATCTCTTACCCTAACATGTTTTCTTGATTTATTTGGGTGTATTTAGACTAGAAAACCCTTATCATCTATTTTTCTTTTATAAAACAAGCTATCTATTTCTAACCTTATATCATCCAAGGGCTCATATTAAGCTTATGAGCTCCTTTTGTTTTCTCTACCTATCTATGATCTACCAAGATTAAACTGTTTGGTCAGATTTTATTCTCTAACTATAAACATAAAATTCAAAGCATGAAATAACCAAGATTAAACAATTTGATTACCATGGACTGTGACATGAATAACAAGCTACACAAAATCATTATTATGCATAAAATTAAATAGTAGTGGAATTTTGACTTGCACACTTTCATGGTCTCTTTTGTTTTTTTTGGGGTTCATATATTTTCATTTTTTAACCTTTTCATATTCTTTTGTCCTTTGATTTTTCTTTCAGGACATACCCTCTTTACATTTTTTACTTTATTAATATTGAAAACATTTGTAAAAAGCAAAGGTATGTTCAATATTGCAAGGCTTAACATCAGTCATTCAAAATGACTCCTATTGTTATAGGAACCTAAGAGTGGCTCCACATGGGGATGGCATCTCCTTATGAGATGTCAAGAACACCGTCGACTGGTAGTCTGATCCATTGGGCCAATTCCAAACATGTATATTCTTTGTTGTACAATCTCTGTGACTGAACCTCTTGAACTGAAAATACACCCTTTTCTTCAAATTGAAATCTGATCGAACATAAAATTGCTGTTGAAAACCTGAATTTATTCAAACTGAAATCCTACCTACTTACTCTAATCAGCTGTCCAACTACTGGTTAGGTAAAATGAAACAACCAATGCAACCATTCAAGCATCATATACATTGGTGAATTTTGTTTCTTGTGCTTGTTTGTGATTAAAACTGAGATTCTAAAGCCAATAGTAACCTTGTCAACTAATGAGAAGATAAGGAAATACTTGATTTCCTTTGTGGACTCTAAAAACTGTACAAAAGGATCTTCCAAAATATACACACTATTGTTCAAATGATTTAAGTAACTGTATAATTGTACTGGATGGCCTCCAGGCCATGAAACTAAAATATCACTTTCACCTTTATCACCATGCATAATTTCAGATAAGCTTTGTGATGATATTTCTACTGATTGAAATGTTTGTCTCATGAAACCTTTATCATCTTGATTTTGACTCTCATAGTTAGTTAATGGAGAAAAATATTGATTACATTCATTATCCAACCTATCAGCTATTGGATCATAAACAACTTGAAAGGATTGCTACAACTTATTACATAAAGGTTTGAATGGAACTTCATAGATTTCTACAAGCTACTCATCTTTTTCTTTAGAGATTTTATACCAAATTTCCCTTAAAAACTGAAATGATTCAAAACAAAGAGGCAAAGTAGCTCCACTTATTTCCAATTTTTCTGCACTTTATTCCTCACTTTCATAGCTGATATCGATAAGATGATCATTGTTTTCAAGTTGGTGAAATTGAATTCCTCTATTTCCCAAACTAGTTTATGATTTCTATGTAAAGTTAGTTTGGATTTGGAGAACATAATGATCATCATACTGATCATATTTAGGGAAATCAGCAAAAGAAGTAATGTCATCAAACATACACATTAGATCAGCAAATTTCTCCTTCACATATTGCTCTATGAATCTATCTTCTGCTCTATGGTAGTTGGAATTAGCATGAATTTGTTCATGACTTTCAACCTCTTCCTTTTCTAAAATAAATGTGTCATGCTGATTTTGAGCAAACAAATTATCTTTCATGGTGATCTTCTGTATCCTTTCCTCTATCTTTCTTACCAAAATGTCGAGTTTTACCTCTGCAATGTTGTTTTCCTATGCTTCTGCTTTCAACTTTTCTCTTCTAATTTGCAGATCAAGTTCTACATCTACTGCAATGTTTTGCATCTATTCCAGTGTTGAGGGGTTTCTTTCTCTTAGCTTAAATTCTATCTCTTGATCAAATGCTTTTGGATAATGCAAAAGAGATGAATCAAGAGGAGGTTTTATATTTGATGGCATTGAATAATAGACTTGAGTAAATCTGTCAGAAAATTGTTGTATTGTTTCATTTGACTGTCTTTTCAACTGATTATATTCTTCTATGATCACAAGAAGATCGACTTTGATTATCCATCTATCAAGGAAAAATTTGAAAATTGTTTGGAATTTGAGATGCTTGCAATAGGTAAATTCTTCAACCAACTCTTTACTCTACTTTGCAAAGAAAGAGAAAAAAGCCTGATAATAACATCATCTTCATCAATTTCAAATAAGTCCAGATAATTCTTAAAACCTTGAATATGTTTTTGAGCAATGATACCATTCTCTCCATCAAACCTACAGAGATACTTATAATAATTGTCAGGGAAAGCATGGAGTGTAGGAGTTAATATGAGTGGCTTATATCTATCAGGAACTTTATAAGGTACATGAATATGTACAGGGATTGTATCATTAGTCTTGATTGTTTGATGCTCCTCAATTAGAAAATGATCTTCATAAGAGTTAGAAGAATGCTTCTCAAATGTGTAAGGAGACTTTATATCTAGAATTTTCAAACGGAAATAATAAAAAATTAATCTAAAATCTTCTCTAAAATACAATATACATTGAAAAAATTTATTGATGAGAAAGAACATAATTTCTTTGATAACAATCCAAGTTAAAAGCCTGATATTTTCATATTGTTCTTTCAGGTTCATTCCTCCAGTGGAGTCTTGATTGTGAAATTGATTTGGAGTCGCCAGGTGGATGATTTTAACCTTTGTGTGCCTGATCACTGTCCACCATCATAGATAAGATCTAAACCTATAAAATATTTCTAAAGAAAATGTTAGTCTTCCCCAGTATGGTCGCCACTATGTTATCACTCATAATTTTCCTTAGAAGTTATCAGAAGAAGGAAGAAACCGAGGTAGCCACAAGCCAATCTTTTAAGTATAGGCCCTATCCAACCTATGACTCAAAGAGGACTCTCTCTATAATTTAGCTTTGTTTCTTATGGGATTTTAGGCTAGTTCTTAGTGCTCTTTAGGGTTTTGTTTTTGATTTGAAGGTTGGGTGGTGGAATTCTTAGAGCAGATGGATAGAGCTAGGTATTCAAACCATTGGGATATGGAGTCAACAAATGGATAGCATGACTGGATCAATTCATTAAAGGGAATGTTCATTGGGCAAGTAGCAAAGCAAAATGAAAATATTTAGGCATAATGGGTGAAATAACTCCAACGAGGGTAAAAGGGCACTCAAAAATCCTTAGACCAAGATTAGAATGGAGAACAAAGAAGAATCATGAACAAAGGGAATTTAAGAATCCTTTGTTGTTGATCACAAGAAATCACCTAAACTAAAAAGAAATCAAGAATTCCTTAACTTAGATTTGTGAAGACAGAGTGCATTTAAACAATTTTTGAAATATCATTCCATGTTAAAAAATTAAGATTTTATATATACATAAAGATTACGAAAAACTTGAAAGAAAACAACATTGAACATGAATACTTATTTGTATTTCGCTTTACACAAGAATATTTTAAAATGTTTGATCTTTATTCCTTGATCCAGTAAGCGAATCTAGTCATTGATACAATAGAATTTCTAATTTGAGAGAAAAATTCTACAGAAATGTTTGGAATCCACACCAAATACTTCAAATGAAGAAGTATTTATACAAATTCTAAACTGAAATATCTTGAAAAAATATCAAGATTGGTTTTACAAGTATCTCAAATTGTTTTACATTAATAGAACTTAAATAAAGGACACTCAAAACTAATGAATATATTTGGAACTATATTTATGTATTTTATGGTGGCAATGAAGAGAAATTCGAATTTGATAGCAACTTTTAATTGATGATGAGGCTTCCAAATCACTAACTGCCTCCTTCCTTTATGTATTCTGCCCTAGAAATTCTACAAACTTAGGGTCCAGGGATACTTTTGTATATCTCAATCCGAGATAGATATGTAAAAAATGAAAGAGGTTATAATAGATAAGTATGTTATTGAGATAAATCTCTCTCGGTGTCCCAAAATTCATCTCCATCTGTTCACAATATTCTCTGTAAAAATATGTCAAAAATAGGACTTTGCACAGTCCAAAAAATAAGCTTGGAATATATGAATTTATCACTTTTTTTGTAATACATGTGTAAAACGTGAGATAGATTTTTGTAGATTGGCCTTTTAGGAACACAAACATCCTCTAGTTTTACAAAATACAACTTGGATTTGCCACAATAGTTTCTGCAAATGTATGACTGAAACAGGAAATTTCTGGAAAATGTACCATTTCTGCTCTGTTTTTTAATCTATCTTCACTTTGATTCTTCAATCTAATACACTTTTACTGATACTCTTTCATCTGATCCACTTTTACTTTGATGACCTATCAATATCCTTTACTATTTTTTTACTTTTACTGTACATTTTTTTATTGTGTATTTCAACAGTAAAGTATTTAGTTTTTTATATGTATCAGCATATGGTAATAGATATTGATAAACTTTCTATACGTTTGATCTGTTTGTCTTTTGATTGTATGCTCTGTCTAGTTCCTTTGTTTTAACAATTGATGTCTCTATGTGATTGATTTCTCTCTCTTTTCTATGTATAATTATTTTCTTCTTCTGAATGAAGGTTTTCAAATAGATTTCCTTTCGAGTCTTGGAGTAAACAAGTTTTGTGACTAGTATCAAAACTGTTTATCCAAGCTTTGGTCTTCTGCTAATTACCTGCAAAATACAACAATCATTAAGAAAACATAGGTTAGCAGGAAAGGCAATTGATGGCTTTTATGGCACAGGGATGTCCAGGAAAGGAGTCGTGGTAGTGTTTTGGATGTAATCAGAGGTCAAATTATAGTGTAGAGGTTCAGGATGGGGCCGAAGGGTTTAATGGGTTTATACTATTAAATGGAAAAAAGGAACGAAAATGGGGGTTTTTTAGATTTTTAAGCTTTAATGGATAACTTTTCAAATATGGCACGAAAATTCATGTTTACGAGTAATAGGTGGTTTTTCGGGTTAGCAGGGAGGTGGTAATGAAGGTTGTCACACCGCTTATGAGGTGGAGGTGTTTTTAGGAGGGTTCACCCGATATAGTCCATAGATTGACACATAGCCATCGGGAGGTCGGGGAAAACCACTTGATTGGGTGGGTAATGTTTGGCCATTGGGTGCGGTCGATATGGCTTTGGACCATTGGATGAAGTAGATGTTGATCACACGACAATTGAGCAAGGGAAACGTACAGGTGATAAAAGCATGGGTTTAGAAGGGGCCCGATGCTTTAATCACAGGTGATTTGTGATTATTTAGGGTTAATGAGGGGATTTATTTGTTTGGTCGGGATAAGGGGTAAACATATAGTTTTCATTAAAACTAAGGGTTGGGGGTATTTACATAGGGATTTAGTTAATATACGGGAAAATGTTTTTGGGATTTATATAATTAAGTTTAAAATTAATATGAAATTGGTGGAGTGAATATACCCTTAATCATAAATGTAAATGCAATTTTTGTGCCTTTTATTTACATACATTTAATACTTAGGATAATATGTTTTTTGTGTGTTTTTGAGAGAAAGGGAATTTAGCATGGGGTTATTTACTTTTTCCTAGGTAAATGAAGTTTAACCTTAGGAAAATAGATTTTTTTTAGGCTAATGAGGGGGAATGGATTTTGTCAAGGGGATTCTAGCACTTGATGTCTATAAGTCATTAAGATGAGGGTCCAGTACCAACAAAAGTCAGGGAAATGCTCTGAGCCTCTTTGACTTGAAGGATTAAAAGTACTAGAACATAATTGTGGATAGGAAATTAGTAAGTATAGGGGGAAATGAATGAGGGGGTGTTAATTACATTAACAGATAAGCATTTTCTTTTGCCTTCATAATTGATCATACATGTTGAAATATGTATCTAAGCATGATGTAGGTGTTTCGATCCAATTAACTTTGTAGTTCAACAACCTTTCTTCTACTTACCCATCTCTTACCCTAACATGTTTTCTTCATTTATTTGGGTGCATTTAGGCTAGAATATCCTTATCATCTATTTTTCTTTTATAAAACAAACTATCTATTTCTAACCTTATATCATCCAAGGGCTCAAATTAAGCTTATGAGCTCCTTTTGTTTTCTCTACCTATCTATGATCTACCAATATTAAATTGTTTGGTCAGATTTTATTCTCTAACTATAAACATAAAACTCAAAGCATGAAATAACCAAGAATAAACAGTTTGATTACCATGGATTGTGGCATGAATAACAAGATGCACACAATCATTATTATGCATAAAAGTAAATTGTAGTGGCATTTTGACTTGCACACTTTCATGGTCTCTTTTGTGTTTTTGGGGGTTCATATATTTGCATTGGTTGTTTCATTTTAACTAACCAGTAGTTGGACAACTAATTAGAGTAAGTAGGTAGGATTTCAGTTTGAATAAATTCAGTTTTTCAGCAGCAAGTTTATGTTAGATTAGATTTTAGTTTGCAAAAAAGGGTGTA
>Ga0139314_100398_pt2 | contig 10949 bp, 11 predicted proteins | sample In2P11_FD_99376 | JGI IMG/M metagenome (GOLD analysis project Ga0139314, IMG submission 99376)
AATTGTAGAGCGAATAGTGCAAGAGCTAGGGAAAGCCATAACTTCTTTTTTTTTTTAACAACAGACAAGAACATCACCAAAACAGTATCACAACAACACATGATGAAGGAGTTCACCCTGCCTAGGCTACGTCTCCTTGGTCCAGCTTCCAATGGTTTGGTCCTCTTTATTATGCTCAAAAGTGTGAATACATCAGTTTATAATGCTCAAACAACTCTGAAACCTGCTCCAATGGTTCTAGAATGCTCAAAAATTCAAGTTTAGCCTCTTCCTGCTCCCAAATTGGTCAAAAATTGAAGAAGTTATGGCTTTCCCTAGCTCTTGCACTATTCGCTCTACAATTTCCCCAAAAATTCAGCACCATCTTACAAATTTTCCCCAATTTCTGCTAATCAAGCACTAAATTTCCCAATATCCGAGTAGATTTGTTGGTGCGATTAAAAGCCTTTGAGGCCTTATTCCCGAAAATTAGGCCACATGGGGAGGCCACATGCTCGGGGGCTAAGGCCAATGACCTGTCCCTTCTAGCTGGGGCCCAACTCTACTCCGCCAGTGGTTCTGTTGGCTTGCACACGCCCAAGGCTGACCCCCCGTGGGCTGACCCCTTTTCCAAAGGTGCAAAACTTTAAGTTTAAATATGTGCTGACAATGTTAGTTATTAAGAAGTAATGTGTGGTGTGTTGGTAACGGCTTGGACTTTGTAACTTGGATGTCGCGGGTTCGACCCCCGCTTGCTACTGCTCGAAGCAGCCTCTGTTTGGCCACCTAAAACTCAATCAAAATTTCCACTTGTCACCAATAAACAGATGTCACTTGTCACCACGTGATTCAACGAACGAAAAAAATCAATGCACAGTCACCCTGCCACGTAGGCATGCCCAGTCAACACCACGTCAACAATACAGATTGCTGACTAGGTTGCCTACATATTTTCTTTTTAAAATTCTCCTGTTTAGGAAAACGAACAAAACATGTTTCTGAGAGCATACGGAGTCTGTTTCACGCGAAATGAGTTGTGCCAGATTCAGGATGATGAGCACTACGCAGTTGTTTAGGATCCACACTGATCTGACAACTTTGAATTTTGAGAAAAAATTTGAGCACCTGATCAATGGATGTGAATACACTCTGCCCACCTTTCTTACTAAATTTTGAAATCTTCAATTTGAATGTACACAATTGCTTGGTTGATTTTGGTGCATCGGTGAATGTAATATCATTATCTGCTACCAAGAAAATTAATGCTAAATGGGAAAAAACAGATGCATAGATTATTCAGTTGGATAGGACTCATGTCCAGGAAATTGGTGAATTTAGAGATGTCATCATCCACTTATCATCCGACGGACGAGTCCACCGATGTATCAACAGATTGATTGTGGACATTCTAGAAGCATACGAAGCGTTGTTGAGCAGAGACTGGTCTAGCAAGCTACAAGGGTACTTTTCCACAGACTGGTCACACTTATGGCTTCTGTATAGGGGCAAAAATTATCAGATCCTAGTAGAGTCAGAGAGATATATGAAACACATTGTCACTCCCTTGAACGGGCATAATTAACCAATGGCTTTCGCAAAATTAATTTTTGGCAATTGATTCCTTGAAATGCATCTGGGGTGTTATCTTACATAGCCATCCCCATTTCCGCTAGATACATAGTTGGATCTCCTTCCTTGTCCAACTGGCGATAATTAACTTTGTACAATTAGCAGTAGTTGTAGTAGTACTAGTGTAGTTCCCAGTCCCTATACATATGATATTTAGACTATGTACTTCGACGGTTCCAAAATGTAGGAGGGCTTTGAAGTTGGTTTCGTCTTAATAGACCTACTGCAAAGAAAGCATTTGATCTATAGCCTCTTGGAATTTGAGTGCATGAATAACACTATAGCGTATGAGGAACTCATCTTGGGCTTACAAAAGGCCATTGACCTCAATGCTACCATCCTAAAAGTGGTAGGTCACTCAGAAATTGTGGTGCAATAGGTACCTAACACCATACATTGTGTGTCACCTCACATTAGAAGTTATCAACAAGAGGTATGGCATCTTATTTCACATTTCCAAGCTTTTAATATTATTTATGTTCCAAGAATGCGTAACGCAACTATGGATGCATTAGCAAACATTATTGCTAGGATGTCACCATTGAGGGACGATTTTTCTATTGAAATTATTTATAATCCTTTCATCTTGGATAATATCACTAATTTACGTGTTTTTTATGATGACCAACAAATACCGTCCTTCATGGAAAATGCTAACATATTTAAAGACGCAACAATCGATGAGGAGGAGCACGAAAAAACATTGCAAGATGCAGCCAATGCAAGTAAAGGAAACCTCATCCCCAAGGGTGTGATGTCATTGGAAAAGTTGTATAACCTGCAGAATCGCTTTCAGGGACCTGTCAATGCCAAGACCCACAGGTCCACGTTGTCACATGAGCATATTAACTTGGGAATAGATAAGGATCTGAAATATGTCAATCTCGGTACTTGTTGCACGTGAAAAGAGCGACAAGCCTTCATCCACTTATTCAAATAGTACCGCGTTGTCTTTGCGTGGACATTTAATGAACTCACGACATATGATACATGAATCACCCAGCATGTGATACCGATCAAGGAAGGGGCCAAGCCATTTAAACAAAAGCTAAGGAAAGTACATCCAACACTTGAGTCCCTTATTCAGAAAGTGATCTGAAAATGGGGCACTAGAGGCTTCTTGTCACCTTATAAGAACCTCTCCCAGTTCCAAAGCTTATTCATTCCCAAGATATTATGATTAACCAATTGTGTAATTAATAATGCTTGAAAATAGGTGTATGCTGGTGTTTTTTTTAACTGTTCAACACTTTAAATTCAGTTGTTTATGCTGATATGTAAATACATGTGACAGTAAATAATGCAACAATAAAACAAACACACAGAACAACGATATAATATGGATTTCACCCAAAACTCTTGGGCTATGTCTCTTTGAGCCCTAGCCAACTCAACTAGTCTCTCTAGGATTATGGCATAAGTCCTTTTACAAGCTCCACGCTCAACTCGGTTAGAAAATTATATATTACAGAGCAATGAAACACATAGAATATTGCATAAATATAAACACAAAAAACGCATAAAACCACAGAGACACAGATATACGTGGTTCACCCAGTTTGGGCTACGTCCACCCCGAACAGTCAATCCTTCCTTTCTATTATGTAGCAAAATGAAGAGACACAACCTACAGCAGATCCGTTGTAATATCCTTTGTTTTCTCTCACAATCTCACCTCTCTATTTCTCGCTCAGAGAATACACATCTATTACACAGCCTCAATACAATGCCCTCATCCAAAGAGAGGGGTTGCCTTCTAGGGCAAAAAAACCCTAAACTAAACATAAGTTCTACTGTTAGATCATCCGCCTAATGAACAGCCTAGATTGAATAGAAATTATTATACTTTTACAAGGCAATTTTACATCTGTTTTGGCTTCGGGGGCACTGCCCCCGAAACCCCCGTCAGGGGACCGCTGGCCCTCAGACCCCCCAGCGGTCGGCACCCCGAACCCCCCCGGGGGGATAAGTCCCCCCCACACCCGCCCCCCTCGCGTGGAGGGGTGTACAATCTTCCTAGGGTATACATCTGGCTGAAACAAAGACCTCTAAATAATCATGCTCCATACCCAACAAACTCCACTGGTCTACACAAAACACAATGGGCTTAGAACACCATCTTATCGCTGGCTTTGAAGCTCTCCAACTTTCTGGCTCTGGCTTTGGCTCTCGGCTCTAGCTCGGACTCTTGGCTTTGGCTCTTGGCTCTTGGCTCTTTGGCTCTGGCTTTGTGAGCTATCAACGGTTCGCTCGACCTCCAAGTGACTGTCTCAGCAACTTTCAGCTCTCCAGTTTTCCGCTCGACCTCCAAGCGACTCTAAAAAATCCCTCAGCCGTCTACCTTGCCTCGTTAATTGAGCTCTTTGGCTTTCTTGAGGCATACTTCCAGCTCTGTGGCTTCCCCAGTCGTTTCTCTGCGTGAAATCATTCCTCTGCGGCTCTGCAGCTTCTTCTGCTCCTTGTCTCTTGACTTGGCCATCTGGCTCTGTGGCTCTGTGGCTCTTTCTACATTATAAATGCATCATTGTCTATAAAACGCCCACTTGCAGCGTGGCACAATGATCAGGGGCAGTTACAAAGGAATCAGGGCCTTCCTTTAGGCAAAACCCGCAAATGGAATAAAATTCCAATACATAGAGATTTACCAGAAATACACTATCGGGCGCAAAATCCTGGACTTCAAATTCTATGAAATTGCGCTCATATCCCTATCAAGTCTGCCCTTTTATGGTTGTCACAATCCCACCGTTGATTTGTGTGATCTCCGATCCAACAGCTGACAGCCATTTCGGGTGGCTTATGTGCACAGAGATTACCCACTCAAAAAGGCGGTTTTCTCTCTCCTGTGCCCTGCCACATTTCGGCCAGTGTATGGGATCAGGCGGAGCCCATCCAATACCATTTACCGCTTGAGGCCCGCCTGAAATCCCGCTTACCACAAATTTCCTTTGTATTTTAATTTTATAACGAAAATGCGGTAATACATAGAAAAAGCCCAAAAACACTTTTATATCGGAACTCAAAATTTATAGGGCTGCATTTATGAACCCTATTAGGTCCACGCCCTGATCGCTAATTGCAATCACGCTATGTCAACGGCCCTTTGTATCGGGGATCACCGATCACATGATCGTCGATATCGACATATCGCTATTGGCATATCGCAAGTGCAACAGCCCCGGGGGTTCCTTCCTTTGACCGTGCCAATCACCGATCCGCCAATTGCCGATATTGCCCATCGTGTATCGCATCAGCGGGGTCCATATCCGTACTCCTCCGATCATCGATTGACCGATCACTCCGATCATCGATTATCGCAATTGCATTATTGCATTATCGCAATCGTCACGTCTGGGGTCCCGATATCGCATACATGCCTGCCTCTGATGCGATGATTCAGAGATCGCTAATTGGGGGTCCTTCCGCCCTGGCCTTAAGTCCTCCACTTAACCCTTTCAATGCAATTTTCCTTTATAAGGCCTTTAGCCCATTTTTAGAAGAAATGCCTCCTTTTTCAAAGGACAAAGGCAACCTTCTTTCTGCGATAACTTCTTCACCCGAAGTCCATTTTAGCCCATTCAAATTGTAGTAGATTCAAAATGAAAAGATCTACGCAACGAGACTATTTCTAGAAGCAGCCTTGGACTTTCATTTTCCTCTATGAGGAACACTTTAGACTTAGAAGTCTATCCAAGATCCATTTTGGATCAGAAAGAGTTGAGAAAATTGTTGGATGCCCGGATCATATATAGAGTGTGACACTCAATGTGGGTGTCAAATTTGGTCCCGGTAAGGAAGAAGTCTGGGAGATCCGCATGTGTGTAGATTTTTGAAATCTCAACTGTGCCTTAGATAAAGACAACTACCCTATGTCGTCCATGGATAAAATATTGCAAACAGTATCAGGGTCTAAATTTTCTTCTCTGTTAGATGGATATTCTAGATATAACCAAGTTTTGGTTGCTTAGCCTAACAAACTTAAGACCACATTGATAATGAAGTGGGGCATGTTCAGATTCAGACGAATGTCATTTGGGCTAATAAACGTTGGTGCAACATTCCAACGTGATATGGACATATCTTTTTCCATACTCATTGGGTAGAGCATAATGGTCTATCTAGACGATGTAACAATGTTATCCGAACAGAGGTCAGACCACATACGCCACTTAAAGAATATTTTTGAGCGATGTCGCAAGTATGGGATATCCTTAAATCCCAAGAAAAGTATCTTTGCAGTGTCTGAGGGTAATATCTTGGGCCACGTCATTGCTAAGAGTTGTATTAAGGTAAACCCAGATAGGGTTGGGACAGTCACGCAGATTCCCTTCCCAATGAATAAGAAAGCCATGTTGTCTTTCTTGGGGAAGATCAATTTCCTCCGCAAGTATATCTTTGACTATGCCCAGATTGTCAAACAAATACATGAGATGGTGAAGAATGACACAGTTTACAAATGGGATAAAGGGAAAAGGATGTGTTTTCCTGTATTAAACAGGTTACAGCAGAAGCACCCGCATTGTACAAACTGAACTTTGATAAATATTTCCTACTCTACACTTTTTCTTTTGATACCTCTCTTACTGTTGTACTCACTCGAAAGGATGAATTGAACAATGAGTGTCCTATCTCCTTCATGATCGCAAGTCTACAAGGATCAAATCTTAACTACCCCACCGCCGACAAATAGGATTATGAAGTATACAAGGCGGTAAATCATTTTAGGCCCTATCTTTTGAAGAACCATTGTGTTATCTTTGTCCCGCACCCAACAATCATATCACTATTTGTCCAACAAGAGTTGGGTGAAAGGGGAGAGAATCGGGTTGCAAGAGTATGATATAGAAATCAAGTCAGTTCACACAATTAAGGACCATAGTCTTTTCGAACTAGCAGCAAAAGCAGTAAACGCGAAGGAGGATGAAGAAGAGCTTTCAAGATGGGAGCAAGAAATTGAGATGTATAACGTTGAGCGAACCTCCCTCGCTACAAACACAAACTCTTGGTACATGGATGTGCGTTAATACCTTGAGCATGACACAGTTCCCTCCCACTTTTCGACACGATAGAAGAGGGCACTCAGACTTAAAGCATTATCTTATTAGTTGGTGCATCGGGTGATGTTCAGAAAGCACCACAATGGAGTATTGCTTAGGTGTTTAGAGGCACATGATTCAGAAAAGGTATTACGTGATCTCCACAATGGACCAACCGGGGGACAATTTGCAGGCAACACTATAATGCATAAGGTTTTGTAGGTCAAATTTTACTGGCCTACATTATTCAAAGATGCTCATGCTTATGCCCGCAAGTGTCCGATCTGTCAAAGGTGTGCCAACAGAAACAAGAAGTCAGTTGCCTCGCTGCAATCCATTGCAATGGAAAAACCTTTTCAACAATGGGGTTTGGACATTATTAGGGAAATTTTCATGCACTCGACAAAGAGACACGACTACATCTAACTGCTATAGATTACTTCACGTGTTGGACAAAAGCAGTTCTACTCAAACAGGTGAATGATCAGGAAGTCATCAGATTTCTGCAGCGGAACATCATTTTCAGGTTCGGCGCTCCTACTTCGCCTTTTTTTTACAATACAACATACTTTTCATCGTTAACACTCTATGATTTTGCATTAGAAAATGGTATCCTCTTGAAATGTTCAACTAATTATTATCTGCGGGGGAATGGTCTTACTAAATCCATGAACAAGAACCTTATCCACATTATCAAAAAGACCATATTCTCTAAATAATGAAAGAAGCACTTAGCTTTGGTGAATGCCTTATGGGTTGACAGAGTCATGCCAAAACCTTCCCTAAACGCCTCCCCTTACTTCTTGGTGTACAGAAAAGAAGCCATCCTTCTACTAAACATCTACTTGCCTGCTCTCCAACTATCACAAGAATCCCAAGGCAAGCCATGTCTATTAGTATAGCGTAGGATGGACACTCTTCATAAGACACAGGAAGAAATGTTGAAAGGTAAGGAAAAAAATTCACTTCACCATAGTCGTATCAAGAGGTGGTTCGACAAGAAGTCTGTAGGGAAAAACAACTTTAGTGCGGGTGACTTAGTCTTAAAGTGGGATAAAGCCCACCATGACAAAGGTAAACACACTAAGTTTTCACTCCCTGTGGATTGGGTCATTCACAGGGCATGAAAAGCTTGGTCAATGCACTTATCGTCTTGGTCAAGACGGGAAGATTGACTCTCTACCTATCAATGGCCAAGACTTGAAACAATATTTTTAATGAAAATCCGGGGTTGTGCCCTACACTATGTACATAGTATTTCCTTTTGTTGTTTGTCCATTTGTTTGAATTTTGTTTTGGTTTCCATTATGTGAAGAAGTTTTGTGCATGAATATGTCGTGGCTTCTAAGTATGTGTGTGGCTGAACTATAAAGAGAATTGTGACGCTTCAGCGTTTTGCTAGCCTTCTATCTGTCTTCTTTACGTCGGTTACATCCTTTTGGCTGATGAAGTTCTGACGGAAAATATGATTCGTCTGTAAGGAGAATTTTGGTCCAACCATGAACCTATGTCTCGCCCGGGAACCTCATGCCTAAACTCGATTTTTTATTTGGTGTCTTCAATCTTATCCAACTAGTAGAAATGGAGAAGGGGAAAACTCTAAATGAGAGAACCTAAATTAGATCTCTCTATATGCTTCTCTGAAGGAACAACCTCTTATGATCTCAATAAGTCGAGATCCATCTTCCGCCCAAAAAAAAAAAAGTGTCAATGCATAGTTCTCTTTAAATAATAAATCAAGGTGAAAGAAGAGAAAGGCTTCCTATGCAGAGAGGTGAAGCAAGAAACTCCGCTAGGGTACTGTCCAGGCTTGTTGGTAACAGAGCAATGTTTGTGTTCTTGCATGACTCTGTCGGCGTACTGTCCAGGCCTGCTGGCAGTGGAGCAACACAAGAGATGAAAAATTATACTCTTAAAAACTTAAACTTGCAAGCTACACTACCCTTCCCAACTTGAAACATTGCGATCCTACTGAATCTAATGTTGTGTTCATTCGAGAAGGTATATAGGGGACCACGTCTGTTCATGGGGTAAGTGGGAAAGTCAAAATAATCTACACGATGAATCAATACTCCCTAAAGAACCATGGCCCTGCACAGAGGAAATTAACCAAGAAAGAGAAGTTGGAGTTCAACCAATGTGTCGCCAAGTATTGTAGTTGTTGCAACACCCTCTAAAATTTTGGCTTGCACTCAATTTCAGAGCCTTCCTTGGTCCTTTCATTGCTATTGCAAATGCTAGAACTCATTTCATGAGTGTTATTGTAGTGCTTTGATCCCTTTGGCATGTTGGGTTAACTGGCATCTTCTGGAATGTTTGGTTGTCGTACAATGAATGCAAGCCTTTTTTGATGGTTTTGAAGGTCAATCTTTATGTATTTGAGTTTTCCCAACCATGTAAACATTCATGGCATCCATACAAAGTCTTGAGCATGGTCTCACAAGTGTCATCACAATCGTCCTAAAGCATATCTTAAGTGTCGCACTTGTTGTATTTTGGTCATGAGGCAGTCACATGGAGGGAATTTATTTGTTCATGTGTTCTGATGATCTATGTTGTCTTGTCGTAAAAGTATGCTAAGTGTGTGATCACAGTCAAGGTTCATCACAGTTCATCACCCATCCCACACATAGCCATTTTCAAAGAATCCTCCTCATCGAGCAACTTAGCTTCACCAGGCCCCAACTGAACTACGCACTGCGCAGTCTAAACCCTCTAAGTTGTGACCTTACTACCTGGAACTTCACAATGCATAGTCCTTATCCCCCAGGGCTGCTGTTCTGCGTAATACCTATGCCCAGCTCCTGATATTGACTCGCAGAATTGCACAATTGTGTCTCCAAATTTGCTTTGAACTATGCACTTCGCATCTTCAACCCTCAAGATTTTTGCTTGTCTAATGGAACTACGTAATGCACAGAATCCGAGCCTCCCCTGACATCCAAAATTGCATAGATGGTTCTCCCAATATACTTTCCCTCAGCCGAACCCCACTACCGACAAAACCTGTGCATTTCTAACCTTCAAGCTTCCCTGAGTTGCACATTGTGCAGTCTCAGATCCCAAGCTTTCCTCCTGACTATTGGAACTACACAATGCACAGTCACTGATCCCCTTTCCCTAGTTTTTCACTTGTCCTTGGCTTAGTTGATGGATAAGAATGTATCATCTTAGACTAGGGGTTTCCAGATTGATATCATCCCTTCGTGAGGAATTGTAGGAATAGGTACACTATCATGTCATGGCGAGATGATGAAGAAGGAGAAGAAGGAGGGAAGCATGCCTAAAGAATCTTTTTTAGTTGAACTCACAACTGGATCAATCAAGAGAAAGAAAAGGGACACAATTTTGCAACTACCATCAAAGGCTAGAGATCATTGAAGATTTTTCATCACCAAGCCATGCAGAGGTGAAGATAAAGCATATCCAAGAAGACATCCAACACTTAGCAACAACAATGACTTGACATTGCAACATCATCAAGAAGTCCATGTTAAGAGTGTCATGTCATGCCATGTCATGAGTGGTCACATGCCACATCACTATTGTGGACCATATATATTGTATTCAAATGTATTTTATAGTGGAAGTCCAAAGGATACACATGTAATATAAAGAGTCATGTAAGTTGAAAAGTCATTGGAAGTCAAACAGTCATCAGGGTAGTCAAAGAGTCACCCTTGGTTATATATACTCCCTCATTGTATGAGCAAGGACTTTTCACCTTGGCTCCTCCCGCAAGGTATTAGAGAGATCAGCTAGTTCTTTGAGGAGCAAGGAGTGGCTCTAATGTCCCACTACTGGAGCTAATGATGTACATTGTAAACATGTATCTTGGAACTTTTACTTAATAACAGAAGCCTTTAAGGCCAACATGTTCTTCATGAATGGACTATGAATGTTTGTAAGACTATTTTGTGGACGTTTGTATTTCATGTTTGCTTTCACATGTGCTAAGATAGTTGAACTATTTCGGTTATTTTAGTGCTTCTCTTATTGAGAATGTCTTGTAATGCTTGTTATTGTTGTCCAATCCTTGTGGACTATTTTGCAGGATACTAGATAGGTCTTTCTTCATTTATTGGTTGTATCGACTATCGCATTCGTTGTGGACTATTCCACTCGATGTTAGATAGATCATTTTGGTTCATGTGTGTCTCTTCTTGGGTGGCACTATTACCTCTCACTTATAGGCTCACTTTTCTCCCCCCTCTACAGTAGAAGAACCTTGACACAATTGCAACTGAACACGCACTAGGCATACCCCCTTTTGTTTTTTGGGCTATAACTGCATGGAGGGTGTGT
>Ga0139314_100460_pt1 | contig 10936 bp, 9 predicted proteins | sample In2P11_FD_99376 | JGI IMG/M metagenome (GOLD analysis project Ga0139314, IMG submission 99376)
ATCATTTCTCCTTCTCTGTAGGCGCATAGGGAACACATGCAAACTTATGCAATCATTTGTAAATTCATGGGCTTATGGCCCACTGAAAAAGATTTATAAATGTGGATTAAATACCACTGGAAGCCAAAAGGAAGCATAGAACTACATCTAGGGTCAAAGGGATTCTTTACTGTTGTTTTTGCTAATATTGAGGATAAGGACAGAATGTTTGAAGGAGGGCCCTACTTTTATGCAGTAGCAGGCCTATACATATGACCGTGGGTTATGAATTTTGTCCCAAAACAAAAGACTTTTAGCTTGGTAGCAGTGGTGGGGCAGACTATACTCTCTACCTTTGGATTACTAGCAGCTGGAATCCTTATCTACCATAGGAGACAAGCTAGGATGTTTTGTTAAAGCCTCTGAGGCAACCAGAAGAGGAAAATACACATCCTTTGCAAGAAAATGTGTGGAAATGGATCTTTCTGGAGCTTTGCTAGATGAGGTAATCTTGGAAGTGCATGATGAAGAATGGGTGCAAACAGTGGATTATGAGCACATCCATTCAGATGTCGTAAATGCCACGAGCATGGGCACCTATTTGGAGATTTCCCTCTCAGCAAAGCAGAAAACAAGGGCCAAGCAAACACCATGAAAGATTCTGAAAGCTTTCAAAAGGTGGTCCAGAAAGGAAAGGGAAGCAAAGAGGGATCAAAGCAACTTCAATTAGAAAAGAAACGAGCTAGTCAAAATAGGTTTCAAGCCCTAGAAGAGGAGGATGTGATAATGGAAGTAGAACAGGTCAAGGGAGATAGTCCAGTGGAGGAGGGGAATGAAGTAAATGACGAGAAAACCCAAAATTGCAATAAAGAGAAAGGAGAAATGATGAGTGACACAGAACTAGAGATGGACCAGGAAATGACCTAGAGTGAGATGGAAATGGAGGACAACGAACTACAAGAGATTCTTGAAAAAGAGAATCTAGATCTAGAAGGACTCTTGAAACAAGGAGCTAGGGAGGGAGTGGATTTGTTACCTCTAGAAGAGTTCCACAGAGTTCAATAGTTGTTTTTATGGAAAACTCAGATCAAAGGGTTGGAAAAGCCAAGGAAAAATGAAAGACAGGGTAGTGAAGGGGTGAAAGCCATGAAGACCACACTAGGATTAGCACCCAGAATCCCAGGAAAGAAATGAGGCCAGAAAAAGCAAAAAGAACTGTTGATGGAATGTGGAAATCTAATGATAGACTCATGTAATATGAAAGATCTATCCAGTTACTCCTTTACAAATCTTTAATAATGAAGTTCACTTCTTGGATTATAAGAAGTCTAGGCAATAAAAGAAAACAAAGGTTACTTAGTAATAGGATGAAACAAGTAGCTCTGGATGTGATTTTCATCCAGGAAACAAAATGTTCCATACAAAAAATAAAAGAGATTCACAACAAATGGCTCAATAAATTTGAGTTTTTAGAAGTCAAAGCAGAGAATACAGAAGGAGGAATTCTCACTCTTTGGAACCCCCACAAAATTGGCATCATAGATGCAGAGGCATCTAGAAACTATCTATTGGTGGTCATTCAACCAATGGGAGATAAAGAAATATATCTGGTCACAAATGTGTACGAACTCCAAAGATTGGATGGTAAACTCAAGCTTCTAGACTCCTTGCAGGATCTTAGATAAAGACATGCAAGAATCCCTTAGATCTTAGGGTGTGATTTCAACATGATGAAAACGCCGTCGAAGAAAAAAGGGGGTACCAGAATTTTGAACAAGGACTCTTGTGCATTTCATTCCTTCATAGACAACATGAAGCTAGTAGATATTGTAATGAACAATGGTACCTATGCTTGGAACAATAAAAGAGGAGGAGTTTCTCAGGTGGCACAAATTAGACAAATTCCTAATCTAAGAAAAGCTAATGATCTAGGATAAGGACATAGTTGCAAGAGTTATCCCCTTTGGAGGCTCTAATCATTGGCTAGTGCAACTGGAAATTCAGGGCATTAGTACTCCCAGGAATCTACCTTTAAGATTTGAAAACATCTCGCTCTCCCACCCAGATTTTTGAAAAAAAATTGCCATCTGGTGGGGCTAAAGATCTGAATATTTAGGGCACAAGAATGTTCCTTCTTCAAAAAAGACTCAAACATATCAAACTCTGACTCAAGGAGTGGAATAAGATGGAATTTGGCAACATTTTTGAAGCAAAAAAAATGGTGGAAGGAAAAATGCAGGAGGTCAACCAAACCATTATCATGGAGGGTTTTGATAAAGATAGAAATGATAAAGCAACTCTATATCATCAAGAATAGGAGAGCTTGTGTAAACAAGACGAAATTTTCTGGAGGCAAAAATCCAGAGTTCAATGGTTGAAAGAAGGAGAACGTAATACTAAATTCTTCCACAGATCCACTTTGGCAAACAGAGCTCACAACAAAATTTCTTCGATTAAGGACAAGGAAGGTAACTTGCTCAACTCTCATGAAGAAATAGAAGAAGTATTGGTCCAAAACTTTTGGGGTATTGCACAAGAAACCGGCTCAGACAGAGATCAATACATCAAGATTATTTCAAGACATATACCTAAGCTGGCTTCCAGAGAAGACAACTTCAACCTCAATAGACCAGTATCGAAAGAGGAGGTCAGTGAGGTCCTTAAAGAAATGAAAAATGGTAAAGCACAAGGCCCAAATGAATTTAATGTGGATTTCTTTAAAGCTTGCTGGAACACAGTAAAGCAGGACATTCTGGATGTAGTGGAAGACTCCATGAGGGACAAAACTATTTTGAAGGCTCTCAATACCACCTTTATTTCCCTCATCCCCTAAACAGTATGTGGCTCAAACTCTTGACAGGTTTAGACCCATTGCCTTATGCAATGTGGTCTACAAGATTATATCCAAAGTTGTGGCCAGTAGACTCCAACCTCTTCTTCCCACCCTGGTCTCGGTGGAATAGTCTGGATATGTGGAAGGAAGACAAATCCTCGATAACATCATTCAAGCTCATGAGGTGGTGCACTCATCGATAGTCAACATGAAAGCAGGAATGATCATGCAATTAGATATAGCAAAAGATTATGATAAGTTGAATTGGTACTATATTAGAAAAGTTCTAACAGCTTTTGGGTTTGATCATAACTGGATCAGATGGGTTATGGCGCTTGTTACTTCTCCCAATTTTTCTATCCTTGTCAATGGTTCTCCCTTGGAGACTTTTATTCCTTCCAGAGGCCTCCGGCAGGGAGATCCACTCTCTCCCTTTCTCTTCATACTCATGATGGAAGGACTGTGTCGAGCAATCAAGCACGCTAAATTAGTTGGTGGGGTCAAAGGTATCCAACTTTCTGAAGATGGCCACGCCTTAACTCATCAGCAATTTCTTGATGATACCATGCTGCAGGGTATCCCCATGGTCAAAGAAGCTCTAGCTTATAGGAAAATCCTGAGAGACTTTGCCATGGCTTCAGGTATGGAAGTTAATCTCTCCAAATCTAAGATTTTTTTCTTTAATACTCACATTTCTATTTAGAGAAATATTTATAGAATTTTGGGCTTTCAAAGGGAGTCCCTCCCTTTAAAATATTTGGGTGTTCCTCTCATGGCCAAGCCTTTACATAAGAGAATATGGGAGCCAATGATTAACAAAATGCAAGACAAAATCAGAAAATGGACTACCAGATCTTTAAATTTGGTTGCTAGGTTAGTGTTAACCAAGGCAGTCCTACAATTGATCCCAATCTTCAGGTTATCTACTTTTCCAGCACCTAAAGGAGTCTTGCAGCAACTCAGAACCATTCAAAGAGATTTTCTTTGGGGCAAGGGGGAAGAACGAAAGAAATGGGCCTTGGTAGCTTGGGAAAAAATCTGCAAACCTAAAATCTACGATGGGCTTGGATTGGATGATCCTGAGATTCTTAACAGGGTTTTAGGAGCTAAATTATGGTGGCAATGGGTTAAAGACCCAAAGGCTCAGTGGGTAATGATCTGGAAAGAAAAATATGGCAGCACTTGGCTAAATAATGAGCTCATAAGAATGTCAGGACATAGAAAGGGCTCATACTTTTGGAATAAGGCCTGGGATAACAGGGAATTAGTCCAATAAAACAACTTCTAGGAGATCATAGATGGAAATCTAGCCCTATTCTGGGAGGATAGATGGCAACAAGAACTCATCTTATTCAAAGATGACTAAAGGGATATCAAGGTGGAAACAGAAACCAATGGGTTAACTAAAGTAAAAGACTTTTGGGATCAAACTAACAATAATGGTAAATGGAGAACCTAGGGAAACTTGGATTTCAGGGAGGACAGCCCCCTAAAAGCTAAAGCAGAGACTCTTCAAAAAATGTTAGACCAAAGAAAGATCCTTAAGTCAGAGGGGCAAGATCAGCTAAGATGGGGCTACAAGAATGAGGGGGCCTTTAATGTTAAGGAAGCAAAACTCATTCTCCTTGACCTGAACACATAAGCCCCAGACAAGATATGGTTGGAACTATGGAGACACTAAGGCTGGATGAAAATCAAACTCTTCATGTGGCTGGTTCAGCATAGGAAAATTCTAACCTAGGATAACATTAGGAAGAGGGGTATGCTGGGGCCTTCCAGATGTCAGCTCTGTGAGGCTCAAGAGGAAACGATGGAACATCTTCTCAACAACTGCATTTTCACCTCCAGTTTGTGGGATTCTTTTACCACCATTTTCCGTCAGACTGACAAAGACAAAAGGAATATCAGCAACACCCTAAACAATTGGAGAAGAAACCTTTCAGAGAATGAAATTCTTAGCTCAGCATGGGCCATATTTCCAAGTTTCATCATCTAGAATGTTTGGAAAGAGAGGAGTAACAGAATCTTCAAGAATGAAAAAGGGCCACCCCAACACATTTTTAAGTTGATTTTAGAACAACTCAAAGAAACAGTTGGCACCATTGTGAGAAATCTTCCTAAGAACCCTCCTTCTGTCGCTGATTTGAGAATTCTCTGTGATTTAGTTTTGAAGGATCTTACTCCTCAGGGACTAGAAAGGAAAGAAATCTCCACGGTGTTTGAGCAAGATTTTTGGCATCCTTCCCCCAAGGGCTTTTTGAAATTCAACATTGATGGTGCTTCAAAATGAAACCCGGGCACCGCTGGTTATGGAGGTGTGTTAAGGGATGAGAAAGGAAGTGTCCTCTACATATTTCACAGTCATTTAGGAAAAGCAACCAATAACATGGCAGAATTGATGGTTATGGAACAATGTCTAGATCTCCTGAAACATGAAAACCGACAAAATGTGATAGTTGAGGCTGATTCTGAGCTTATCATCAACTCGGTCAAAATGATCAGCTGGGGTACCAAACCAGAAAAAGTTTCGAAGAACTGGAGGCTGATCTAGGGCTTTCAATGGATTCAGATTCACCTCCAAAGTCTTCGTATAGTCAGTTTTAAACATGTTCGAAGGTCAGCGAACAAAATGGCAGATCTTCTTGCTAATCAAGGTGTTATCAGCACACAGAACAGGACTGTGTTAAACTAGCAAGAGCTACCTCCAAGCAGGATAAAAATGATCTGTCATGAGCAAGCAGAAGAAGATAGAGTTGTGTTTCGAAGAAGAGCCTAGGGTACGGATCCTAGGTGATTTGGACATTCCATTATGTAGCCAATCGACTGGCTCTGATTCTAAGAGGTTGGGCAACTTGGGGGGAGTCTCTTCTTCCCTTAGTTCTGGAAGAAAAATTACTTAGGATGACAATCTCGGTGGCCGCAATACTATAAGATTTTTGTCCGTGTTTGGAATACTAGGTCAGGGATGGTTTTCCGGAGTTCACAGGCCTCGTGGGCGGAAAACGGTTTTTCCTATTTTGTAGTGAACACATACAGAGCGCAACACATGGCGGGGGGGTCGGTTCAAAAATTGCCCTGCTTGCACGGTATTGTTTGGCTACTTTGGTCAGTGCGATATGATTGTCAACCATTGGATCACCTGTAGAAAATCGACGACTAGGAAAGATCGTGCTAGTTCGTGGACAGGTTGGGTAAGAGTTGCGCTTCTCACCGTCGCGAAATAATCCTCTATCGTTGGATTGGGTATGTTGGTTCAATGGTGAAGATCAAAGGTTCATGTTGCTCGGTTGGCAGAAAAGTCAAAGCTAGCTCAACTCTCACTTTTGACTTCAGTTTGGTTCTGAGTTTTGGTTCCGCTTCCGGGTTCCTTTTTGTTCAGTCCTGTATAACATTTTTTATTTTAAAAATTGGGTGTTTTGCCCACTTTCGATTGGGTTTTCTGGTCCCTCCCTTGATCCACAACTCCTGGTGGATTGTTGTAACTTATTTATATTATTAATGAATTAGAAGGTCCTACTCTTTCTTAGCAAAAAAAAGAAAAAGTTATATATAGCTTGAATTTTCAAAAGAGGACTAAAATCCACGAGATTCTTGAAACTAACAAGGTGCTTATAAAAAACATAGTCATAAAATTTAATAATCATAACCATATAAAAAATTCCTTAAGGATTCAAGATTTCAAGGGGGAAATGCCTTTGGAATTTGCATGACTTTCCCCAAGTTGACTAATTTTTTACTATTATATGTACTTTATTTCCCCTATGGCCTTATTTTTTGACTTTTTTTCTTGCCTAGAGACCACCTCGAAATCCTTTGTCTAAAACCCAAGAGTGGATTGTGAGGAACTGAAGCCTAATTACTTACTTCGAAGATAGGCCTTATATAGAGCCTTGTGAGATGACATGTTTGTCACATCTTTTCCATGCAATGATTCCAGAAGGGCAATTAATCTTGGGTCATCCAAATCCATATCTTCTTGTAGGGATTTTTCTTCCACTTCTTTCGAAGGAGAGCTAATAATCTCTTGTGGTAGTGGATTTCACTAATGTTCTTCAAGAGACTTTTGCATGACCTTTGTAGGGTTCTGAGATTTACATTCTAATGATTGCGTGCGTAATTGGATGTTGACTTGTGTTGGAGGCTCCTTCAGAGAGGAGAGATATTTGAGCCCATTTTCAGATCTAGGGATCTAGTTAGGATTTGAGGTACCAATTGGACTTAGATTTCTTCTTTTTTGGGGACTTTCTAAATCAACTAGCTCTTTTTAGATAAAGGTTTTCTTCAAACATTTATTTGGTATTCATAAAACAGTCCCTAATAAGACAACCATATTGATAGCAAAATCTACATCTGAAAGGGATTTGTTCATAATCTAGAGATTCCTTCCAAACAATATCCTAATAGTAAATATCTACAGAGGCTGGAAGAGGCTAGGAGATGTTCATATAAACATAGATATGTGTATAAGAACTATACCACTGTCTCTTTGTAGCCTCCGATACTTTGACAAAACTATAGATGGAATTACTGATTTCTCTAAGGGTTTCATCCTCCCAATATTCTTTGAGGAGAGAAAAGAGACAGACCTACATTGGGGCTACAAGGAAATCTTCCTTCTCTAGATTATATTGCTCCTTCTAGAATTACATGAAGAGCCCTGCATTCTTGAAATAATACGACCCTCCTTCAAAAAATCTTGATTGGAGATTCACTATAAAAAAAAACATTTGCTCACTAATCCAAATTCTATTCAATCTTGGGGGTTCCATTTATTTATGATCCAGTCAATCAAATCCTTTTTAGATGACCATAATCTAATAAAATTGCACATCAGAACGTGATCCTACATATATTGGGTATATTCTTCAACCATACTAGATTTAACAACGTATTTTAGATCTTGCATTTCTTTTGTCAAAGAACTTCTTGGATTCCTAGCTTGGCATGATGCACCTAGTGAAGGGTTTATTGCCAACCCAAAAAACTTTCCCAACCCCAAAAACCCCACTTCATCCAAGTCCTCTATGAAAAGGATGTCAAAGATGAAGAGATTGACAAAAAAATACTAGTAGATCCACACTCATTATGAACTCACAAATAATATGGCTAGAAGAGGAATAGAACCCCCTCTTATGAAGCTAATGATGTTATCGAGGATTTGTCTTCCTTCCACATATCCAGACTATTCCACCGAGACCAGGGTGGGAAGAAGAGGTTGGAGTCTACTGGCCACAACTTTGGATATAATCTTGTAGACCACATTGCATAAGGCAATGGGTCTAAACCTGTCAAGAGTTTGAGCCACATACTGTTTAGGGGATGAGGGAAATAAAGGTGGTATTGAGAGCCTTCAAAATAGTTTTGTCCCTCATGGAGTCTTCCACTACATCCAGAATGTCCTGCTTTACTGTGTTCCAGCAAGCTTTAAAGAAATCCACATTAAATTCATTTGGGCCTTGTGCTTTACCATTTTTCATTTCTTTAAGGACCTCACTGACCTCCTCTTTCGATACTGGTCTATTGAGGTTGAAGTTGTCTTCTCTGGAAGCCAGCTTAGGTATATGTCTTGAAATAATCTTGATGTATTGATCTCTGTCTGAGCCGGTTTCTTGTGCAATACCCCAAAAGTTTTGGACCAATACTTCTTCTATTTCTTCATGAGAGTTGAGCAAGTTACCTTCCTTGTCCTTAATCGAAGAAATTTTGTTGTGAGCTCTGTTTGCCAAAGTGGATCTGTGGAAGAATTTAGTATTACGTTCTCCTTCTTTCAACCATTGAACTCTGGATTTTTGCCTCCAGAAAATTTCGTCTTGTTTACACAAGCTCTCCTATTCTTGATGATATAGAGTTGCTTTATCATTTCTATCTTTATCAAAACCCTCCATGATAATGGTTTGGTTGACCTCCTGCATTTTTCCTTCCACCATTTTTTTTGCTTCAAAAATGTTGCCAAATTCCATCTTATTCCACTCCTTGAGTCAGAGTTTGATATGTTTGAGTCTTTTTTGAAGAAGGAACATTCTTGTGCCCTAAATATTCAGATCTTTAGCCCCACCAGATGGCAATTTTTTTTCAAAAATCTGGGTGGGAGAGCGAGATGTTTTCAAATCTTAAAGGTAGATTCCTGGGAGTACTAATGCCCTGAATTTCCAGTTGCACTAGCCAATGATTAGAGCCTCCAAAGGGGATAACTCTTGCAACTATGTCCTTATCCTAGATCATTAGCTTTTCTTAGATTAGGAATTTGTCTAATTTGTGCCACCTGAGAAACTCCTCCTCTTTTATTGTTCCAAGCATAGGTACCATTGTTCATTACAATATCTACTAGCTTCATGTTGTCTATGAAGGAATGAAATGCACAAGAGTCCTTGTTCAAAATTCTGGTACCCCCTTTTTTCTTCGACGGCGTTTTCATCATGTTGAAATCACACCCTAAGATCTAAGGGATTCTTGCATGTCTTTATCTAAGATCCTGCAAGGAGTCTAGAAGCTTGAGTTTACCATCCAATCTTTGGAGTTCGTACACATTTGTGACCAGATATATTTCTTTATCTCCCATTGGTTGAATGACCACCAATAGATAGTTTCTAGATGCCTCTGCATCTATGATGCCAATTTTGTGGGGGTTCCAAAGAGTGAGAATTCCTCCTTCTGTATTCTCTGCTTTGACTTCTAAAAACTCAAATTTATTGAGCCATTTGTTGTGAATCTCTTTTATTTTTTGTATGGAACATTTTGTTTCCTGGATGAAAATCACATCCAGAGCTACTTGTTTCATCCTATTACTAAGTAACCTTTGTTTTCTTTTATTGCCTAGACTTCTTATAATCCAAGAAGTGAACTTCATTATTAAAGATTTGTAAAGGAGTAACTGGATAGATCTTTCATATTACATGAGTCTATCATTAGATTTCCACATTCCATCAACAGTTCTTTTTGCTTTTTCTGGCCTCATTTCTTTCCTGGGATTCTGGGTGCTAATCCTAGTGTGGTCTTCATGGCTTTCACCCCTTCACTACCCTGTCTTTCATTTTTCCTTGGCTTTTCCAACCCTTTGATCTGAGTTTTCCATAAAAACAACTATTGAACTCTGTGGAACTCTTCTAGAGGTAACAAATCCACTCCCTCCCTAGCTCCTTGTTTCAAGAGTCCTTCTAGATCTAGATTCTCTTTTTCAAGAATCTCTTGTAGTTCGTTGTCCTCCATTTCCATCTCACTCTAGGTCATTTCCTGGTCCATCTCTAGTTCTGTGTCACTCATCATTTCTCCTTTCTCTTTATTGCAATTTTGGGTTTTCTCGTCATTTACTTCATTCCCCTCCTCCACTGGACTATCTCCCTTGACCTGTTCTACTTCCATTATCACATCCTCCTCTTCTAGGGCTTGAAACCTATTTTGACTAGCTCGTTTCTTTTCTAATTGAAGTTGCTTTGATCCCTCTTTGCTTCCCTTTCCTTTCTGGACCACCTTTTGAAAGCTTTCAGAATCTTTCATGGTGTTTGCTTGGCCCTTGTTTTCTGCTTTGCTGAGAGGGAAATCTCCAAATAGGTGCCCATGCTCGTGGCATTTACGACATCTGAATGGATGTGCTCATAATCCACTGTTTGCACCCATTCTTCATCATGCACTTCCAAGATTACCTCATCTAGCAAAGCTCCAGAAAGATCCATTTCCACACATTTTCTTGCAAAGGATGTGTATTTTCCTCTTCTGGTTGCCTCAGAGGCTTTAACAAAACATCCTAGCTTGTCTCCTATGGTAGATAAGGATTCCAGCTGCTAGTAATCCAAAGGTAGAGAGTATAGTCTGCCCCACCACTGCTACCAAGCTAAAAGTCTTTTGTTTTGGGACAAAATTCATAACCCACGGTCATATGTATAGGCCTGCTACTGCATAAAAGTAGGGCCCTCCTTCAAACATTCTGTCCTTATCCTCAATATTAGCAAAAACAACAGTAAAGAATCCCTTTGACCCTAGATGTAGTTCTATGCTTCCTTTTGGCTTCCAGTGGTATTTAATCCACATTTATAAATCTTTTTCAGTGGGCCATAAGCCCATGAATTTACAAATGATTGCATAAGTTTGCATGTGTTCCCTATGCGCCTACAGAGAAGGAGAAATGAT
>Ga0139314_100465_pt1 | contig 10894 bp, 4 predicted proteins | sample In2P11_FD_99376 | JGI IMG/M metagenome (GOLD analysis project Ga0139314, IMG submission 99376)
CTACGACTCATCCGCCTTGCCCGCCCCAGCACCTACGCCCACCGATCCAAACTCCCTTACCTCCATCGCCGACGACCTGCAACTTTCCGCCTCGGAACGCCGCCGCCTCTTCGGTCGCAACGCCGCCTCTGCCTCTGGCATAAATGCAACTCACCTAAACATGGAAGAAGAATACAACAACAACGAGCAATTACGCGCTGCAGGACAAGCTGTGGAGCATCGTGCTGTCAAAGCTGTGGCCCCTGGAAAACATTCTTTGCAGCAGCTGGTCAATTCGGCTAGTACGCAAAAGGAGGCACTTGAGGATGCGTGGGCGCAGGGGAGGAGGAACAAGGCCGAGGCGGGGAGTCATTATGGTTTCTAGCTGATTGATTGCGTGCGTGGTGATGGATGTAAATTTTTACGATTGATGATGTCTTGTTATTCCTGTATTTATGAGATTGGGCAGTCTTCCTTGCCAGTGAGGGGTATATTATATCAGCATCAAAAGGCACAATGAAATTGAGGAGATATGTCCAGTGAGAGCGGTTTAACAGATCGCTCTCTGCCGACGGCTCTGCTGCTCTCAATAAACTGTTCCTTTCCACAAGCAGGATAAAGTCAAGACGGCAATCAGAGAAGAGCCGTCTTTTTACTAATCACTGGCGAGTGTTAGTAAGAGTATAGCGTCAGTAACTACTCCTTCCATCTCTCGCAACTCGTTGCCTTTGATCAAGCTCACCTTCAACTCATGAATTAATGCAGCTATGCTCCTTCTCTAGTCGACCGTCTATAGGGGAAGCACGATTTGATATGTACGTTCATGGACGTGGTAGTCGTCTTTGGATATGGTTGACAGTCAAGGCAACGGGTCTGTAAAAGGCAATGAGGAAATTGTCTAGCAGTCACACGAAGTGATGTGACTGAGGTTCTGGTAGTTCAAGTGGAGAGCGAAAGGATTATTGATGCGTTATAGATGGGAGATTACATCCCTTGCTTATGACCTTTCAGACTATATAGCTTTTGCATGGTTGATATCATTGCTCGTCCGGCAGCCGAGATGCGGGCCGCCAGGCAGCTGCGATGCCGAAGAATCCGGGGTCCCGACTCGGCTCAAACACCTTCCGAGCGTTCGCGACTTCCTTTCTTGCACACAACCGGTGATTCTACCTCCGAGTCTGCTTCCATACCGTAAGCGCTAGATCCCAGATCTCACTCTCACTCTCAGTCGACGTCACTCTAGCATTATTATCAAGCAATCATGTAGCTTATGTCACAAACGGTAGGAAGGATAGTAAGTATATATTTCTCAATCACGGCAGGTCCTCTACTCTTCTTTCCTCCTCATCACACTTTTCCACTATCACTACACTTCTGTGTCCTCTCGTCACCAGTATCTCAATTCTATTAGACTTGCAGGACTGTCTTGATGGCACCCACAATCCTCATCGTCGGTGCAACCGGCAACACAGGCAGAAAGGTCGCCGAGACTCTTCCCTCGCTCATCAAAAACACAAAGTCCCTCGCCAACCACCGCATCCTCTGCCTCACTCGCTCAGCCTCTAGCGATGCCGCCAAGAAACTTGCGCAACTCCCTGGTGTTGAAGTCGCAGAGCGGAATTGGGTCGAGATTGATGCCGCCTGGTTGCAAGAGCACAATGTCGAGCGCATCTTTGTCGCTTCCCACAACGAACCCGCCCACTTTGCAGAAGAGGGTCAATTCTACGTCAACTGTCTGAGGGCAGGTGTCAAATATGTCGTCCGTATCTCAACCACCGCCGCCAATGTTGTCCCCGACTTCATGGCATACTACCCTCGCTCGCACTGGGCTATTGAGATGATGTTGAGTCAGCCTGAGTTCAAGAATCTGGCCTGGACTTCTCTCCAGCCCAATGGTTTCTTGCCGATGTTCCTGACGCCTGCCGCCGAGTTCATCAAGAACTACCGCAAGACCGGCAAGCAGGAGGGCGCTATCTCTTTGATCGTCGATGCAGACACACCAACCGGTCTGGTCGACTCGGACGATGTCGGCAGACTCGCTGCTCATTTGCTCAGCCAGGATGACTTTACACCTCACAGCAACAAGAAGTACAACGTCAATGGTCCTGAAGACGTCACGGGCAATGAGATTGTCAGAATGGTCGAAGAGCACATTGGCACAAAGGTTGACAAGGACAAAGTTGCTTTCAAAGACCTGTTTTTCATTGACGCCATGGCCTCTCAATCCCCTTATCCGAACCTCATCAAGTCCATCAAGAATGCTCCAGTCACTTCATGGGAGGGCAAGGCCAAAGCTGAAACCACGAGCAAGGAGGTTCTCGACCTGTATGCACCCAAGCGTACCGCTGCTGAGGTGCTGAAGGAGTTGATTCAATAAGTGTCTAGTCTTGTCGCAATAACCCAACTTTTCTGAATCTACTTGCCTCCTCTATTCTTCCTTTTTCCGTTTCGTCTCGAACGTATTCCATCCCAATTGACCCTGTCTCGAAACCCCCTCTATTATTATTTTACTCAAAAGATACCGCAAATATCGGTAATTTCCATGCCAGTATTGGTAATGATATGAAACCCACACGTCCTGACCATCCAATTGTTGAATGCTATATCCATCACACACCACTCATCAGCATTCGATCTATCCCCAGAACTTCTCCCCAAACCTCCCCCGAAAGTCTTTGTGCTTGGAATAAAATTTACCCTTGATGTAAAAGTCCATTTCCTGCTGAGGCCAGGTGTGATGTCTGTCACTCGGATGATTGCAGACGCAGTGAAACCAATCCCTTCTCGCGTAAAGGTGTATCTCGGCAGTACTCTGCGTGCACCATTGAGCCTGCGTCATTGTCGGGCGATAGTGGGCGAAACAATCCTGCTGTTGGGGTTTCGGAGCAAGTGTCAGAAAAGAGAAGATGATGGCTTTGGGGCTGGGATGTTTTGGAGTAGCGATACCATTTTTTGCGGGAGGCCGGTGAGATCCATGACGGTTTTTGGGGTGAGTTGATGAGGCGCGTATTCCTTTGGGTTCTTTGGCGGGCCGCCGGGGAGTGCTGTTGCCATTGTGACTCCCAGAAGGAAGAGGAAACACCAGAGTCGAAGCATTTTTGGAAATTGGAGGTTGTGAGAAATGAATTGTATTGGGATTCCTGCAGGGGGAAAATGGGAACGGCATTGGGGGGTTTTATGTTGCTTGGAGTTTGGGGTGCGTGTGTGGTTGTTGGGTTGAGTGAGTTGGTTTTGAGGGGGTTTGATCGGGTTACTGTGATGGTGATTTGTGCTTTGCATACGTTTGAGCTCTCAGGTCATGTCTAGTCTTTGGGTATCTGCAGCAATTGCTTGCCGTGTGATCTGTGTCATATAGCCGGGTAAAACCATGTAAGTCGAGGGGACATGATATGACGATTTGGTCCAGGGACGCAACGTCAGCAAGAAGAGTGTTGAAAACTACTGGTAAATCACGACATGTAGTAGCTTCCGTCTATCACATCGGTGACTCTGAAATCCTTCAAGCAAATCAAGGCATCGACTGCCAAACGATCAGGAAGGTATAGCGGTGTGAGAGCACGTATTTGGTGATTCCGGCCCATGCTTTGCTTCCCTTGGTTCAAGATACGCGTCAGACGACTTGTTTCGCCTACTTGACACAATCAGCATGCAATTCAAGCGCAAAGATGCATCTCTGACAACCATTGGCCTGGGTCTTTAGAGAAACATTGCGCTCAAATGCATCATGGAAGCACCCATGAGAGCAGTTTTCAGGCAGAAGTCGTAAGCGCCAAGACCAAGGAAGGAGGGAGCTTCGGTGGCCTTTGCTACAAAGCTCCTTCCTGAAGCAAAACAGCAATTCGAGTGTTCATGCCTTTACCGTCGCCTTCCTGGTTTTCGCGAATATGAGCTGCTGTTCACTTCGTCTGGTACACGTCGGAATTCGGACGACTTTCGAGGCGACTTTCAACCAGCCGCTTCGCAAACACCCAGGACTACTCGAGCTACGCACCACGCAAGCCTTGTCGCAAACATGAGCGCATTGTGGGCATTTCAGCGAAATGTCAAGAGATGGCAGAAAACACTCATCTGCGCCACGTAGCAAGTGTGCAATACAACTCAGAGACAATGTCTCTGGCAAGCAATAGCGAGGTTGGTCATCATGCACGACACGATTGTTTGCTGTTGATGGCGTGTGGAATGCAGCAAAGGCATGCGTCGCCTGCCTCAGGAATGCTCGCTCATTTCCCGCCATCTCCAAGCTGCCCATTGTTTTGATTCAATTGTCGCATCTTTTCTTTCCATCCTCTTCCCAAGACTGCTACCCATTGTCTTGATAGTGTAGACGTGTCTTGGAACACGCCGACCAAGACTCTCCACCCACACTCACAGTCAGCCGCAGTTTCACTTGCAAGACACGACCGCAAGCATGCCGGTCAAGAAATTCGGCGACATGAAGGGCATCTTCTCGGGCGGCTCAGGTACCGACACCGACACCGAACATCGTCACGCCACAGCTCCAGTCCAACCCACGAGTAGGAAAGAGTCTTACCAAGTCAAACACGGTCCAGGCAGAAGGATCTCTGAGACTGCACACGCCTTCCAACCAAAGGCACAGCCGCAAGCCTCCCCCAGACGCAGCACACGCTCCACGTCAAAAGCAAGAGGCTGCGCTCCAGCAACTGCCTCTGAGCCACCGCCCCCTCTTCCTACCAGCACCATGTCCCCAAACAAGTCTCCAGGCAAACGAGGTCGTGCGCCAGTTCCTCAGCCCACCACCACCCGACGCGTCACTCGTTCGCAATCTCCCACCAAGCCCAAAATCATCGCCGACTCTCCACCACCCGAAGACCGCATGAATCCCTTCCCTCCACAACGCGCTCCCATGACCGTGTCGGACAAGCCTGCTGTCTACAACCGCTATGGTGAAAAGGTGCCCGCACCTGCCGACATTGCTCAGAAGTTGCGCCAAGCTGAGAACTTCCTCTCCGACGAAGGTCCCGAAAACTGCGCCGACTTTGAAGACAAACTCATAAGGCTGGATACCTGGCTCGAAAAGCATCACGTCCTGGGGGACAACGTCTCTCCGGAAGGCGATCAGGAAACCGAGGAACGCTACCGCAAAGTCAAGTGGATGATATGGGTCCACAAGGAACGCCTTACCGAAGGAGCCGAGCAGTGGTTCACCAGAAATCAATTCCCGGACAGCAAGTCGATGATCAAGCCCATCAAGCCTCATAAAGAAGACCAGTGGCGCGTCACTCCAGATGGCGTTGCCACCAGTGTCCCTCTACATCCCAAGTTGCAAGTCATGCTTGCTCAGGACCGTGAGAGAATTCCCAAGGAACGTGCCGAAAGGGCCAAAGCTGTCGCTGCAGCCAAGGAAGCAGCCAAAGCTCGAAGCTCGCAGACCGTCGCTGCAAAAGCTTCCGCTGCCGTCGAAAACGACTCCGAGGCCGAGGCCGAGTCCGAGGACGAAAAGCTTCCCAGCCTACCTTATCCAGAGGTGTGGCACCGCAAAGAGGCTGCTCGTTTCCCCTATGGCGAGACCACCCACATGGAACTAGTCATGAGCAACCAAATCTCCGCCGATCTCGCGCGTGGTAAGTCGTACGACAAGAACAAACCGATGATACAACTGACACATGATCTACAGGAAGAGAAGCCAAAGAAGCCATGCAAGGTGGCTACCTGCGTCCGTTGTGGAAGGCCATTGGCAACATCTGGCCCTTTGCCCCTCAAGAAGACACGAGTGCTCCCTTCGACCCTTGGGCACTGCCTGAGATATCACTCGATGAAGTCCTCCAAGCGGACGTCGAAAAGTTCAACTATCTCGGCCAACGCGTGTCGACTGTTCCAGCGTCACCTGCGACGAAGAGAAAGGCCCAGGCTGCGCTTAACAAGTCGCCTGCTAAGCGTTACAGACCTGGCATTTGAGGTGGATGGTGTCGAGCACTCGATATCAGGGAAAGAGAAGGCAGGGGTGCAGTTTGGTTTCGTTATTTCACTGAGGTTTCGCATTTCTGGTCATCATATCATAATATGTTATTGGTTTCATTATTTACTTTGTCCATCCCGTTGTGTCAGTGTATCAGTGAATAGTAACATGTACTATGGCTCTTGAAGAAACTGATTGTCGATGTACCCTGTACACCCTCTGTATGGAATGGCCTCGACGATGTTGATGGAAGGTAAGCTGCAGGAAGTCGCGGCTTTTCTCGGCTCGTGGGGCCTTGAGAGCTAGGAAGCACGCAGCCAACTCTTTTATGTGTTCGTTGGAAAACTCCAATGATCACTATTTCTTCTCTTCATCTAGTCTTGGTTTAGCAACGATGGCGTCGCTTGACAAGATGACATCGAAGAAGTAAAGTCAAATCGCGACCGCCTTCGTTGGTTGCATTTTGCAAGGACGACGCCGACACGCGACTTCCTGCCCGGCAGTCGGTCTCCTTCCTCCGTGAGAAGATTTTGTTCCCAACCCCGGTTGTACCACATGACAAAGGTTCATTGACTATGACACCGATTTGCCTGTAGATGAAATGAATATGTAATGTCTTCTTCCATCCACCAATCTGACTCGGTGGATCGTCGATCGGACTGACCTAGACTGGGCCTTTGATCAGACCGACAAACAGAAAAGTATAGCTACAACAAAGCAACCCAATTCCAAAACAGACTCGCGTGTTTCATATCAATGGGTAACATGATCGATAAATATTAGACAAAGCCAAGTGAAGAACATTCGCCGTGAAGAACATTCGCCAAACTTCCAAATCCGGTCTTCCAAATCACTTCAACACCATCATCTTTCACTTCACTTCCATTGTCAGAACAGCCGGATGCGGCGATGATTCTTCTTTGTCAAGCCGCCACAATGACTTCAACCACTATGATAACCAGAATCTTCTCTTTGCGTGTCGCATTCCTGCGAACAAACACCAAACCACAAACATCAAACTCAACATGTCGGACGAGCCATCGTCGCCCACTCTCAACGATCCGCGGCAGCCTCTCCGTCAAGAGATTAAACGCCTTAAGGACCAATACAAGACACTCGAAATAGACTTCAATTTCTATGAGGAATCAAACGGCAAACTCCAAAAACAAGTCGACAAGCAGAAGGGCGACATTGAGCAGAAAGACAGGGAACTCTCCTACCTAAAAGAGTTTATCGACAAAAGAACAAAGGAACATGACAGAACCCATGATGAAGTCGAAACCTTGAGACGTCGAAGTTCTGTCCTCGAGATCACTGTCAGGGCCCAAGGAAAGGAACTGAAGACCATCAGCGAGACAGAAAAACTTCTCACAGACCGCGAGGCTGAAGTTCGCCAATTCACCGCCGAACTGCACGAAGTCAAGACCGATCGCGACGACAAACTTGCCGAAGTCGTAGGCCTTGAAGGAGATTTGGAACGATTGCATCTGGCGCTGGCAGCCAAGGATCGAGAGATTGATTCTCTTCATGAACGCATCGACATCTTTGAACGACACATTCGTATCACCAAGGACTTGGCTTTCGACGAACTGGATGATTGTCTATACGACTTTGTGGAAAAGGTCACCGCCAAGGAAAGCGATGTCGTTGAATCTTTCACCCAAACTAGCAAGAAGGAAAAACGCAGGTCTCCCATTGGTGGCTTCAACCTCGCAGATGAATTCGACGCCCTTAGTGATGACGAAGAATACGTATCTGAAGATGATGAAGGGTCAGATACTCGCAGTGTTCTCTCCAACGGATCTGTCCAAAGTCGCAAGAGAAGAGCCAAGCAGGTTTTGAGCATGTCGGCATTGCAGTCTGTTGAGATCCATCCCTCGATCAAGCCCACTACTACTTCTACTGGAACTCAGATGAGTCCCATCTCGCCAAAGACCATCAAGCCGCTTCCTCAGGTGGCTAGCAGCGAGACTCAGACCAGTCCTACCAAGTCACCTGTCAAGACCCAGACTGCTAGCACCGAGACACAAACCAGTCCGATTGCCTCACCAGTCAAGGTTCAAAGCAGCAGTATGGCAACACAGACCAGCCCGATCGCTTCACCAGTCAAGGCTCAATTCAGCAGCATGGCAACTCAGACCAGTCGGATTGCTTCACCAACCAAGGCCAAGACTACTAGCGCTGGGGCTCAATACACTCCCATCGTTTCACCTATCAAGGCTCAGAACACGGGAATTGGAACACCAGTCGAGGCTCATTCCAGCAGCATGGCAACTCAGACAAGTCCAATCGCTTCACCTGTAAAGCCTCAAACGATCAACTCTGGAACACAATTCAGCCCCATTGCTTCACCAACCAAGGCCCAGGTTACTAGCACCGGCACTCAATACACTCCCATCGCTTCACCAGTCAAGGTCCAATCCAGCAGCATGGAAACTCAGACCAGTCCGATCACTTCGCCGATTAAGGCTCGAGCTATCAACACTGGAACACAATACACTTCCATCGCTTCGCCTATCAAGGCTCAAAACACAAGCACTGAGACGCAGACAACTCCGATTGCTTCACCGAAAACCCCCATTGCTTCCCCGATCGAGGTTCAAACTACCGATACTGGTGTTCGATTCAGTCCCATCGCTTCCCCAGTCAAACCGGCTGCAGCAAGATTTGCCAGCAATGAGACTCAAACAAGCCCAGTCGCCACTTCGGTTCACACATCGCACACGTCTAGCTCCAGAGCTCAGACGAGTCCAATCTCATCGCCTCGGAGATCAATCTTCGAAATGATCAATTCATTCGAGATGATTAGCTCTGCTGTCCAGACAAGTCCTATCGTTGCTACGCTTTCGAAGCTTACCCCCGGAAGTACCAGCCATGAGGCACAGAAAAGTCCGACTGCTGCCTCGCCCAAGCATCTGGCTCCTGAGGCCACCGAGTCGGGTATTCAGACCAGTCCGGTTACCACCTCACCCAAGAAACCTGTCTCTACTACAACCGATACTGGAACTCAGAGTAGCCCTGTCGCTGCTCCCGCTGGAACATCAGCTGGCGAAACTTTCTACTACAGATCAACGCAACACGATATCGACGACGAAACTCAACAGCAGGCTTCCAGTGATTCTCAAGCCACTGCCAACTCTGGAGTCCAACCAAGAAGGAAAGGCGCTTCGTTACAGCTATCAGATGATCAGGCAACATCAACTAGCATTCAAACTACCCCCAATACCGCTTCAGCTCCTTCATCGAACATGAAAATTTTGAACATCAAACGAACTCGTGTACCAGCGACAGATATGACACCAACAACTCTTTCTCATTTCAAAAAAGTCACCGCACCCCAGACCATCGCAGCATCGTCAACCTCTCCGAGAGTCTCGACCACCCCAGTAATCCAAAGGACCGCCGTAGCACCTACACTTTGGCAACAAGCGTATGCACGTTGGCAACTTCTCTTCCTCTGTGCCCTGACAGCTTTCATCGGCACCTCGATGAGCATCAGCGTAGCAGAGGCACCTTTCGCTCAAGCCAATGGGTATGCGCCTGAGAATAAATTCTGCTATGCTTGTCGTCGTGTACCAGGACAATTATGGGCTGTCATCTGCGCGACGATTGATTGGGGCTGGTACTCGATATTTGGCGAATGGGCCCTTGGGAGTGGGTATCAGCAGCCACTTTCCCCTGGTTGAAAAAGTGGTCAGTGAGAGGAGGTTGGGAGTGTATATGTTGGTGGTGGGAGAAAGGAGGAGATAGTGCATAGTGTGGTGAACATTTGTCTTTACTTTTTCAAGATTCTTGTATGTGTTCTTTTTCGCTATTTCGTTTCTTCATCTTTCGTCTGTGAATCTTATCTTGCTTTCGCGGGCTCTCATTTTTCTTTTCTCTGCATCATCACATCACTCAAGATCAAGGGAAGTTTTTCTCAAAGGTCCCAGACGTCTTTCTGGACTTGCTATGACCGACGCTTAATGTGTCTGCGAGCAAAAGACATTATTCATCCATATCAAGGCCCTTGATCGCGCCAGACAATCTTGACAATGAGCACCAGAAATCTCAATCGTTTCTTTATCTGTATGTCCTCGTACACAGCACAGCAACAACCCAATCCGGCGATCCCATATCCCCTTTGTAACCTTCTTTGTACCTTTGAGAATCCCTATTACCCCTCCAAACACCCACAACATTCTTCGTCCCTCCTCCTCAACATCCATCCTACCGACTTGTTGGAACACTCGTTGATACTACCCAGCCGAGATGATCCGCATATTCCTCTTTCTGCTAGCCATAACCGCACGGATCGGCATCCCCTCTTTGATTGTCCGCCTCGTCATCTGCTATTGCTTCACCATAACTCTGATATCGCTCTGGCAAGCCGTGGACCCTTCTTCCCCTCACAACTCTAGCCAAATGGTCGATTACGGGGCTGAAGTTATGCAGGATTATCTGGTAGGCAAAACCATCCAACCACCATTCCTCATCTGTGAAAGTGGACTAGTGAAATCGATTGCTGACATTTTGTGGCATCTCAAAAGGCCGACTCACCACGAACAACCTACTTCCTGGAAACGGCAAAGTTTTCCCTAGTTAATTTCGTCACTCCATGGGTTTTGCGCTATGGGCTTGACGCAACAAATTACGCCGTCTTTTACCTCGTCATAACTTTTTCTTGCACAGTCTTTACCATAGTCATGTCTTGGCTTGCGTTTCTCAGCTACTTTTCCACTCCTATTTCTTTGGTTTCGGGGCTGTGCGATCTCGTCGGCAAAACCGTTTGGGTTTTGGTGGTGTGTGTTTATACGGCTGGCTCGAGGGTTATTGATGTGTTGGAGTATGTTGTGCGGGGAGTGGAAAGGGGGTTGGATAGGTTGGTTGGAGTTTTTATGAAGGGTGTGCTCGAGGTTTGTTTGCGTAGACGGGATGGACGTGGTAATCGTGGGTCGAGAGAGCCAGAGAGGCGGGGAAGACGAATGCCTGGATCTTGGGGGAAAACGGAGAAGAGTG
>Ga0139314_100312_pt2 | contig 10888 bp, 8 predicted proteins | sample In2P11_FD_99376 | JGI IMG/M metagenome (GOLD analysis project Ga0139314, IMG submission 99376)
ACAACCTCGGAGCTCTAGAGGCAACGGCCCACTAGACTCTCTGCACTCTATCTACAGGATAGAGTCACAAAGATGTGGCGCGAGAGCTGATTATCAATTTTATGGAATTTGAAAATGAGAGAAGGTTCTGCAGTGAACACATCATTCTGCCAACATCTGTTATTAAAAGGATCAGGGCTCCAACGTCTGTGAATAGGCAGCTGAGGTGCTGAAACTAAGCAGTGAGCAGGTTACAAATTGTCTCTGGTAAGCGCCTCTTGATCCCCTCTCCCTAGAACTGACACTCATGCTGTCCCCTCCGTTAGGGTCGGAAGATATTGGTTGCTGTAATCCTTTGTGGACATCGAGCATCTATACATCAGCAACAATCTACTTAACCACCCTGCAACCCTCTCTTTCTGCAAAGCTCGCCTCTGCAATGCTCCGCACCCTAATTGCACTGACTTGCGTACAAAGACAGCATTGCATGCTCTCCTCGACTCGAAGGTAGCTAAGATCGCTTCCTTGGCCATCGCCTGGATATATTATCCACATATTACGGAAGTACACTCCAAGCGAGTGGCCTAGTCAGTCAAGAACACCTTTCTCGTTCTTAGTCTTCAACTGGCATTGAACGTTGCAGTCGACTTTCCCCTCCTATGCTGACCCCTAGGCTGTTTCCGCAACATTGAACACTCAGCACTGTCTATGTCGATCGTGACCGGATAACGCGGCCGGAAAGAAAGCCTGGTGTCTCCAAGACGTAGCTATGGCGACAAAAGGACAATGCCTCAAGACGGCGACTTGGGTGATGTTGACCGCCACCGCAACTTGCCAAGATACCGAGCGTAGAACTCGTTGTATGCAAATGCCATACAATTTGTGTAGCTCGATTCCCAGGCTGCACCACGTTTGCATTCACAGTGGATGCAAGAATTCTCCGAACAGCGGTTTCAGTTTTGGTGGGAATGCCTTCACTTTTCCAGATAGTATCTTCAGCCCGTACTTCCATATTTGAAGCTAACATTCGCAAGTAGTTTACACGAAAGGTTTTCGGCTAATAAACTGTGGCAGCTTTCCTTAATTCTTACGAGACGTATCTAGGCCATGGGTGGAGTGACTTTGGTGCTTAATCAACGATATACAATTAAGGTACTCCTCTTTAAATAGAGCCAAGGTAGAAGCGCTCGACGATGCTGTGTCTCACGCACTATATACGACTGGAATTACGTCGTGACTGTAGATATGCAAGCCAATGTCGCACTCCTGCACTCCAGTAACGGATACCACCAATCTTCGCCAATTTCTCTAAAGAGGCCACCTGCTCTAGAGATCGGCGGACAATCCAATCCTGCTCTGAGCATCTTGAGGTATCAGAGATAGATATAAGGATAATTCGAGTCGTGCGGCCGTTGGGCATTTGAGATTTTTGATCGTACCTATTGCTGCCTTCCAGCGATGAAATACACTCCCGTAATCGAGTTGGATATGGCGTATCTTCGCCATCGTAATATTTAGTCGTAGTTTTTCAAACCTTAAGAGACCGGATCGAGATAAAACTTTGGAGCAAACCCTTTCCGCTTCCCCTAGGTGATCCTGAGCGAAAACGCTTCGGCTAAAGAGAGGTCTAAGCGAGAATGTCGACGCTGGAAGTATCGTCCCGGTTTGGACGCGTTGTCTCCAGTCGAAGATAGCTTTCAGCGGAGATAGAGTCGTTGAGCTCCCGGAGAGTGTAGGCTAGTACATAAATAATATCTCGACAATCCTCGTTAAATATTAACTTACTTCGCCGTTCTACTATTGTCTTTATATATTCGAGACTGGCCAACGATTCTGTAAATTTACCTTGGAATCGGGGGGCTCTCCAGAGTATAAGGTGCTTCCGAAAGAGCATAGCTTCCTTAATCAAAGCTAATTGCTCAAGAGGCCGCTAAGAACCGGAAATCTATGTCGCAGCTATCATATCCTGATCCTGAATATAATCTGGTGCACGCTGAATAGTTGTTTGCCCAGCTGCTACATGAGTCCTCCGATTTGTACGTAGGCTTATCTCTTCGAGACCATGTTTATCGAGAGTAATCCAGGCCTGAACAATATCGCCGTCAATCCGGTGTAACAGGCATTGTGACTGTTCAAGGTGAGATTGAAGATATTCGTCGTCGAGGTCGTGCACTATAACTTGAACTTGGGTAACGGCGAAGCGTCTCCACACTATGTTTGAGAGCCGAGATGCCTCGACTAGCGTGAGTACGAGGTCGGACTTTAGGTGTGTTGGTAGGAGTTCGCAGCAGCTTGAAGTAGCTTATAGGGTATGTTTCAAGTGGGTCAAGAACATTCTGCTGTAGGAATTGCTATCTCGAATGTAGTGTTGGCGAGGCTATCGGGAGGAGGGCAACTTGTATAGGCTCGAGATACTTCCAAGGGATCGCGCCCTGTAGGTAATTATTGAGGCCTGACACTTCCAGAAGGAGATACATTCGGAGGAGAGGTTCCGATGAATACTTTCCGCAACAGCTTGATCTAGAGTGTAAATCTGATCGAAGGCGGAAGGGACCGACAAAGATTCTAGTTCATGAACAGCCTCCCGGAGTGTCGGGATGTCGGAAAGGAGGTTTTGTAGTTCCTCGACAAGACTAGCGTCGATTGCAATTATCTCTTCGATGTCAACTTGTGCCGTCTAGCGGCCTCGTGATATGGCCCCACGGAGAAGCAGGTCTAAAGGAGGCTTATTGGTGGAGAAGAGGAAGGATGAAAACACGAGAAGAAGCTTGACACTTCCCGGATGTCTACCGTTCGACATGGATCCTGCTACTGAGGCTGCCGCTAACGATTGTGTTCTCCAGCCGCGGGTAGTGCAACTGTTAGAGTGGTAAGACTCCGCGAATGTTGATCATAGTGTGCTTGAGCGTGTTTGGCTTTAATGGGGGAATTTGCATGCTGGAAGAGAAAGGTCGTGAGGCCAGTACCCGGCATAGTCGTCAATTTTGAAAGATGATTGAAAGTCGACCAAGTACATATCCCCACGGACTTGACCACATCGAAGGTTGCGTAGAGTAAAGTTGTGGACTTATCAACATCTGCCTGCCACCGTTACTTCTGAGCAACCTGGAAAAGATTATATGTTCTTGGCTGACCCTTATGCTGCGCCAGTAGTAAGACATTGCCTGGGTGGCACAACAGAGCCTGAACCCGCTGTGATAACTAGCTCTTTTTCCCGGTAGGTTGTTATCCTCCTCTTGAAAAGACCTTGAAAGCTTATGCACTATATATGCTTGCAAAATCGTCGGTTGTGAGACACGAAGAGGAGGTGAAGGAGCTCCGCTCACGGTCAAGAGCACCATGGAAATGGTTCGGCACAATTTTTGAGAACTCGCTGACGCCTAGATGAAACAAGGCCCCCGCGCTTTCCGCGTGCGATCAATTCTCCTGTTTAGATCCGGGAAACTGGAGGCGATCAGTAACGTGGTGCGATTAATAAATTGTGATTGAGCGATCTGGAAGTCCGCCGACCAGCATAAGTGTTGTCGTGTTTGATCACTAAGGGCAATGCTGTGTAGAAAGGGCGGCCGACTGCAGTGACATGCAAGCAATTTCGCCACGAGACTTGCGCATATGGAAGGTTCGCCGAGCGCCGATCCCAACGCCCATAGCCTCATCACATTTGATAGTCATAATACAAAATATTCAACAATCCAGCTTGTACCAGGACCGAGGACTCTTACGCCCATGAAGGCAGGTGGTCCCATCAAGTAGTGTGCTCTTGCACAGTCCTGCATCATCGGAATGCCTGTGGTAAACCAGCGAATTACCGGCGAGCTGTTGAGCCTCTATGGGCTGCGATCACGTGCCGTCCAAGATGCGAGTACCGCCGCAGGCGCCACCAAGCATATTTCAGCCAGATCCCAAATAGCCAATTGTGACGTGTAGCCTGACAACGCAGTCTGTAACATGCTTCACATATCCTTCCTTCCGAGATCATCGGAAATGCTTCGAAAACGAATTCTTAGCACGGCGGCGGCACCCAATCTCTGGGGATTTTCCCCTACCTTCCCAACTCCTCAGTCGAATTCGACTACGACCGAGCCTACAAGGAAGAGGTTGAAAACAATTAATGAAAGGCCTCGACCACGCCGCGAACAGGCCGCAGACGGGTCAAGAAGCTAGGACTGTTATTTTATTGGTCAAATCTTACACGGCAAAGAGCAGCATCATTATCCTGGCGGTGGTGTTTGCGAATAATGACTTTACGAATCAGATTGTCACGAACATACTAGAGAGCTAGACCCACAGGGTGCAAGGACACTGGGTATCATCACAAAGCCAACACCTTGCTTCAGGGTTCTGGCAGCGAAAGCTCGTTTATTGACCTCGCGCAAAAGAAGTCTGTTGCACTCCGACTAAGATTGGTACGTGGTTCGCAACCGTGTCTCTGACGCTTGATTGCCGAGTAGTGGGAGAGCGACCGGGTTGAGTGGCAGTCTCTTTCAAACTGGTGTTTAGGCACACTTACCGCGATTGGCGTTGGCGTTTTGGCTTTGAAAGATCGATTGAGTCGTGTGCTGCAACATCAGATTTTTCACAAGCTCTCGAAGCTCTTGGAAGACGTGGAACGCGGTCTTGAGGACTGTGAGAAGTTTGTCGATCTAGTCGGAATGCCGCACACCACTTCCTTTGTTAGAACAGATCTGCACGAAGTCGGTGAGGGAATTACATACTCGGCGAAAGCAGCCGTAGAAGTCGATTACACAGACATCTTCTTCGTTCCAGGCCATCGACGAAATGATGGTCTACTATGAGGTACGTAGCGAGCTACCAGTTGTCAACCGTCAACGCTCTTAACAGCGACTTGTATGGACCTGGATAGTTTACAGGTACCCATGAAGACTTTGGTGGATGATATCGCTGTCCTGGCCGTTGATCGCCGTCTTCCCGGTTTTGAGGGTCGGGATGGAGCTAGATATGTTCCAATTAATTAATCAAGCCAAGTTTATGCAATTGATATACCACGGTATTACTGTAGCAGATACAGGTACATTCTGATTCTAAGTCGTCCTTAGGACATCCTACTCCTGGTGAAGTTGTGGTGAAGGCGATGATAATCATCTTCAACAAAATCACAATATTCTCGAGTTAGAAAGAATCGTTCACCGTCACTTACATTCATTCACATTGAGGCTTGTGGAGACAACAACACGAATCTAGCCTGTTTATGAAAATAGCCTCCCAGATTTTCTCTATCCTATATTGTATCTTACAGCATCTTCTATACGACTTGGTCTTTCGCCTGGGCCTTCCGCCGCGCCGACTCGACTGGCACTCAGTTATCCTCTCTCTTCTCCTATGCTATGCTGCTCTAGTTCGACTCGCTGCCGCTTTGTCTTTTTTTCTTCCAAGCTATGCGCCGAGAAGCTCGATGTGCTTTCTCGTAAATTTCTGCGCTGTTTCTGCTACATGTTTTGGTTCATGAATTTTTGGCTCTTTCTTAAGCCCGTGTTTTGTCGTGTAATTGCGCCACCCACCACTCGTCGTATTATACACACTCCACGGCGACCTGATTTTCCACACATGTATAGTCGCAACTGATCTGTACCTGCGCTAGAAAGGTTGTGAGGTGCATCACTTGCTCGAATCGTCAAAAGGCCTGGAGATCTGATATTGAAAAGTGGCTTGACCCAACTTTCGGATATGAGTTCATGTGTATGACAATGTGTCTCTATCAACTTATCGTGTACAGCCCATGTCTTTATAGGCCCGGAGCGCATGACTTGTCCATCCCGTCGCAGTTGACCCGCCAGGCAAGGAGACCTCGCCGCCACCACCAATGGGGCTGAAATCAACGAGTGCAACCCATAATATTGATGCCGTGCGTACCAACGAGATCTTGCGATTCGCCATGTGGCCACGAATGAGGAGCTCACTCAACATACAATATCATCCACTATAGCCTCTTCCTGCGTCTGGGACACCTTCCAGCTAGCCACAATAAACAAGGGCTTATATCGACCATCGGAGGGTGTGTTGCTGATGAATTCAGTTCTCTCTCCGGATTCATTACATGTTGTCTTGCCTGATTCCTGTCTAGATACCTTTCCCACTGCCTTTCTTGACGCGTCTCCCATTCCCTTCTTCGTGCCATTTCTTGTTCGGCGTTCCGTTCTCGTTCCCGTTGCCAATCTTCTCTAGATACTACTTGGCCTATCTCCCAGCGCTGTCTGATTCCCTCTTGCCAGCCTTCCCAGCGTGTCTTCTCAGCTTGTCTCTCCCCCTCCCAGCGTTCTCTCTCACGGACCCTCTCAGCCTCCCAGCGCTCCCTTTCCTGCTCTCTGTCCCTTGTCCATCGGTCTCGCTCACTCACGAGCCGCCTGTCCAAATGGATCGAGTCTAAGCGGTATTCAGCGACAAAATCAGCGCGGTTTGCCTGCTGAAGCTCTTCGTTCCTTGCCTGATGAAAATGGATTGTGATCGTCCATCCTGGCTGGAGAGTTGCCTCCCATATCCTTGGGAGGATGATTCTGCCGCCGGGTCCTGATAATTCGAATTGACCCTGACGAATTTCAGTCACAGTTCGCTTACAGGCATCGGCTATAAGAGCTTCCATGCCCTGCACGGACTTTCTGTTAGCTTCCATTGAAATGAGGCGTCTAGGTACCAGCACGCACCAACCATGTCTGGCAACCGGGATATGGGAATATGTAAGGTCGGCCGACATCATTGATAAATATGATGATTGCTGCTTCCGATGTCATCTGTTAGGAATTTGAGTACCCTTCGTCTCGCCTCTCACTTCATGCCTCGGGCGAGTCTGGCCCCATGTCTTGTTGCTCTCCGAAGAAGAAGTACACTGTTGCCTGCAACAGTGAGGTTCATCACGTTGAGCTTAATAGAATGACTTGCATGAGGTGGGTGCTTCCTACTTGATTTCCCGCACGTGGTGGTTCCTCATTGGCATAGAACACCATGCAGAAAGCGAATACCCCGCAACCATGGGCACATCTGTATGGATCAGTCTACACGACATCTCAGCATGGATCTAAGGGTACGGATGAGCTTACCAGACCTCGAACCGAGGCTTTTGGCTTATAAGAGCATTGATCAATGCCCGAGTTGACGAGTATGGCTTGCAGCTTGCAGATTGTTGCAGGATCGCATGAATTAGACTGACGAATGTCCACATGCTTGTCTCAGTTCTCAGACCCATGAGGCTCACGTGACAGTGCATACGCACTAGTCCTTTTCGGAGAAAAGTCCTTCGCCAGAAGGGTCTGAGCTCCAGTACGTGAAAAGTGGGGATCTTCTCGCTTGTAATATTACCTAGCTACGTATTTTTCGTAGTTTCCTTAATATTTAACCGTTTTCTTTCGTTTAAGTGTATTTATATATATAAACCTAAAAAGACCTAAATAAGGAAGAAAAAACTTGAGTAAATAAATCGAGTTACTATTCGTTAAGATAAATAATACCTAAAGTATTAAGTTGTTACGAACCAGGACCTGCGGCCAGGTCATGACCAAGAACACGACAACCCAGGAAGGAAAGCCTAGCGAGGAGGCACGTGATAACCCCAGACAATGGGGAAGGAATGTCACAAGTCACGTGACCACCTTAAGGGGCTCTCATGGCTCTTAGGGCTCTGATCGCAGAGCCAGCAGAGCCACACAGAGCCACGAGGTACTCACCCTTGCGGCCACGTCTATATAACTCACGCTCCTTAGATAGCTTTCCTTCGTAGTCAACTTCGTTAACGATCATACCCATACGTTTTGGATATCGATCAGCTTCGCTCTTGTACATCGACGCGCTCTGTACACGTGCTCTCATTGCCGTACCTCGATACTTCCCCCTGCTCAAGAACGCCTTGTCTCGTGACACCCCAGTGGAGCGATTCATAACATAAGTATTACGATATTCTTCAAGCACCGTTTTAGTTTCTTAATTTAATAACTCTTTAGTTTTAGGGTCGATTTAGCTCGGAATTTAAATACTATATATATTGAATATAAATCTATATTATACTAAAAGCGTTAATAAAAATACTTAAAGAGTAGCTAATATCTCTAAAAAACTAAGATTTTTTTGAAAATTACGATTTTCTAAAGGTCGTAGTATCATATAAGAAAAAATGCTCTTACTGTAGTTTTAAATCGAGGTATAAGGTATCTAAGAAGAGCTCGGCACTCTCGAAATTACTAATAAGATCGAGTACGTTAAGAGATAGTTAGAGCAATATTACAAGTTTCTATACCGATATCAAAAACTTTTGGGAGAGTATTGCCAAGTAAGCGCTAAGAACAGGGTTTATGACGTATTAGAGATCAGACTCGTTTGGCAAACAATTCTGCTGAATTTTTTTGATTGGCTCGCCAATCCTGCCATACCTGTCTGAGAACTGAGACAAAAGGGTCTGAGCTCCAATACGTGAAAACCCTGTCCTTACTATACCTCACCAGGAATTCTTGGTATCGAGTCTTACATAACTTTCAAACCAAAATAATGACTTGCTAAAAGTTTTGCTATTGTAGAGCTTCATATCTATGAGATCGCCTTACTGAGCGTTATCGAACGGCAAGCTCAGAATTGAAGCAGCTTGAAAGGTCGTTGAGCGCACAAGAGCTCGTTTTGGTGTGAAGTCGATGTGAAGATAGGCTGTATTCACGTATTGGACCCCAGACCCTTCTGCGAAGAATTATTCGAATTTCCTGGTTGGTCCGCCAATCCTGCCAAAGTAAGTCTGAGATGCTGAGACAATGCCATCCGTCGGCCATCGCTGCGGTTCCCTTTTCAGAAGAGCCTTGTCTTGGCCCGCCCAGTAAACTGATGTGCAACACACTTCTTCGAGTTGCCACTGAGTCAATCACAGAAGGAAGTGGTGTTCTCCAATCTACATACCGAATATGTTGCAGCTTCAAGGGCAGCAAAAGAGGCTATTTGGTCGGAAGGTACATCAACAATCTGAACATCCATGCCCAAGTTGAAGATTTGTGCCGCGATATGTCGACGATGATTACGACTAACAAGCTCATGCGCAACGCAGAACTCCACATTGGAACAAAACACACCGGGATTCAAAGATCATATTACGACAGACGTTTTGACAAACCTCTTCTCAAGCCTTCGACGAGACCTGCCTACGAGAAACAATCGTCGGCTTGGGAAGGATAACACATGATCGAGCAGCGAAGGTCGGCCTCTCTCCCAACCCCAAGCTCCTGTCCTCATCCTTAGAGTTCATCGGTGCTGTGAGACGTCGTTGCACTCACCTGTTGGCGGCTGCGACACGACGTGATCGTAACGACACGAGAAAGAGGGGGTGGCCACGGGAGGCCATAGAATAGCGTGCTTACCAGAAACGTTTGAGGGCTTGCAAGCAGGCTCGGCTGACTGACTGTACATAGAGGTGTCGAGCCTGAACGAGAAAAAGTTCGATGCGGTCAGACCACTGTGCGATCCCGTCATCTTGTACAGTCAATCTCAAAAATGCGGTCCCCTTGAACCACAGTGCAACTTTGTTCAAAGCTGGACTACATGCACATGTTTCATGATGTCTATGGGGAGTCAGTCGTGGTGTCGCACATGCGGTACATCGTCACTCGTCACATTACCTACAAGTAGCTAGCGTGAAGAAGGTCCAGCTCTAAAGCCGCCTCGACAATTAGAGTCGTGGACATGAAGTGGTAAGGTTACCAATCACGACCGTAAAACTGGCTCGGTGGGGGAGGGGGCGTCAGCACACGCATTTCGTACTGTGCATGAACTCAGAGACTTGGAATGCATAATGATAAGCGAAGGTGCATATTGAACCAGGGACTGCCTCGCCCACGTCTTCCCCGCCAAAACCCTGATCTTGATAAGAAATCTAAGAAAATTGGCCGAGCGCATCATATTTTGCGCGTTTGGCCACAATTGATACTTAATTCGCCATCACCTGTCACCGAATCAGCGCATATTAGACCGTCATGTCCGCCGAATCTCCTCTACTACCTTTTCACCTGTCTCAGCGCAAGTCCAACTCGATTTCATAATGACTTCTTCACCGCACCAGCCAGATCATTCAGTGCTTGCTTGCATTCTCCAGACCCTCCGTCTTCACTGAGTCCGCTGCCTTGATTCGATAGACCGGATCTCCATTACTTAGTTAGCTGTTGTGATGATCCCCACGGAGATCCAGGATCGACCACGTTTGAAGGCTCAGGAATAGTCTAAGCTGATCACAAGACACGTATTGGCTCGCCTGCTAGACAGCTACACCTTCAACTCTAGGAGTACATTGCTCAGAGCATGGTGCATTCGCTCCAGGCAGACATTGACCTTAATCAGATCGCCGCCCTCATCCTATCGGTACCTACGTCTACGCCCACGATTGCCTCCGGAGAACCTTGACAACCTCGCAATACCTTTCTATCATTAGAAGAACTTCCACCAGTCGAGCTCACCTATCTTTTGTCAACAAGATGGGCTCACAAAGCATAACCAGTCAACTGGAGGTTCAAAACTTACTCAAATTACTAAAAGACTCGCAATGGGCACTTGACCGTGATACCATTATCCAAGCCTTCGGCGAAACAATGTCGACCTCGAGTCGAGCGCTTGGCCCACTGTCACGATTCGCAGGCAGTTCTGATCTGACCTTTGGCCAAGTTCAGAGCCGCATTGATGACGAACATCGAATGCGGCGAGGTGGGCAGAAGGAATCCCAAGGTGTCAGCAAGAGAGGTCGATGGATGCCGCAGGACTTTGAGAGTGCTTGGCTGCGATTTGAGAATGAGCAAACAGGAAAATCATCCGAGAAAACTGGATCTGAAGATTATGCACAACCATCAGGGAAGTTGCACACTCCGGCGTCGGCTTCACGCAAGGGAGCGTTCCTTATCAGCTGGGGGCCACGACTCACACGAGTCGCAGCCAAGCTCTC
>Ga0139314_100468_pt1 | contig 10869 bp, 9 predicted proteins | sample In2P11_FD_99376 | JGI IMG/M metagenome (GOLD analysis project Ga0139314, IMG submission 99376)
CATCATGGCTCATTCAGCTCCAAAACAAAGTGAATTCACACAGTCCTGAGATGTAGAAGAGCTACTCCTGAGTTGTAGAGAAGATTTGCTCTTGGCTGTAGAGAACATGTTGTAAAATTTTGCATAAACGCTAAGCCATAGCGAAATCATTGAGTCGTGGAAATTGTGAAAAGAGCAATGTAAAACGTTGTTTTGTGTAGGAAACAAGGGAAGCATGGAGAAATAAGAAGAGGCATGGAGAAATAAGGGTAGCATCAAGCAGTATGGAGAGTTAAAGAGGAATTTAACAGTGTCTTGAAGAAGGTTTTGTGCCAAGCTCCAACCTAAGCCATTAATTACGCAGAGAATCTCTTGAATTATGCAGTGAACTCCTAATGAAGGTAAGCATCAGTTCCCTTAGCAATTAAACGAAAATTATTTGGAAAATCGAACTTCAGATTTAGTTGAAATGTTTCATATGAGACTTTAGTTCCGGAATTGTTTTCATATTATTGTCATTAAAATCCTCTGCCACCTATAAGAGTCAACGATTTCTCTAAATGATAGGGAAGTAGTTTTAACTGAACTATATGACTAACATGAAGAGAAGTCATTAACATGGAGTTCTCAACAAGTTCCTCTTCTAATTCAGGTATTAAACAACGATTTCTTGATGCAAAATTCGTCAAACATTTTTTGCAATGAATGTTTATAGCATGCATGTTTTAGAACAGAGGAATTATTTTTCCTTTCTTTCTCATGATTTGCACAAGTAAAATTTGCAAAATAAAGAGATAAAGAAAAACATGAATTGAAAGGCAGTGACTGAAATTTCTTGTGTGTTTTGGGTCTTTACACAGTCAGTTTTTCCATTCATTTAGAAAGCATGAAAATTGTAGCAGAAGACAGAATACATAGAAATTAAAAAGTTCATTTGTTTTTTAAAAAGCTAGGGAGGACTGGTAAGTAAATTTACCAAAATTCTTGTTGCATATTTTGTTGTCATATATATTTTTATGAGGTTATTTATGGGACAATGATATATTAATTGGTATACAGAGCACATGGCAACAAAAATGGAACCTAGAGAGTTCAAACTAGAAAATTGGAGCAAAGATGCAGTGGAAAAATTGTTTCAAGCAGGATTACTTGAATTCCTAAGGAAATTTAACGGCCATAATGACAAGATTACACAAGAATTCATCAAAAATTTTGAAAATGGGAAAACCAAGGTGGGTGAACTACCCATATCAATAAACCCAACATTTATATCTCAGGATTTAGAACTTCCTTTGGAAGGGGAAGAATATCATAAGGGGTTTCATTTTAAGGAGAAAGGATGCACTGTTTTCCTAGAAAAATAGAAGAAAGACACCTTTTTTAGATAAAAAGGAATTCAAAGGGACTGGTTCAGGGAGCCTTGGTCTGAATTACTCTAATCATCCAGAGATATTTCACTTGTGACAATAGGCACAACCTAGTTTATCTTTATCATATAAAACTTCTACAGCATATTAAAGGAGATTGTAAAATCAACATCTCTTACTTCTTTTCAAGGAGTTTGATTAAAATGATAGAAGGAGCCAAAAACAAAACAGAAGCTCAATATCAATGTGGGTTGATTAAAATACTTGTTCAATATCAAGTGAGAAACGAAGGGACACCTTGGAAGGAGTTCTTGGCCAAAAATAACTTTGAAGAACAGGAAATAGGGAATGAAGAAAGGCTTAAGCAGCTACATATTACGAAAAGCATTATGAATTCCCCTTCATATCCTAGAACAAGATCTAAAAAGAAACAAGATAGTGCTATGGTAGAAAAAAGAAAAAGCATTTTTGTCTATTCCAAGGAAACCAAGAAGGAGATCACAAGAAGGACCAAGCAATCAAGAGAAAGAACCAAAACTTGAGATTGTTGAGAAAGAACCAGAACATGACATTGTTGAGAAAGAACATCCACACATATTGAAGGAAATCAATGAAATCATACAAAGATTGGAAAATGGAGTTCAGGAAGAGCGTATGGAAAAGGGCTCTTATTTTGAGGATCCTTTGATAAAAGCCACTTCATCACATGCCTATGTTAAAGAGGTAAGAGAAGAGTTGCACACTAAGGAAGATTTGAAGAAAATAACAAATTTGATTGATGAGATAAGGGATAGTAAAATTATTGAAAGATACTTGAAGAAGGAAAACAAGATGTATAGGGCAAACAACAATAAAATGGCCAAAGAGAACAAGAAATTGGAAAAGCAAGTCAAAAATCTTGAAACTCAAAACATGCTTATTTCAAGAAAAGCTTATAGACGGCTAAAAGAGAAGAAACTGTGGCAATACAAATATGAAAAAAAAAAGGTAAAAGTTGTCATCTATAAAGCAGGGTAGCATGAGGGAATTGATATTTTACTTAAAGCTACACAACAAAAGGCTACAAGAATAAGTACAGGTTTAGATCAGACATCAACACTCAGAAGGTCCAAGCAAAGGAAGCAAGCATGAGGACATGCTTTAGCATTAGCAAGGGGGAGATGTTGGCCCTCAATTTTGGCCATTTTTGTTTATCATAAACCCACTTACTTACCATCATATTCCACCTTCTTCCACCCATATATGCTTAATTTTACCTTATTTTGCATATTCAAGTAATTAGATTAAGTTTTTCAATTTTTAGAATTTTTTGTAAAAATTGGGTTTGAAAATTAATTTTAGACTGCATTAAAAATTCCCATAATAGCTCCATTAAAGTGATATGTGTAGGATGCCTTGGTGTGAGCTAAATACATATTTTGAAAGCTTAGGAACCATTGATGTATTAACAACTATTGGTTCATACAAAATGAGCAAATACAAGCCCTGTCAACGTTGGTCAAACTTGACCTGTCACCCAAAAATCCCTACTAAAAAGGGGCAGTGTTATGATTTTTTTGGAATTATTCTAGATTTCTTGTAACTAATGGATGGCTTCAACCTGATGAAGTGGGATAAAATTAATGATGATTGTTTCAAACTTTTTAGCGTACATGGTTATTATTTTTCCTATTTAAAGAGAGGCATTCATAGTTAGAACATGTAGAAAAACTAGAAGATTATTATTTTGATATAATTGAAGATAGAGCTTTTGTTTCATGATTTCTTTGTATTTTTTGGAGTGAATGAGTTGCTGTAGGTTGGGGGCCCCCCATACCAAGCTAAGTACACTTTGTTGTATGATGTTCATATTTGTGCATATGCTAGTTTAATTCTCCATGTTTATTGTATTCATTTGTTGTAAATAGTTGTAAATATCTTTAATGTGAATTCATTTTATGGCATGTGTTAAGTGAAGATTGCTTCCTTTTAGTGATTATCTTGAATGTGGAAGGACAACTAGGTCTCTTAGAAAAAGAGTCTCTTCTCTGCAAGCTAGGACTAAGATTGAACAAGATTCACTTCTTTCAAGATTTCTTAGAATAAATTCTTATGCTTTCATTACATTCTCTTATGCATACTTGGATATTGGCAATGTCATTATAGAAATATTGAGGGAGGACAACCAGGTCCCTTTGAAAAGAGCCTCTTCCTTGTTTTTCTAAAATAGTCTAATTTCATTGACCAATAATGTATGCTTTTATGGAATAGACTTAAATATTTTTGCTTAAGTTATGAAGAGTGATTTATATTTATAATGCATATTTCCATTCTCATAACTTCTTTCTATATTATTTCTTATCCAAAAATCCATAAATTGTGGTTTGCTTCTACGATTACCAACCTGGATTGATAGTAAAATACATGCCTTAATTTACATAATAAATTGAGCTGACAACCACCATAACTCATATGTGAGTTCCACCGCGTAAAGTGAGCATTCATAAATTGGTACTACAATATAACACATTCAAATTAAAACTAATTAGATCATTATTTATAAAAAATAAACAATTTGGAAATAAATGATTTTGAACCGCATTTTTAATTACATATATGAATCTCCTAACCTTAGTCGAGTCCAAATGTAAGTTAGATAGGATGGGGGTCTGATGAATCTTAGTTTTGTTCTCCCCTACATGTGGCTCAATGATTGGGGTTTGCATCAATGGATCTACATCTTCAATGCCTCTATACCCAATATCCAGGTTAAAGGATTCTTAATTGTCCTTTGATCTTGATTATCCCTTCATTCCTCATTCATTATCCGGGTCTGAGAACCCTTAACTGCACTCTCACAATAACATTTATAACATTTAGATTGAGAAACACATTAAAGATTATGAATAACTTTGAGAAAAATAACAATAACACATGAAAATACTTGTTTGAAATTCGCTTAACACGTGGATCCTTGGAAATATCTGATCTTTATTTATCAATCCAGCTTGATGGCTCAGCAAATGATACAATAACCTTCTGGGTCTTCTTATCAAAATGTCTATAGAAATGTCTAATAGAATCCACCCTACATACTTCGAATTTTGAAGTATTTATACAAATGGAGCTACAAAATATCTGAAGCTGTATTTAGAACTAATCTAGGAAAAAGAAATATCTTCATGCAAGAAGACAGAGACAGCTATTGAACTGGTTCATGTTGTCCCTTTTATTTTGGCTCTGTTGGCTTTGATATTTTTCTCTTTAATCCGCTCTGTTGTTTGATCTTTCATGCTGGATGCTTCATTTACTTTAGCCTTTCATCTAATACACTTTGACACTGTTGATCTGTTAACATCCTTTTACCATGATGTTTTACTTTTATTGTACATTAACCCTTTTACTGCATATTTCTATAGTAAATCAGTTAATTTATCCCATGTTTCAGCATCAGGTAATTGGATTTTTAGCATCTTTTATGTTTCATCTGCCTTTGTGTATTTGGAAAAAATAGGCTTATTGATAAACAAGTGTTTTACCTCGTGCTGGAGGTAAAACAAGTTTTCAAATGTTTGGTAGAGTACTTTTCCTGTTGGCAATGCCTTCATTGATGATGTATTTATCGGATCTTTTGCTACCTCTCTGATTTTCTTGTTGTAATCCTCCTCTGTCATCAACTTATCATTTATCCCTAAAGGATTGGGTAATCCCTTTTCTCTCAAAATCTGGAACTTAGCCATAAATCTGTCAATGGCTAGCTGCATATTCTGACACTTATCCTCCAAGTTTTGCATCAAGTTCCTCTTGGAGAGGACCTTTTTGACCTCCAAAATTGTCTCTGTTTTGTCCTCTATTTCCAATTTCTGCAGCTCATACTTATTCTTGGTGTTAAGGAATTGGATAATTTTGGCAACCTCTTCTGGCATTTGTCCTAATTTTGCTTTTACTTTCTAGATGGCCTCTGTAGCTAGCTTTATCAAATCTATTTGCTTGAAAATCACCTGAATAGATGGCAAATATCATTGACAGAGTCAATGATATTGGCCCATAGTTGTTCCTCAGCCTACCCAAGGGGTTCTTTCAGTGTTAAGTCTTTTTCCAAGCTTTCAATCTTTCACTCATCCTAGTAGCCTTTTGCAATTCTTCTTTGTGCATGATTTTGGCAAGCTTGTAATCAATTTCCAAGCTTGTCACTTTCTCTTTGAGCTTATTCATCTGTGTGGTTTGTATGGACATTTCTTCCATAGCTTTAACCAATTTTCCTGCTTCTTCACTAGATGTACGTATTTCTAATGTAGATGTTGTAGAAACTAGTAGTGTTGTGGCCCTTGGAGCTGTGGGAGCCAATGAGGCTGCCAATGTGGAAGGAACAATTGTGGTAACTGTTGGGATGACATTTACCGAGGTAGTGCCAAGATTAGTTTGTTTTAATTGGATTAAGCTATCCAATTCCTTTTTTGTCTCCCTCAACTGATCATTGAGTTTAAGGACTAAGTCCTTTTCAACTGCATCATTCACGCAACACGCTGTGCCATCATTGGTTTCAGCATTACCTGATAAATCCGACACAGTCATCGTCGAGACCATCTATGCCATGGGCAGCTTGCATTCTTCTGTTGAACGCATTTCGATTCCCGTGGATGATGGATCCCACGAAACCCTTCACAAATTTCCTGGCTTTTTCCAGATTGGAAGCAAAAACACGCAGAGGAAATTGTGATAGGTTGAAACGCGGAGAATGGTGTTTGATCGAGCACTCGTAACTCTTAAACCCTTGGCTCGGCCAGAGGATTGTCCAATGTATTCAGCATAGATTGAACCAGCAGCTCTCCTCCTCTACGCATGGGTCCTTTGCAACCATTGCATCTGTGGAGAACTGATGTGCTCTATTTAAGCACAGAGGTCGCTAAGGCTTCAGGTCTGGTTGCTCCTCTTTTCCACAGCATCGGTCGACTTGGCAGAACGCCAACATTTCAAACAAAAATAACAAAAAACACAAAGACATAAATTCTCAAAGACTCAATTTACCAAAAATCCACGCAAGTTTCTTCAGATTGTTCAATGTTCCCTTCTAGAATGCCAGATTTAGTATTCTGGACATGAAAACCTTGAACCTGTGCTTTCAAATATTTATTTTGAAATTTGAGATCGTAAATAGATTTGACAAACAACTCCCTGTTACTTCTCACGCTGGAACAAATGTATTCACCTCAAAGATTACTTGCAATGTATATTTGACTAATGCAGAGAATTGGGCCCTTCAAACAAGGTAATTACACATGCGCAGACTAAAATTCACAATGAAGCATTTGCGTATAAATTCACAAAAGCACATTTTTATTATTTACAATCTCAGGGTACAATTTAAGGCATCTTAGCCTTAATCCAGAATTTCCCCAGCAACTACATTTTTCCCTCTCTATACGCATAGGTTTTTCCCCTCTTCTTCTTGATTTTTCCATGAATCCTTAAGTTCTTGTTATACATACATTCAAATACATTCAATTTTAACTGAATTTTTAACTAAAATTAGTTCATTAACCAAATCTTGTTCAAGGTTGGCCTGGCTGTCCATGTGGTCGTCCACCTGTCCTCTTTCTCTAATTTTTTTCATTGAGAGTTCGGATGCTCCTGCATCATACAAAAATTATGACCTCCTGGTCATATGCTCTCGAGGTACAAAAATTATGACCTCCTCGTCATATGCGTTTCCTTGTCATTAGCAATTCTACCCACTGTTTCACTTCTTCAAGGAACTGCCTTCTGTGAGTTGCAACCAAACCTCTGCCATAACAAGTCCTCCCTGCTACCAGATGCCCTACCAAGCTTATCTACTGAGCTTAGTCCTCTCGGCATCTCCGCGGTTCTCTCCTCTCGAACCAATTGAGCACTTCTACTCCAGGTTTGCTGCAATCTTCTCACCTTCACAAAATAAATTAAAAAAACTACAAGCTTACAAATCTTCAACAAAATTTACTTCTTCTTTCTTCGTACCTCTTCTTTCTTCGCGTGCAAAAAAAACACCTCTCCGCAGGAAATCTTTTCCCGCTCTGATACCACTTTGATGAAAACGAACAGAGATATTAATAAAAGCATTCTGTGCACATATATTCCTATCGTGTCCTCAAAGATTGTGTAATTTCACTAGTAGATTATTATACAAAGACTGTTGAATGTGTTGCTACAGGTTCTGAGCCCAGAGGGAAGGATAAACCAGTTGGACGACAAGAAACAGTGCGAGTCCATATAGCCAGACCATTAAAGAAAGATCTCGTAACAGGTATGTGGAAAATACAACACAAATCTTAACTACTCATAAATTAAATTCATATGAATACATAACACAGTCAGCCAAAATTTCCATATATGTTTTTATATACTGTCCGAAATAGAAGACTGGACTAAATCCACAGTCGTGAGACATTATCTCCTACAGCAAAACAAGAAACCAACTTCCCGTATGACTCAGAATCACAACCCACGTCGTGCCCAGCGACTAAAGAAGAGTTAAGTACAGACAGAGAGCAGCCTAAGGCCAGCAACCAAGTTCAGCAAATAAAGTCGAAACACCCCTATAAACAAGCTACCAAACATCATAGAAACTACCCGTGTTTTCCCGAACAGCCGAGAGCTCAAACACCGGAACCCTCGAATGGCCACACCTGCAAGAACAGGAGTGGTTAGACCAAGCAATAGCGTCAACCGAGTTAAAGAGAACTTGAAAGGGACGAGTAAACAAAAGGAAATGGCACCCTACCTATTCGGTGAACCATAGCCTTCAGCCGACTCCGAGAGGACCCCTGCTCAGGAAGGAGCCAAGACATCAGATACAGGTAAAGGAGGATTGCAAAAATTCCGGCATAAAACCAAAAACTTACCGAATGAGATTGCAGACACCCCAACTGAGGACGCCGCCATCGGGTTGCCAAGGACTGTGAAGAAAAGCTGAACCAGTGTTGGAATAAATAGCAAACATAACATAACTGTCGTATAGCTTAAACCCTCACTGGAAGCAAACAGCAACACACAAAGGTGGAAGCTATTAATAGAGAAATTGAAATCACTCACAGGATACAAATAACATACACAGAGACGGGGACCCTCGAAAGAAAAACAAAACCCCAAATCACAATAGTAATCGACATGCAAGCTGAGGAATAGTGCCATGCAAAACTTACCAAAGCATTCATAAAACGCCAGGGGAGCAAAGGCATATCAGGCTAGAAACCAACAACCGAAGCCGAAAGGGAAACCAGGAGCCACAACCAGCAAACCGTGTAAATAGGTCACAAGAACCCACATCTAAAACAAACAAACCACCAAAGTTGCAGAGCTCGCTGAGCAAAAGACCAGGCGAAACAACGACAATGAAATGAGCGCGAAGGAGTAAAAACCCCAAACCTGGGCGGATTCGTGGGATCCCGAGGAGGGACAGGTGTTCAACGGGCAAGTTATTAAGGTACAGACCTTCATAAAACAAAATCCATACGGCGCCAATAGCAAATCAACCAACATAAATATCCAACAAATCTGAAATATTATTATATTCACTACGGTCATATAACACCTCAACACATCAACGGTGGGCACTCGTGACTCTTAAACCCTTGGCTCGGCCAGAGGATTGTCCAATGTATTCGGCATAGATTGAACTAGCAGCTCTCCTCCTCTACACATGGGTCCTTTGCAACCGTTGCATCTGTGGAGAACTAATGTGCTCTGTTTAAGCACGGAGGCCGCTAAGGCTTCAGGTCTGGCTGCTCCTCTTTTCCACAGCATCGGTCGACTTGGCAGAATGCCAACATTTCAAACAAAAATAACAAAAAACACAAAGACATAAATTCTAAAAGACTCAATTTACCAAAAATCCACGCAAGTTTCTTCGGATTGTTCAATGTTCCCTTCTGGAATGCCAGATTTAGTATTCTGGACATGAAAGCCTTGAACCTGTGCTTTCAAATATTTATTCTGAAATTTGAGATCATAAATAGATTTGACAAACAACTCCCTATTACTTCTCACGCTGGAACAAATGTATTCACCTCAGAGATTACTTGCAATGTATATTTGACTAACGCAGAGAATTGGGCCCTTCAAACAAGGTAATTACACATGCACAGATAAAAATTCACAATGAAGCATTTGTGTACAAATTCACAAAAGCACATTTTTATTATTTACAATCTCAGGGTACAATTTAAGGCATCTTAGCCTTAATCCAGAATTTCCCCAGCAACTACATTTTGCCCTCTCTCATACGCACAAGTTTTTCCCCTCTTCTTCTTGATTTTTCCATGAATCCTTAAGTTCTTGTTATACATACATTCAAATACATTCAATTTTAACTAAATTTTTAACTAAAATTAGTTCATTAACCGAATCTTGTTCAAGGTTGGCCTGGCTGTCCATGTGGTCGTCCACTTGTCCTCTTTCTCTAATTTTTTTCATTGAGAGTTCGGATGCTCCTGCATCGTACAAAAATTATGACCTCCTGGTCATATGCTCTCGAGGTACAAAAATTATGACCTCCTCGTCATATGCGTTTCCTTGTCATTAGCAATTCTACCCACTGTTTCACTTCTTCAGTGGAACTGCCTTCTGTGAGCTGCAACCAAACCTCTGCCATAGCAAGTCCTCCCTGCTACCAAATGCCCTACCAAGCTTCTCTGCTGAGCTTAGTCCTCTCAGCATCTCCGCGGTTCTCTCCTCTCGAACCAATTGAGCACTTCTACTCCAGGTTTGCTGCAATCTTCTCACCTTCACAAAATAAATTAAAAAAACTACAAGCTTACAAATCTTCAACAAAATTTACTTCTTCTTTATTCGTACCTCTTCTTTCTTCGCATGCAAAAAAAACACCTCTCTGCAGGAAATCTTTTCTCGCTTTGATACCACTTTGATGAAAACGAATTCTGGGGTCTCTTCATTTTCAGTGTTTTTACGGGCTCGATCTTGGGACCTATGGGTTATGGGCCCACGAAGCCTTCCAAAAACTTCTCACAGCCTCAATTTTCCTTATGGGCTAACGAGTCATTCATATTCTTCAGTTGCAAATTCTTGCTGTCAATTTTATCCATCAGATATCGGCCTTCTCAATCTAGCATCGATTTTACTTGTTCTCCTTTTTCTGCCTCTTCTATCCCGACACCTCTACCTTCGTTTTCAACCGCATCATTCACGCAACATGTTGTGCCATCGTTGGTTTCAGCGTTACCTGATAAATCCGACACAGTCATCGTCGAGACCATCTATGCCATGGGCAGCTTGCATTCTTCTGTTGAACACATTTCGATTCCCGTGGATGATGGATCCCACGAAACCCTTCACAAAGTTCCTGGCTTTTTCCAGATTGGAAGTGAAAACGCGCAGAGGAAATTGTGATAGGTTGAAACGCAGAGAATGGTGTTTGATCGAGCACTCGTGACTCTTAAACCCTTGGCTCGGCCAGAGGATTGTCCAATGTATTCAGCATAGATTGAACCAGCAGCTCTCCTCCTCTACGCATGGGTCCTTTGCAACCATTGCATCTGTGGAGAACTGATGT
>Ga0139314_100469_pt1 | contig 10865 bp, 9 predicted proteins | sample In2P11_FD_99376 | JGI IMG/M metagenome (GOLD analysis project Ga0139314, IMG submission 99376)
AAAGGAACGCCAAACTATAACATAAGATAAAGATCAAGATCACATGGAAGACTCCTCATCTTCAAGTCATAAGGAGGAGGAGGAAGAAGAACATATACTATCTGTTTAATAAGACACAAAGAAAGAAGCAACAAGAAGGACAACTTGGCATTATCACATCATCATGTAGTCCATGTCATCAATGTCATGTCATGTCCTATCATAAGGCATCATATGCCACATAATTATTGTGGATTATGTAATTACCTATTCAGAACGTATTATAAAGTGGAATTCCAAAGGACACACATGGGATATGAAGAGTCATGTAAGTCAAAAAGTCATAAGAATTAAAAATAGTCATGAGGGTAGTCAAAGAGTCACAAGAAGGATGAGTCATCACCCCTTGGTTATATATACACCCTCGTTGTATGAGAAAATGACTTTTTTACCTTGGCTCCTCCCGCAAGGCATCAGAGAGATAAGTTGATCCGAATGGGAAATGGCATCAACCCATGGTATTCATCCACCCATGTTGTTCATCCACCCATGGAATTTACCCATGATATTATAAGTGGCATCCACCCATGGTATTGTAAGTGACATACACCCATGGTATTGTGACATCCACCCCTGGTATTTATTCACCCATGGAATTGAACCGTGGTATTGTGACATCCACCCATGGTATTCATTCACCCATGGAATTGATCCGTGGTATTGTAATTGAAAAATACTATAAGTAACAAGTCGCATTTTGTAAATGTAGGAGTCTGATTCCTATTATTAGAGTCTCAATCTATTATACACTAACAAATCTATTTTCCTACTATTTTAAAAGTTAAAAAAAGAACTTGTTGACCTTCTTACATAGCTTTAAACATTTAACATTTTATCACTTTATCATAAGCAACATAAATTAAGGTGAGCATTCCATTGATATCAACTTAACAAGAGTGGTCCATGGAAAATACCTGTTCCGGCGGTTGATGATGATACCTTTGTCTTATAGCTCCTGCTGAACGCTCCTTCTCACCGACCCAAACGGATTTACCTCCCAGCCAACTAGGAAACAAATTCCTAGCCCAGGAAAACTCCACAGGTTCCCTAGCCCTCCGTGCCCAAGTCCAACCAGATATAGTGTGTCCTCAAGAAGAATGTGCAAAACCGGATAATGATACTTTCCTCCTCTCAAACCCAAGAAACCTCCATAGGTTTCCAAGGTCTCCCAAAATCATGACAAGGCCAAACAATCACAACCAACCCCCCACAATCCTAAGCAAGACTCCAACCCCCCCTTTCTTCCTTCCCCCTTCCCTTTTTATACCCTCTTTCCCTTCTCCATCTCAACCACCTCTCATTAATGTCATTAACTTCTCATCTATCCTTACAGTTGACTTCTCTTCTCCTAAGTAAGCTAGGAGTACATTTGGAATTGTGACATGAATATAAAATTGAGAATTTAATGGGAAAAGATCATGTCTTCTCCCAAGTAAATCTGAAAAGTACATTTGAGAATGTGAAGTGTAATTACATGGAGAGGACCATGTCTTCTCCTTAGTAAATGTGAGGGTACATTGGGGAATGTGAAATGAATATATATATATTGATAATAAGATGGAGAGGACTATGTCTTCTCCCAAGTAAATGTGAGGGTACATTGGGGAATATGAAATGTAATTACATGGAGAGGACCATGTCTTCTCCTTAGTAAATGTGAGGGTACATTGGGGAATGCGAAATGAATACATATATTTTGAAATAATGGAAGGAGACCATATCCTACATAATATTCAATTTGAGAAGGTAAGTGGGGAATCTGAATAATGGAAATCATAAATTTATATTAGACCAATATTTCTCAATATTTTCAGATAATGTAAATATTAACAAAATTTGTAGGATAAGATTTAAGTGGGGCATTACATACACCCCTCCTTCAGAAAACTTCGTCTCGAAGTTAGAATGAAAAGATGCAAGGAGTTTGAAAGCATAACAACCGGAGAGAGTTATAGCAATAAAATCGGATAAGTCCGACCATGACATTTCTTCCCATCAAGAGTTTCCAACTGATCTATATTCTCCTATCCACCCTGGCCTACTTCCGTTCCCACCTTATCCATCCTCTGCTGCTTTATTAGTGGCAACGGCCATACTAACCACTGATAAAACCAACATGGTGGGAGTGTCGAATACATCGACCTAACTTCCCCAGCAGGCAACTGGCAATCGTCATCACACGTCTAGGGGAGCGTGTCCACCACTGCCCTCCCACGATTCCAGGTTTCGGAGGATACACGGTGGGAAATGCCTCCACCCCTCCTGCAGAACTAGGGTCAATACCCTAATACAGACCACACTACAGAGCTGGTTGGACTTGTCATCGAATAATCCAGTCAGGTCGTCTTGCCACCTGTCCTTTCCATTTTTCTCATGTCATAAGAGTGCATATCAAGTAGATACCAAATGAAGTAAAATAATGTACATTATACCTTCCTCATGAGATGTCTCATCCTTCCCTCTTGGCTATCACATAGTTCTTTTTCCCCTGTGGGTTAGTTCTAATTCATGCATTTATATAACAACAAGACATATAATCATCACATTACTAAGTCTAGTATCCATGTGTCAATCTAGGAATTCTCGCTAAGTCATTCATTTAAGTAAATCATATCCACTTGAGCTATATATGAACCAAAATAATTATGATAAGTTACGTACTAGATAGTCCATCACTAAGTGAGTCATACATGTAGTCCATAAATCAACCATTTCTATCATTAATATCAAATCTATCAACTGATTCATATAAGTAGTTTTATGTGTCAACCAAATGCATCAATATTACATAATGTTCATAAATAAATAACATGGAAATAGGATCTTAACATAGGTAGCTATCTAAGTCAAAATAGGCATCACAGATGCTCAAAAAGTGAGGGGTAGTCACGATGCATAGTCTCTGCATCCTCCCAGGTAGCAGATCGTGGGCTATACTTGTCCCACTGGACCTTAACTTGGTCCACCGTGTGACGTCTGAGCTGTCGAACCCTACGGTCCAATATGCGTAATGGTTCTACCATTACGGTTACCATGTCCGAGACCTGCAAGTCCTGCCAAGCCAATTTGTGAGATTCATCAGAAACATAATGTCGTAAAACAGATACATGAAAAACATCATGAGTTTTATGCAAATGGGGCAGCAGTACAAGACGATAGGCAACTGGTCCAATCTTCTCTTTGATCCTAAAAGGTCCTACGAACCGAGGTGACAATTTCGTCCCCTTCCCAAACCGGATGGTGCTTTTGTTGGGCCGGATACGAATAAAAACTTGGTCTCCTACTTCATAACTGCGATCAATCCTATGTGAATCAACATAACTCTTCTGTCTATCATGTGCTTCCTTTAACCTTTGCCGAACTTGCTTTACCTGTTCCTCCATTTCTTGAACTAATTCTGGGCCAACTATCACTCGGTCCTCCAACTTTTCCCAACTCAACGGCGTCCTGCAAGGTCTTCCATATAGAGCTTGATAAGGAGGCATCCCGATTGAACTGTGATAACTGTTATTATAGGCAAACTCTACCAATGGTAAGCACCTTTCCCATTGAGTCTGATTATCCATGACGTACATCCTAAGCATGTCCTCCAGAACCTGATTTACTCTTTTGGTCTGGCCATTTGTTTCTGGATGATATGCAGTGCTTAGGTTTAACTGAGTTCCCAGTGCTGACTGCAAACTTGTCCAAAACCCAGATGTAAGTCGGGAGTCTCTATCAGAAATGATCTTTGTGGGCAATTCGTGCAGTCGGATAACTTCATTGACAAACACTCGCGCCACATCTGTAACATCGTAAGTGTCCCTTACTAGGATGAAATGGGTACTTTTGGTCAATTTATCAACTATAACCAATATAGCATTGTGCCTCTGGGAAGTGAGTGGCAAACCCACCACAAAATCCATGGAAATTACTTCCCATTTAGATGTAGGGATGTCATGAGGTTGTAGGAGTCCTGGTGGATGGAAACGATCAGCCTTCACTCGCTGACATTCAAGACATTTGGCGACAAACTGGACTATGTCATGCTTCATGCCTGCCTAAAAGAAGAGTTTCCTTGTGTCTGCATACATCTTCTTTACCCTAGGATGTGCACAATAGAGTGCTCTATGAGACTCTCCGAGGATGGTTTCTCTTATACCCCCTTCCTTAGGTACGTACATTCTCCCTTGGAATCTCAATAGCCCATCTGGTTCAAGGACATATCCTTCAAACTTTGGTTCTATTTGCTTCCCATTTTGGATAACTGAGATGACTTTTAAATACCAACTATCTTCAAAGAGTTTCTCCAATATTTGCTCCCTTAAATTTACCTTTAAGGCTAATAGGGAGAAAGTTCGTGGCCTCCTGCTTAGTGCATCCACCACTACATTCTCCTTTCCCTTGATGTATGAGATTTCAAAATCATACTCACTCATGAATTCGCTCCATCGCCTTTGTCTGGCGTTCAGATCCCTTTGAGTGAAGAGATGCTTTAGGCTTTGATGATCTGTTCTTAACTCAAATCTTCTCCCAATGAGGTAGTGTCTCCATAGCTTCAAGGCTAACATCACTGCTGCCAATTCTAAGTCGTGGACCGTAGCATATAACTCTTCATGCTTCTTCAATTTTCTAGAAGCGTAAGCTATTACCCCACCTTCTTGCATCAATACTGCACCCAATCCTTGTGTCGAAGCATCGGTGTAGACAGTGAAGTCTTTTCTCATGTCTGGTACTTGAAGGATCGGGGCACTAGTTAGTAACCTCTTCAGCTCTGTGAATGCAGCGCCACATTCATTTGTCCATTCATACCTAACCCCCTTTCGCTGTAATGTGGTGATGGGTTTTGCAATCCTTGAAATCCCTTCCACAAACCTGCGATAATACCCAACTAGCCCCATAAAACTACGTACCTCATGGGCATTTTTCGGTACTGGCCACTCCATTATGGCCTTCACCTTCTCCGGGTCAATTGAAATCCCTTCTCCTGAAATGATGTGCCCAAGGTAATGGACTTTCTTATGAAAGAAGGAACATTTTGACAATTTCCCATACAATTGATTTTCCCTTAAACAAGTCAATACTACCCTTAGGTGCTTTTCATGCTCCTTTTCATTCTTGGAATATATAAGAATGTCATCAAGGAAGACTTGCACGAATTGGTCCAAATACTTTCTGAACACACCATTCATGAGGCTCATGAATACCGCTGGTGCATTGGTTAAACCGAATGGAACAACTACGAACTCATAGTGCCCAAACCGAGTTTGAAATGTAGTTTTTGAGATGTCTTCCTCCTTTATCCTCAATTGGTGGTACCCAGATCGTAGATTGATTTTTGAGAAGACCGCTGCCCCCTTCATTTGATTAAATAAGTCATCTATTCGAGGTATTTGGTACCTATTCTTTATCGTGGCTCTGTTTAAGTCTCTATAATCTATGCATAGGTGCAAGGAACCATCCTTCTTCTTGACAAAAATTACTGGTGCACCCCAAGGGGAAATACTAGGTCTGATCAATCCCAAGTCTAAGAGCTCCTTTAACTGCATCTATAACTCACAAAGCTCTGGAGTTGTCATCCTATAGGGTGTCTTAGATATTGGTTCTGCACCTGGTTTCAGATCAATGGTGAAATCAATCTCTCTTATAGGAGGTAATCCAGGCAATTCCTCTGGAAAAACATCCTTGAATTCTGCCAAAACTGGATGTTGATCCAGGGAAGGTCCCTTCTGGTCACTTATAGTCTTGACCAAATACAATTTGCAACCTTGTCTGAGACAACGTTTTACCTTCATCATGGATATGAATCGTAGGGACACTCCCCTCTTGATTCCACAAATCTCAATTGGCCTACCTTCATCATCTAAACAGATCACCTTCTTCTTGAAACAGTCTACTAAAGCTCGATGAGCTTCTAGCCAGTCCATTCCAATAATTACATCATACGTTCCCAATTCTGTGACGTATGCCTTCAACTTAGTCATACACACCCCAAGGTTTACCTGACATTGGTCAACACTAGGCCCTACTGCTTGTTTTATTCCAAAAGCCATCTCAATTTGTTTAAAGTCATCATGCTCATAGGCTGCCAACCCACATTTTTCTAATGCAACTGGTGAAATGAAACTATCTATAGCACCAGAGTCAAACAAAATTTTAACTTTTACTTTGTTTATCATACTTGAGGCTTCTACCACTGCAGACTGGTGTTCAACTTGCTGATTATCAACTGCGGCATAGATTCGGTGGTGCTACTTGCTCTCCCATTGCCTCTTTTCCCTCTCTTCTGTTGTTACTGGTTTGAAACTCTCGGCAGTCCCACTGGTAATGAGGTCCTCCGCATCCCCAACAAGTGATGCGTGGTGGACCTTGAACCAAATGTTGTGGAGTTCTTTGGAAAGACTTTCTTCCCCTGGAACCCCTACCCCCACTTGTTGTTCCTCGCCTATGACTTTGATTTGTACGCGCCCTTGAGACTGTGGGTGAAGCTACACTAGAAACCATTTAAATTCCTACTGTTGGTGTTCTAGGTATAACCCTGTTTCCATATGGTGGTGGCCTCCGACTTCCCCCCTAGGAAGGTACGAGGGGCCTTCCCCATAAACCCAGTTTGACGTGGAAAGATGGCTCTGCCTTCACCCTTTAAATCTAGGTGTTCTTCGACATAACGAGCCTGTTCTACAGCTTCAGCAACTGAGGATGGTTTCCACATCCGTACCATTGCCCTAATCTTAGGTCTCAATCCATACGTAAAACGAACCGCTTGGCGCTGGTCAATATCCATGTAGGAAACGTACTTGACCAATTCAGGTAAACCTCAGGGTGTGTATGACTAAGTTGAAGGCATACATCACAGAATTAGGAATGTATGATGTAATTGTTGGAATGGACTGGCTAGAAGCTCATCGAGCTTTGGTAGACTGTTTCAAGAAGAAGGTGGTTTGTTTAGATGATGAAGGTAGGCCAATTGAGATTTGTGGAATCAAGAGGGGAATGTCCCTACGATTCATATCCATGATGAAGGTAAAACATTGTATTAGACAAGGTTGTGAACTGTATTTGGTCAAGACTGTAAGTGACCGGGAAGGACCATCCCTGGATCAACATCTAGTTTTGGCTGAATTCAAGGATGTTTTTCCAGAGGAATTGCCTGGATTACCTCCTGTAAGAGAGATTGATTTGACCATTGATCTGAAACCAGGTGCAGAACCAATATCTAAGACACCCTATAGGATGAAAACTCTAGAGCTTTGTGAGTTGTAGATGTAGTTAAAGGAGCTCTTAGACTTGGGATTGATCAGACCTAGTATTTCCCCTTGGGGTGCACCAATGATTTTTGTCAAGAAGAAGGATTGTTCCTTGTGCCTATGCATAGATTATAGAGACTTAAATAGAGCCAAGATAAAGAATAGGTACCCAATACCTCTAATAGATGACTTATTTGATCAAATGAAGGGGGCAGCGGTCTTCTCAAAAATCGATCTACGATCTGGGTACCGCCAATTGAGGATAAAGGAGGAAGACATCTCAAAAACTGCATTTCGAACTCGGTTTGGGCACTATGAGTTCGTAGTTGTTCCATTTGGTTTAACCAATGCACCAGCAGTATTCATGAGCCTCATGAATGGTGTGTTCAGGAAGTATTTGGACCAATTCGTGCACATCTTCCTTGATGACATTCTTATATATTCCAAGAAAGAAAAGGAGCATGAAAAACACCTAAGGGTAGTATTGACTTGTTTAAGGGAAAATCAATCGTATGGGAAATTATCAAAGTGTTCCTTCTTTCACAAGAAAGTCCATTACCTTGGGCACATCATTTCAGGAGAAGGGATTTCAGTTTACCTGGAAAAGGTGAAGGCCATAATGGATTGGCCAGTACCAAAAAATTCTGATGAGGTGTGTAGTATGGGGCTAGCTGGGTATTATCGTAGGTTTGTGGAAGGGTTTTCAAGGATCACAAAACCCATCACCACATTACAGCGAAAGGGGGTTAGGTATGAATGGACAAATGAATGTGGCACTACATTCACACAGCTAAAGAGGTTACTAACTAGTGCACCTTTCCTTCAAGTACCAGACATGAGAAAAGACTTCACTGTCTGCACCGATGCTTCGTCACAGGGATTGGGTGCAGTATTGATGCAAAAAGGCGGAGTAATAGCTTACGCTTCTAGAAAATTGAAGAAGAATGAAGAGTTATATGCTACCCATGACTTAGAATTGGCAGCAGTGATGTTAGCCTTGAAGCTATGGAGACACTACCTCATTGGGAGAAGATTTGAGTTAAGAACAAATTATCAAAGCCTAAAGCATCTCTTCACTCAAAGAGATTTGAACGTCAGACAAAGGCGATGGAGTGAATTCATTAGTGAGTATGATTTTGAAATATCATACATCAAGGGAAAGGAGAATGTAGTGGCGGATGCACTAAGTAGGAGGCCACAGACTTTCTCCCTAGTAGCCTTAAAGGTAAATTTAAGGGAGTAGATATTGGAGAAACTCTTTGAAGATAGTTGGTATTTAAAAATCATCTCAGCTATCCAAAATGGGAAATAGATAGAACCAAAGTTTGAAGGATATGTCCTTGAACCGAATGGGCTATTGAGATTTCAAGGGAGAATGTACGTACCTAAGGAAGGGGGCAAAGAGAAACCATCCTCGGAAAGTCTCATAGAGCACTCTATTGTGCACATCCTGGGGTAAATAAAATGTATGCAGACACAAGGAAACTCTTCTTTTGGGCAGGCATGAAGCATGACATAGTCTAGTTTGTTGCCAAATGTCTTGAATGTCAGCGAGTGAAGGCTGACCATCGCCATCCAGAAGGACTTCTACAACCTCATGACATCCCTACATGTAAATGGGATGTAATTTCCATGGATTTTGTGGTGGGTTTGGCACTCACTTCCTAGAGGCACAATGCTATATTGGTTATAGTTGATAAATTGACCAAAAGTGCCCATTTCATCCCAGTAAGGGACACTTACAATGTTACGGATGTGGCGCGAGTGTTTGTCAATGAAGTTATCCGATTGCATGGATTGCCCACAAAGACCATTTCTGATAGAGACTCCCGATTTACATCTAGGTTTTGGACAAGTTTGTAGTCAGCACTGGGAACTCAGTTAAACCTAAGCAATGCATATCATCCAGAAATAGATGGGCAGTCTGAAAGAGTAAATCAGGTTTTGGAGGACATGCTTAGGATGTACGTCATGGATAATCAAACTTAGTGGGAAAGATACTTACCATTGGTAGAGTTTCCCTATAATAACAGTTATCACAGTTCAATTGGGTGGCCTCCTTATCAAGCTCTATATGGAAGACCTTGTAGGACGCCGTTGAGTTGGGAAAAGTTGGAGGACCGAGTGATAGTTGGACCATAATTAGTTCAAGAAATAGAGGAATAGATAAAGCAGGTTCGGCAAAGGTTAAAATAAGCACAGGATAGACAAAAGAGTTACGTTGATTCACATAGGATTGATCGTAGTTATGACGTAGGGGACCAAGTTTTTATTCGTATCCGGCCCAACAAAAGCACCATCTGGTTTGGGAAGGGGATGAAATTGTCACCTCGATTCGTAGGGCCTTTTAGGATCAAAGAGAAGATTGGACCAGTTGCCTATCGTCTTGTACTGCCACCCCATTTACATAAAACTCATGATGTTTTTCATGTATCTGTTTTATGACATTATGTTTCTGATGAATCTCACAAACTGGATTGGCAGGACTTGCAGGTCTCGGACATGGGAACCGTAATGGTAGAACCATTACGCATATTGGGCGTAGGGTTCGACAGCTCAGACGTCGCATGGTGGACAAAGTTAAGGTCCAGTGGGACAAGTATAGCCCAGTTTCTGCTGCCTGGGAGGATGCAGAGATTATGCATCGTGACTACCCCTCACTTTTTGAGCATCTATGATGCCTATTTTGACTTGGATAGCTACCTATGTTAAGATCCTATTTCCATGTTATTTATTTATGAACATTATGTAATATTGATGCATTGGTTGACACATAAAACTACTTATATGAATCAGTTGATGGATTTGATATTAATGATAGAAATGGTTGATGTGTGACTAAATGTATGACTCAGTTAGTGATGGACTATCTAGTGCGTAACTTATCAGAATTATTTTGGTTCATATATAGCTCAAGTGGATATGATTTATTTAAATGAATGACTTAGCGAGAAGTCCTAGATTGACACATGGATACTAGACTTGGTAATGTGATGATTATATGTCTTGTTGTTATATAAATGCATGAATGAGAGCTAACCCGCAGGGGAAAATAACTATGTGATAGCCAATAGGGAAGGATGAGAAATCTCATGAGGAAGGTATAATGTACATTATTTTACTTCATTTGGTATCTACTTGATATGCACTCTTATGACATGAGAAAAATGCAAACGATAGGTGGCAAGACGACCTGACTGGATTATTCAATGACAAGTCCAACCAGCTCTGTAGTGTGGCCCATGCTCTGAAGGAGGGGTGGAGGTGTTTCCCACTGTGTATCCTCCAAAACATGGAATCGTGGGGAGGACAGTTGAATGCTCCCCCTAGACGTGTGATGACGATTGCCAGTTGCTTGCTGGGGAAGTTGGGTCAAGGCATTCGACGCTCCCACCATGTCGGTTTTATCAGTGGTCAGTATGGCCTTTTCCATTGATAAGGCAACAGAGGATGGATAGGGCGGGAACGGAAGTAGGCCAGGGTGGATAGAAAGATATAGATCAGTTGGAGACTCTTGATGGGAAGAAATTTCATTATCGGACTTATCCGATTTTATTGATATAACTCTCTGTGGTTGTTATTCTGTCAAACTCCTTGCAT
>Ga0139314_100470_pt1 | contig 10859 bp, 10 predicted proteins | sample In2P11_FD_99376 | JGI IMG/M metagenome (GOLD analysis project Ga0139314, IMG submission 99376)
AACTTTGATATTTATTGAAAGTGTTCCATCAAATATATTTCACATGAAAAATAGTGAAAAATAACACAAATGGAAAAAACACAAAATTGAAAACTAGTATTATAATTTTGACATTCATTTCAGCTTTCTCTACAATTAAGGATGAGAACGAAAAGCTCCAAAACACCCATAAGAATATTGAAGCTATGCTTGTTCAGTATTTCCAAAACATCACCCGAGAAAACAATCCAGACAGAGATCAATCCATCAAGGAAATTACTAGGCATATCCCTAAGTTAGTGTCCAGAGAGGAAAATTTTAACCTCAAGAGACCTGTTACTGAAGAGGAATTCAGCAAGGTTCTCAAAGACATGAAGAACTACAAAACACCAGGTTCGGATGATTTTAATGTGGATTTTTTTAAAGTTTGTTGGCATATTGTCAAACATGATATTCTAAATGTGGTGGAGGACTCTAGGGGCAGAAAAACAATCCTGAAAGCCCCCAACACCTCCTTCATCTCCCTGATACCCAAATAGGACTCAACTCAAACAGTAGACAAGTACAGACCCATAGCTTTATGCAATGTGGTTTACAAGATAATTTCCAAAGTAGTGGCTAATATACTTAAACCTCTCCTTCCTTCTTTAGTGTCCAAGGAACAATCAGGTTATGTGGAGGGCAGACAAATCTTAAATAACATTATTCAAGCCCATGAGGTGGTCTACACACTTACCAGTAATAAGCAGGTGAGGATGATCATGTAATTGGATATAGCCAAAGCTTATGACAAAGTTAATTGGATCTACATCAAAAAGGTTCTCACTGCTTATGGGTTCGAACATAACTGGATCCGATGGGTCATGGCTGTGTTGACCTCTTCCATCTTTTCAATCTTGGTGATGGCTCTCCCTAAGAGATCTTCATTCCTTCTAGAGGCCTTGGGTAGGGAGATCCACTCTCTCCCTTTCTTTTCATTCTTATGATGGAGGGACTTGGAAGATCCATTAAGCATGCCACGGCAATGGGCAAAATCAAAGGTCCTCAATTATCTGACAATAGTCAAGCTCTTACTCACCAACAATTTGTAGATGATACCATGCTGCAAGGACTCCCCACAGTCAAAGAAGCTTTAGTTTACAATCAAATCCTGAAGGAAATTTCCTTGGCTACAGGTATGGAAGTCAATCTCTCTAAGTCAAAAATCTTCTTCTTAAACATTAACATTGCTATTCAGAGAAAAATTTCAAGAATTCTTGGCTTCCAAAGGGATTCCCTCCCCACAAAGTATTTGGGAATTCCTCTCATAGCTAGACCAATGCACAAGAGTATCTGGGAACCGGTGCTTAATAAATTGCAAGACAAAGTAAAAAATTGGACCTTCCGGGTCTTGAACGTAGCACGTAGGTTGGTTATGATAAAAGCAGTCCTGCAATCTATCCCATTTTTCATGTTATCTACCCTGCTAGCTCCCAAAGGTGTTTTAGAGCAATTTAGGAGCATACAAACATATTTCCTCTGGAGTAAGCAAGAAACTAAGAAGAAATGGGCCCTAGTCTCTTGGGACAAAATCTGTAAACCCAAGAGACAGGGGGGACTAGGCTTGGATGGTCAAGAGATTCTTAATAAAGTTCTAGGAGCCAAGCTTTGGTGGCACTAGGTTCAAGAGCCAAAAGCTCAGTGGGCAAGAATCTGGAAAGAGAAATATGCCAACTCTTGGCACACTAAGGATCTCATAAGAATGTCTGGTAATTTAAAAGGTTGTCACATCTGGAATAGAGCCTGGGAAAATAGAAGCCTAATTCAAAATAACAGCTTCTGGGATATCAGAGCAGGAGATCTTGCACTCTTTTGGGAAGACAAATGGCAACAAGAACCAATGCTATTAACAAAGGATTTTCCTAGCCTCAAGCAGGAAATAGATCACCAAGGCTTAAACAAAGTTAAGGATTTCTAGGATCTTGCTCAGACCTCAGGAAAGTGGAGAAGCTGGAGAAAATTTGACTGCAACAATGATAGCCCTGTTAAAATTAAAGCAGAGGCACTAGGGAGCTTGCTTAAACAAACGATGATTTTAGTTATAGAGGGGAAGGACCAATTGAGATGGGGCAATAACAATAAAGGCACCTTTAATATTAAGGAAGCTAGAAGTATTCTCCTTAGGCTTGATTCGAGTGTCCCAGACAAGACTTGGCAGCACCTCTGGAAGCGCCAAGGCTGGATGAAAATCTATCTTTTCATGTGGTTGGTTCATCATAAGAAAATTATAACCTAGGACAACATTAGGAAAAGGGGTATTATGGGGCCTTCCAGATGCCAGCTTTGTGAGGAGAAGGAGGAGAATATGGAGCACATTCTTGACAACTGCTCTTATACCACCTAGTTATGGGATGCTTTCTCTTCCATTTTCCATCAGTCAGATAGGAACAGAAGTAGTATCACTAATACCCTAAACAAGTGGAGAGTCAACTATTCGGAGAATTAGTTCATTAATTTGGCCTAGGCCTTCACACCAAGCTTCATTATCTGGAATGTGTGGAAAGAAAGGAATAGGATAATTTTCAAAAATGAAAAGTCCACCCCTCACAGTCTTTTTGAACTAATCCTGAAACAGCTATGGGAGAAAGTTAGTACTACAATTCATAATCTCCTCAAAAATCCCCCCTCTTTGGTCTAAGAAAATCATAACATTAGAGGACATTATTTCTGATTCTCGAGGCATGGAAAAAGGAAAAGCTAATGCATAGCTGAAGGTGGTAACAATTGTTTAGGACATAAATGGTCTGTGAATTACATATGAGTCTTGATTAATTCTGAAAGATAGCTTGATGGATAAATTGGAGATGCTGAAACAATCACAAGCAACAAAGTTCAATGATATAATTGATTTTACTGCAATGGAAATTAACAAATTGCTAATTACTTTTGTTAGTGTTAACAAAGAGTACTCTGCCTTGGCTTTGCAATTGTAAGAAGAAGCTAGAGAGATTGAAGAGGATATATTCAATGAAAATGTTAAACATGACATTACTGTCACTTTGATGAGAGAATTCATTAAAGAAAAAGTTGATAAATATGTTGCATAAATCATGATTCCTAGAGATAGATGACAACTAAACAATGTTTAGCTATGCTTTTGAATATTGTAATTGTTTTAATACCTTGGAACATTTTTTTTTATGTTCAGAGTATTTCTCTATTGAATTTTTTTGGGTACATTACCACAGAATAGTCAAATTATGAATGCAGTTTATTATTTTATGTTGCAAATGACTTTTCAAGATTATGGTCGACGAGAGCCCAATCCCAGTCCCCAATGAGACGAATGCATTTTCTTCTATGATTTAAGTATTTGCATTTTAATGAATTCTTTACAGAATAAATATGATTTAATGGACCATGATCTTGTAGTCAAACCTTGTTTGAATTTTGGTTATTGTCTCTTCTATTTCTTACTTTATTTACGAATTATGTAAAGAAGTATGAGATAATTTTTTTCATGTGATGTTGTATAGGTATTAATTATAGGATGTTATGCAGAAAAAAATAATTAAACATGTGTTTTCCAACATTTTATTTAAGCTTTTATATACTAGCTAATTTTTTGCAATTTAGGACAATTAAAATGGAGTTATGTTTACACTTTCCTAATATTAAAACTGTTTACCAGTAATACCAAGAATTATTAGATAATACTTTTCACATGAACTTTTATAACTCTAGAATTTGTACCACTCTTCAAGATCATTGATTGAAAAAAAGTTCATGAAACTATTCTTTTGAGGTTTTATATCCTATGTAATGGTCTAAAATTGATCACAATGAAAATGAATATTTAGTAGGATTTTTGGTCCAAAGATATCTATTCCATTTGTAATCTTTATTTTAATAATAGCTATAATGATTAACATTTGAATCTAAATAAAATTGTTGTTACTATAACTATGTTTTTATTGTTCAAGGCTTCTGAATCATAAAGAATGATTACTTTACTCTAGTTTTCTTTACAATGAAAATTGACATTTGGGAAAAGTTTGTTTATAAAATATATATTCCATTAGTAATGTTTACTTTAATCATAACTATAGTGATTAACATGTGAATTTGAATACAATTATAGTTTTCGTAATTATGTTGATTACTATACAAGGCTTCTCTAGCAGAAAGACTGATTATTCTATCCCAATTCTCTTTATTTATGAATGTATGTACAAAACTAAGAGTTACAGGGATCACTTTTTCATCGTGTGGAGCTTTCATTTTGGGGGCTTAGAATGAAAGTTTTAATTGTGTATAGAAAGCTTCTTGTTGCGAGGGAAATCTTCGCACACTGGAACATTGACTATTTCTAAATCATATTTCTTTAATAATAAATTTATCACTTTGTAAAAAACATGAGGGACTTATGACATAATAAATTGTTTTTCTCAACTTGAAAGCAATAATAATAATAATAATACATTAAACTATGGGTTCTATTTTTCAAAGCATTGTCCAAAAACTCCACATTTCAGTTTCCAATGGACAATGGTAAATATGTCTTTGTAAGTAATTTAATTTTAGACATGTACAATTTATAGCTCATATTAAATATTTCATTAAACAATTATAACCTAGAAATCATAAATATAAATTAAATTAATTTAACTTTATGAGGAAATAAAATTTATTATTATCAATTGCAAAAAAAATTAATAATACTATTATGAAAGAAAACTTAGTTAATTTTTAATACAAGCAGGGAAGCTTTCACCTAGCAAGCTGAGAAACATAATTGTATGCGAATTTTTCATTATACAGAGGAAGCTTATCTCTGTTTCAATTGGATACTAAGTTTGTGCTTAAAGTTTTAATAATTTCATGTATACATAATCATCTGTTGTCGATTGCATTTGTCGAATTGTGGAATGTGTAATGTTTTCTCTTTGTTGAATGTTTCTAAGTACAATTTGAATTTGTGATAAGCATATTTTTAATGCGTGTGAAAAATTAGTGTTGCGATAGAGAACATGAGTGTGGAGCAAGAAACATAAACTTTAATTTGTAGTGTGAAATAAACTTTCATTGGAAATGTTGTGGTCTTTCACATAAATTTCCCATCGGTAAATTTCTTTCACACACTAGCTCTTACTTCTTACATTTGTTAATTAAATACTAATTATCGAATATTCAATTAAGTTCTTTTTAGCGTGTGTGAGAAAAATTATTTTTATTCAACCGATAGTAATGCAATTCCATAATTTTAATGAATGTGGAAGGGGCATGTCACAAATGGAAAAGGAACGAAATTACAAACTAGCCTTACGTACAATTAAAAAAAAAAAATCTTTCATTGTGTGGAATATGTTTTCCTCATTTTTCGAATTTGGCATAATGACATTAATGGTTCAATATTATTTTGGTGAATGAATAAATTGACACGTAATCAAAACGGTAAATGCTACCACCTGTATACTGACATTGATATAGCAGTGGGTGCGAGACAAACTATGATTCATTTCGTAATAGAGATTATTCAAAACATATAGGCTAGTTGTCATTATTAGAAAATATTCATGATTAATTTGGTTTGTAGATCGAATAAATAGTTTTCAAATTTCAAGTTTTTTTTTTTAATTATTTCCACTAATTCCCAGAAACCTCAACTTTGATATTTATTGAAAGTGTTCCATCAAATATATTTCACATGAAAAATAGTGAAAAATAACACAAATGGAAAAAACACAAAATTGAAAACTAGTATTATAATTTTGACATTCATTTCAGCTTTTTCTACTGAGACCACACTCTCATCTGGAAAGCGAATTTCTTTCCAGAAAACAATGACTTTTTTCTAAAAAGTTTAACTGTCAAAGTGTTAAAGTCGTTATCTTTTCTTTCTTTCATTTTGTGGCAGAAATGGATTAGTACCATAAAAAATCACTGTGATACAAAAATATTGAAGCTTTCCAAATGTAATCCGATTTTCCAAAATATTGTGGAAGAATTTCTATTATTTTATCGGAGAAATTGTGGCTTGTTTAGACAACTTGAATTATTTCCAATAATTCCTATAAACACCACCTTTTCTATTTTGAATTGTTATTTATTGAGAGTTTCCTGTAAAACATATTTCAGACACAGAATAGCAATAGGCGGTAATTCTTTTGCATATCGATAAATCTATACTTAAAGGGTTGTGAAAACATTACTGATTGACATAATAATTTAAAACTACAAGGAAGAAATGGCTATCAAGGGAAGGAAAGAACCTATTTTCACTGATATGATTAAATCAATTGCACTTATTGATCAGAGATTTCAGTGGTCGGTTGTGTATGAGAGAAATGTGCATCTCTTCATGGAAGAGAAGAATAGTGATAAGATTTTCCCTAACGGATTAGTAGGTTGCATGTGTCCCATAAGTGTTTGACTTCAGATAAACCGTTTATTTATGCACACATAATTTTAGTTTAAAGATGAGAACAATTATGCTAGCAACTAAGAAGACCTCTAATTATTTGACTATAAAGGAACTCAAATGCATATTAAAGCTATTGAATGTGGATACATGCTTAAAATTATTAGAAGCAAACAATTTTTCATAGACACGTTTAGGTGACCCGAACATCATTCAAGAGTTCATTTCACCAACTTTTGAGGTTCCTTTTGATAGTTCCATTCTAGATATTACCTTTTTTAGACAACCATTTAGAGAGTTTTATTTCCTATATTCCCGTTTAATGGGCCAAGAAACTACAACCAATGTCCCATGGTCCATTCTCTTTTTTTGCTGAAGCAAGCACTGAGACTTCTATTTCATTAATACAAAAGAAAAATTACATATTGTACAAAAACCAGATTCTTTACAAGAACACGGGAAAAAGAAACCTTTATCAAAGTCAAAGACCCCCCACCCTACTAATGAATTAACCCTTCTTAAGAGACGTTGAAATGGAAAGGCTACAATAATCCCCACCTATTAGGGAAGTTCCATGCCAATACATTCTCCGAAGCCTACCAACTACCACAAACATCCCCAACCACGTGAAACCCAAGCCCCACAAGAGAGGGAAAAGATGAGCCAAACAGACTTAATGTATATACAGTCCACCTGGCCCCACAAAACAAAATGATATATCCCTGTTGTTGATCTTGGCTGCTGGATCCAATGGCCAGGAATCATATCGCGCATCTGAACATGCCTAAAGGATAATGTGCAATCAAGGGTGGTTGTCGATTCAATCCCTCTACCACGTGTCGCAATCCCAATGGGGCCACTCCTGAAACTATAAAACCATAAACCACTCAAGTGTCATGCAATCACCGTAGAGTCAACACGGGCATGGTTTTCAGACCTAAAAGTTGGAAGGGGGAGAATACCTGCTGCCGGAAAAAACAATCTCCCTTTCTGTCTATACTTTCTATGGATCTTTTCTCTGATACTGAGCTTCTTTGTGAAAAGACCCATGAAATTGTGTTCCAAGAACCTTAGGACCCCATCCAACTAACTCCGGTAGAGAGCGAGACATAATTTAGCTTGCCTTTCTGCCATATGCTTTCAGATAGGTTATGAAAATTCTTGCCGAATAAATCAATTCATGCTAGTCATCCAGGCCCGATAACAAAACACTTCTCTGTCTTCTGCAGCTTGTTCATTGCAGACAACCTTTAAATGGTTTTGAGGAATCTCCTGCCACTTGTTCGCCATCCCGAAATCTGCATTGTTCACCCCTTAGTTGGCCAGAAGGTCCGCTAGTTTATTGGCTAAACGTCGAACATGATTGAAACTCACAGTTCGAAGCCCCTGGAGGTGAACTTGGATTCTTTGGTAAACAAGGATTATTTTCTAGTGATTAGAAACTTTCTCCGACCATGTACCACAATTGATTCTTTTCACAAAGTTAATGGTAATCTCCGAGTCCGCTTCAAGAATGACATTTGAGCAATGGTTCTGGGTCAGAAACTCTAGACATTGTTCCAAAGCCATTAATTCTTCCATATTATTTGTGGCTCTGCCTAGATGATAGTGGAAGATAAAAATAATCCTTCCCTCTTCATCTCTTAAAACTCCTCCAAAACCAACTATTCCTGGTTTGCCTTTTGAAGCCCCATCAATGTTGTATTTCATATATCCTTTCAGTGGAGGTTTCTAGAACTCCTTCTCTATATCCATAGCTATGTCCTTTCTGATTAGACCTTCGGGAATAATCCCTTTCATTACGAATTTTCTGAGAATTCTCAACTTAGACAAAGAGGGGGGATTTTTGAGGAGATTATGAATTGTAGTACTAACTTTCTCCCATAGCTGTTTCAGGATTAGTTCAAAAAGACTGTGAGGGGTGGACTTTTCATTTTTGAAAATTATCCTATTCCTTTCTTTCCACACATTCCAGATAATGAAGCTTGGTGTGAAGGCCTAGGCCAAATTAATGAACTAATTCTCCGAATAGTTGACTCTCCACTTGTTTAGGGTATTAGTGATACTACTTCTGTTCCTATCTGACTGATGGAAAATGGAAGAGAAAGCATCCCATAACTAGGTGGTATAAGAGCAGTTGTCAAGAATGTGCTCCATATTCTCCTCCTTCTCCTCACAAAGCTGGCATCTGGAAGGCCCCATAATACCCCTTTTCCTAATGTTGTCCTAGGTTATAATTTTCTTATGATGAACCAACCACATGAAAAGATAGATTTTCATCCAGCCTTGGCGCTTCCAGAGGTGCTGCCAAGTCTTGTCTGGGACACTCGAATCAAGCCTAAGGAGAATACTTCTAGCTTCCTTAATATTAAAGGTGCCTTTATTGTTATTGCCCCATCTCAATTGGTCCTTCCCCTCTATAACTAAAATCATCGTTTGTTTAAGCAAGCTCCCTAGTGCCTCTGCTTTAATTTTAACAGGGCTATCATTGTTGCAGTCAAATTTTCTCCAGCTTCTCCACTTTCCTGAGGTCTGAGCAAGATCCTAGAAATCCTTAACTTTGTTTAAGCCTTGGTGATCTATTTCCTGCTTGAGGCTAGGAAAATCCTTTGTTAATAGCATTGGTTCTTGTTGCCATTTGTCTTCCCAAAAGAGTGCAAGATCTCCTGCTCTGATATCCCAGAAGCTGTTATTTTGAATTAGGCTTCTATTTTCCCAGGCTCTATTCCAGATGTGACAACCTTTTAAATTACCAGACATTCTTATGAGATCCTTAGTGTGCCAAGAGTTGGCATATTTCTCTTTCCAGATTCTTGCCCACTGAGCTTTTGGCTCTTGAACCTAGTGCCACCAAAGCTTGGCTCCTAGAACTTTATTAAGAATCTCTTGACCATCCAAGCCTAGTCCCCCCTGTCTCTTGGGTTTACAGATTTTGTCCCAAGAGACTAGGGCCCATTTCTTCTTAGTTTCTTGCTTACTCCAGAGGAAATATGTTTGTATGCTCCTAAATTGCTCTAAAACACCTTTGGGAGCTAGCAGGGTAGATAACATGAAAAATGGGATAGATTGCAGGACTGCTTTTATCATAACCAACCTACGTGCTACGTTCAAGACCCGGAAGGTCCAATTTTTTACTTTGTCTTGCAATTTATTAAGCACCGGTTCCCAGATACTCTTGTGCATTGGTCTAGCTATGAGAGGAATTCCCAAATACTTTGTGGGGAGGGAATCCCTTTGGAAGCCAAGAATTCTTGAAATTTTTCTCTGAATAGCAATGTTAATGTTTAAGAAGAAGATTTTTGACTTAGAGAGATTGACTTCCATACCTGTAGCCAAGGAAATTTCCTTCAGGATTTGATTGTAAACTAAAGCTTCTTTGACTGTGGGGAGTCCTTGCAGCATGGTATCATCTACAAATTGTTGGTGAGTAAGAGCTTGACTATTGTCAGATAATTGAGGACCTTTGATTTTGCCCATTGCCGTGGCATGCTTAATGGATCTTCCAAGTCCCTCCATCATAAGAATGAAAAGAAAGGGAGAGAGTGGATCTCCCTACCCAAGGCCTCTAGAAGGAATGAAGATCTCTTAGGGAGAGCCATCACCAAGATTGAAAAGATGGAAGAGGTCAACACAGCCATGACCCATCGGATCCAGTTATGTTCGAACCCATAAGCAGTGAGAACCTTTTTGATGTAGATCCAATTAACTTTGTCATAAGCTTTGGCTATATCCAATTACATGATCATCCTCACCTGCTTATTACTGGTAAGTGTGTAGACCACCTCATGGGCTTGAATAATGTTATTTAAGATTTGTCTGCCCTCCACATAACCTGATTGTTCCTTGGACACTAAAGAAGGAAGGAGAGGTTTAAGTATATTAGCCACTACTTTGGAAATTATCTTGTAAACCACATTGCATAAAGCTATGGGTCTGTACTTGTCTACTGTTTGAGTTGAGTCCTATTTGGGTATCAGGGAGATGAAGGAGGTGTTGGGGGCTTTCAGGATTGTTTTTCTGCCCCTAGAGTCCTCCACCACATTTAGAATATCATGTTTGACAATATGCCAACAAACTTTAAAAAAATCCACATTAAAATCATCCGAACCTGGTGTTTTGTAGTTCTTCATGTCTTTGAGAACCTTGCTGAATTCCTCTTCAGTAACAGGTCTCTTGAGGTTAAAATTTTCCTCTCTGGACACTAACTTAGGGATATGCCTAGTAATTTCCTTGATGGATTGATCTCTGTCTGGATTGTTTTCTCGGGTGATGTTTTGGAAATACTGAACAAGCATAGCTTCAATATTCTTATGGGTGTTTTGGAGCTTTTCGTTCTCATCCTTAATTGTAGAGAAAGCTGAAATGAATGTCAAAATTATAATACTAGTTTTCAATTTTGTGTTTTTTCCATTTGTGTTATTTTTCACTATTTTTCATGTGAAATATATTTGATGGAACACTTTCAATAAATATCAAAGTT
>Ga0139314_100471_pt1 | contig 10858 bp, 17 predicted proteins | sample In2P11_FD_99376 | JGI IMG/M metagenome (GOLD analysis project Ga0139314, IMG submission 99376)
TACTAGATGGAGCACTGACCACAAAAAAGGAAGCCGACAGGCCCACTGTCAATGGCCTCAAGGGAGTGGGGTTGAACTTGGTAGCTCTCCCTAGGGAGGTACTCCACCTATTGTAGGATGGAGTGATCACTGAGCTGAGGGTCTGTGAACACCCTACTTTGCAGATGATTATTGAGAAAAATATTAATAATGAACAGATGGCCCTATAGCAAGACTCTGTCATTGCTACTGTGACCGAGGTAACCGACCAAAACAAGCATATAGTTCAGGTCATGAGGAGGCATGTTGAATGGTCCCAAAGTTGGCCATTCCTGAGGAAGAATCGGTCAAGGTGCACGTTCGCAAGCTTTCTACGGGGGTGTGCGATGCTTGCATAGAGTTGGCTAAGGTTCAGCTAGAGCTGAACCTACATATTGCAGATTTATAGTTGAAGGTGTGCCCTTTAACTCCGCCAAAAGTAAAGGAGAAGTGTGCATCTGCTGTCATAGAGGCAATAGCAGTAGTGGACAGTGCAGTAGTAGACTGCACACAACTTGTTGAACAGTCATTTGAGGTCTTAACGGGCCTGTAGGCTTCCTTTTTTGTGGTCAGTGCTCCATCTAGTAGCGCTATCGAGATGCAAACCCACGCATCTCGACAGCTTCTGAAGTACCGATAGCAAGGCTAGTAGACACTGTGCCAGCTTGTGATGCGTGGGTTTGCATCTCCTAAAAACCTATCTAGATGGACCCCAATAGTAGCTATTGCTACTACTCGAACTGTTGCAGTGCCTCTACGATGACATCCTACACCGTGTCTCCAATGTCATGAAAATTTCCCTTTGTGAGGGTGATTGGGTCCAGTGATGCCTTAGTGGCCTTGGATTTCTTCCTCGACCCCACATTCTCTTGTTCCCTTGGATGCTTGATGTGGTTTGACATCGTCTATGGGTCCACGTCATGCTGCTCTATTTTCTTATTTGTTTCTTCCTTTATTTCAAGCGAAGGAAACATCACACCTTTGTCAAAGCCATGCTCTGTTTTTTTTGTTTGTTGTTGTGTCTGTTGGGTGGAATCATGCTCTGTATGGGCCTTTCCAGTGGCCTCCTTCTTCCTCTTCTCAGCTAATTGTGCCATCTTGAGCTTAGCCTCCTCCTTTTTGCGCTGTGCAACAAAATTACTTGACCCCACCGCTAGGTCTATGGTAGTGCGCCACTTTGCCATCCAACAATAAAGTATTGCATCTATCACGTCATCCGTTGCCACGTAAGGAAAGTCATACCATTTTTCTTCAAGGTCCTTACGTGCCCTGATTAATACCTAGTAAAAGTCTGCCTTGAACTCTGTGTACCCCTGGAATTTGTCAAACATAGTAGGCGACAACCGCGGTTTTCGATTGGTAGCCATGTCGATGTTCATTTCCATCAAGATCCAGAAGATCTTGCTATCCTTGATGCATTGAGCATCCTTGGTCGCCCACAGTGAAGTGTACTTCACTACTTCTGGTAGGTCCGGCACGACTGAGGGGAATTGACTATCTTCTAGTAGCTCCCATGCTACTAGCACAATAGATAGCAAGAGCCACGCATAGTGGAAGGTCTTGCTGAGCTCCTGTGCTTCACGGAAGTTTGCAAGGAACTCACCATAGAGATAATGTGCCCAATTAAACTAGACTCCTTCGACACATTGGGCTATAAGAGAAATGACTAGTGTTGGCATTTCGCCTACACGACACTTCCTCATAACCTTTCCTGCCAAAATTTGCGTGGCCACCTTGACTGCAAGGTTGCAGATACTCGAGATAGCATAGCCTCGCAGCTTCTTCATGAGATTGAATTTCTCCTTCATGACCTCCACAAGGGCCTGCTCACCACCTTTTCCACCAAACATCATGGCCGTATTTTCTCCTATGTAGGGCAACCGCATGATCCTATGGATCAATCTGTCAGTGATGGGTATTGGCTCCTCTAGTCACAAACACCCATCCTGCACCAAGCATAGCAGCTGCTTGATGACTAATACTATAATGGGGGTACGATTGTAGTGTGGCACCCATAGTAGGTTGAGCAGATCTCCCTTGTCTACACCCCTAAGCCACTTTCATGGTTCCAATGCAATCATCCCAGTGGTTGTGTCAATAATACAGTGCATTAGCTACTATGTCGCTAAGTACGGGAACTTCTCATGGTTAGCTAAGCCCAATCTTCCAGTTTTAACAAAGTAACATGCCCCAAGCGTGATCCTTCAAAGACAATATCGTTTGGCAGTAGCGGCGGTTTGCAAAGGGGACCTTGCTCTCGTCAATGTCCTTTGGCACCTTGGTCTTACCCTTGTGTGGAAGGACGTACTTGTACAACCTATTGATAGGGTCAACACCCTAGACTTCAAATTCCTCTACTTCTACCCCCAAGTCCTCATCATCCATTAGGATGTACTCAATTTCTTCCTCCTCCAGCTCCAGGTTAATGGCTTTGCCCTTTTCCTGTGCAATGGGCTTGTCCTTCGGTGGGTTTCTTCTTGGCGATGTACACACCAATATTACGGCCTGCATGCCCCTTTTGTCCTTTGCACTCTCCTTGGTTGGGTTCAGCTTCGATCTAGGTGTCCATGATGATTTTGGAACATCAGTTAATACCTTGGTAACCTCTGGACTAACACCCTCTGCCTCCATAACAAATTCTGGCATAGCCCCCTTGGCTGCCACTACTTCGGTTTCCATAGCTTCTGCGAGCGTTGACATGATGCTATGCAATAAATCATGTGTCTCCTTTGGAAACATCTCAAATACTAAAGTGGCTAGCAAAGCTTCGAATTTTTCGCGGTTTATGTGCACCTAAGAGCTCAACAACTCAATTCTCAAAATGCCAAGTGTTTTTTGCTGCGCAACCACCTGTAATTTATAGGGCATTTTGAATTCAAATCTGACAGTTCCCCCCACATTCAGTTCATTAATGCTGGATTGGCACCAGATTTCCAATTATCTTACCCATAAATTTTGTCTTAAATGCCAACTGCCTACTCCATTTAGCCACATTCCTACCTTCAAATCATGAACAATGACTTTAACAGTCACTTCCTGGCTGACCTACGTGATTTTTCCCTGGGTAGTGCAGCTCCCTTTGTGCTGCCATGAACCCTGTGACATTTCCTCATCCCACACAATCCTCCAGTTGTGTAGTTCCCCAACTGAGGCAATGTAGTTTATAGTCACACGCCTCCTTTTAGCTACCTGGAGCACTAAGACTATGCTACCCTTGTATAGTCACTTGGACGGATCACCGATGTATGGATTCAATTGACTTCCATTCACCTTTCTTGGGAAGGGATCTCCATTCAATTTAGCTAACTAAATTGCTGCATCATCGGTAATCTCCTTTATAACATAGGGCCCTAACCAATGCATTATGAATTTCCCTGGAAATTTATCAAACTTGTTGTCATATAACAAGACCATATCATTTACCTTAAAGTTGTGCAGCTTAATGTGCTGATCACACCATGCTTTTTCACGCTGGTTTTGGACCTGTTGGTGAAATCCAATTAGAAATCTCTCTTCCTCAATATCAGCAAGCTACACAAGCCTCTCTTCCAGGGCTCCGTGATCCGTCATACCCATGAGTGTCGCTATGTGTAGACTAGGCACAATGTATTACATGGGCATCACTGCTTCAACACCATATACCAGGCTAAAGGGTGTATGTCCAGTCAAATTTTTGCATGTCGTCCGATAGGCCCATAGTACTGCAGGTATGTGCAGGTCCCAATCACTTCGCTGAGCATTGCAAACCATGGTCAATGCATTTTCTAGTACCTTATTGAATTCTTCCACAGTCCCATTAGCCTGTGGGTGATAAGGCGTGCTTTTCTGGTGATATACCTAAAATTCCTCTGTTGGCGTGATAATTGTTTCATTCAAAAATTTTGTACTGCAATCACTCATCAAAATCTTTGGAGACCCAAATCGCATCATTACATACTCAAAGAGAAACTTCACAACGATCGTGCCTATGTAGTCCTTCACAAGTTGTGCCTCTGCCCATTGAGTCAAATACTCAGTCGTGGTGATAACATACCATGCTCCTGTATTCTTCCATTGGGGCTGACTGGGTCCCACAAAATCTATCACCCATTTCTCAAAGGGTTACAACATCATATGTGGGTTTAGAGGCAGCTCATCCCTCCATGATGGCCTGCCAATCATTTGACACACATCACATGCCTTACAGTAATTTTTTGAATCTTGATGGAGGGTTGGCCACCACAACCCTGCACGTAGAATCTTTTGTGCAATTTCCCTTCCTTCATAATGCCCTCCAGCAGCGCCCCCATGAGCTTCCATGAGGATACTTCTCCTTTCAAACTTTGGTACATATTGTCATAGTACTTCATCAGACCCCATTTTGTACAGATGTCCGACAATAACAGAAAATTCTACCATGTGTACCACTAACTCCTTCTTCTGCTAGATGGTGTAGCCTTTCGGGGCAGTTCTTTTTGTTAGGAAGTGTATGATGTCTTCAAAGTGACTAGTTGTGACGCACACTACAAATAGATGCACGTCAGGTAATCCCTCTTCCAAATTAGTGGGCTCTTCCCCTATTTCGATGTGCAACAAATGGTCTAGTCCCACGTTCAGTTGTCTAGGCTTCACAATAACTTAAAAATCATACCCCTGGAACAATAATAACCACCTATAGATTCTCCCCCCCAACACAGGTTTATTGACCAAGTATTTCAACGCAAAATAATCTATATACATCTTAAAATGTCCACCCAGCAAATAGTGTCTAAACTTTTGGAGTGCATATACCATGGCTAACCCTTTGCGCTCAGTAGTGGATTAGTTCTTCTCAACCTTGGATAACCTCCAGCTTGTGAATGCTATAGTGTTGTCCAATTCTCCTCCACCAACCTATGTCAGTACTACTCCCAGTGCTATACATGATGCATGTACATGTATGTGAAACTCCTTCTAATCCAGGAAGATTAAAATCGGCGCAGTGACCATTTTTCCTTTCAATACATCCAAGCTCTTCTGATGGTACTCGTTACAACAGAACGTGACATCCTTTTCCAACAACTTCTCCATAGGTGCGGTGATCTAGGCATAGCTCTTGATAAACTTTCTGTAATACCCAGTATGTCTTAGGGTTGCATGTAGTTGTTTCACACTCCTCAGGGTGTCCAAGTTAAGTATCACTATGATATTCATAGGATCTACCATTAGTCCCTATCTATAAACCACATGACCTAGCAGAGTACCAAAAGGAACACAAAATAGGAATTTCTTCAGGTTAAGTGCAATTTGGTACCTTCGACAAGTATCTAACATCAGGTGCAAACTTTCCACATGGCATTTTACCAGCCCAAACACAGTCCAGTCATCAAAGTCTACCTCCAAAAACTTATGAATGAATTCTTTGAATGTATAAATGACTACACATGAGAAAATCACAGACGCATTCTTCAATCTGAAAGGCATTAGAGTGTACTAGAAACATCCCCATTCAGTTCTGAAGGTTGTCTTGCTTCTATCCTCAGGAACAATTTTGATCTGATGGTACCCAGAGAACCCATCAGTGAAGGAGTACGCTTCCTAACCACCTACATTATGAAACACCTCATCAGTGAGTGGAGTCGAGAAAGGATCATGTATGCAAGCATCATTCAACTTCCTGAGATCTATGCATATCCTTATTTGGTCCTTCTTCTTCTTTTCCTGTACTACCATTTGGCTTACCCAATCAGATTCTTCTATGGGCTCAATGATGCCTATCGTGAGCATCTTGTCTAGGTCTAAGCGAACCTTCTCCTTATACTTCGGATTGAGACGGCAAGGTCTTTGCTTAATCGACTTCGCATCAGGTTTTAACACGATCTTAATAATTCCCTGGTCTCCTATTATCCCATTTAGTTCCATAAACTTGGTAGGAAACAAATCCTCGTATTCGTAGAGCAAGTTGGCGACCTTATCTACTATCCCATCATCCCAGTAATCTCCAATCTTCATGAATTTGGGCTCTACCACTGTACCAATATTTACCTATTTCATTTTTAGTGGCACAGTTATATCAGGATTCTAAATCTGCGGACCCTCGACCTCGTAGTGACCCTCAGTTTCAATGATATTAATCTTTCATGGATCCTCGTCTTCTTCTTTAGCAGTCATGTTATAGAATTCTAACGCGTGGTTCAGCTGATTAGTCCAATTGGGTTGGATCAGATCCAAAGGATCCTGTGGTATCCTAAAGATTGTTTCTTTAACTTCTTGTAGCGCTTCGTCAATATAGTCAAACCCCTCTTTGAAGCTGAACGTCATTATGAATCCTGTGCACAAAATATCCCATCCACCTATAACATGGCGGAGCTCTGTTTCCAAGTACCAGTTCATTGAGATGACATCCAAGGTGTGACAAAACAAGTGCACCCATTCAGGTTGGGGCTTCGCTCCATAAGCCTTAGCCCATTTTTCCAAGTGTGTGCGTGGATCATCCTTCCCATCATATTTTCCTGTCATTCGTACTTTGTCTTGCCAAAGAATGTTCGCATCATCCTCCTATACTTGCGCCAATTGTCAAAGCTACCCTTGTGCATACCCCACCATCTTATAGGTGTAGCACGTAGTTCCCAATCCAAAGCCTGGAAGTGCTACTTTTCTGGTACCAACCTTTCAAATGCATCCAAAAATACATCTACATAATTCAGGCCATCATAAGTGGGCAGATTTCTTACCTCTGATGATACACAATGTAGTGACCGGTTCATCATGTTACAGCTTAGCATGGTTACCTCATGTAGTCGATTCTTCCAGCACTCTCATTCTTCATCAAAGTCTGAGTTGTAGGAACTCTCGCGATCCCATGTAATTCGTCCATCCGCTGTCGGATTCACCCAATCTTGGTCTCGCATTGTTATTTTATATATGCAGTCTAAATCATCATCTCTCTCATAATCGCAGATTGGTTAAGTATAGCACAACCCTTTACCGGGATCTAGGGGTACTATTACACGAAGCAATTTATTTTCAAATATCACCTTTCCCTTATCTAGGTTGATTACCCTGTTCAAGTCAGTAGCCCAATCAATGCCAAGGAGTGTAGGGTAGGGGTGGCTATCATTCACACTTTCTATCACTTCAAAGTCAACCAATGCACTCGCGCCTTCAATATCTATAGTTACTCCTTGCAACCATCCCATGGGGATGATCTTTTGTTGATTTTCCATCCTTAACTGAATTGGAGACCACTGCAGTGTGGGTCTTCCCATCCGCTCCCAAGTCTAATTTGGTAAAACATTCATGTCTAACCCCAGATCCAAAATAACCTGATCCATTTCATATTCTCCTATATGCATGATCAGTCTCATCTCTCATCTTGTCCTTGCTTTATGCTTACCAATCCTATGTACCACACGTAGTTCTCCTGGAGTGTTTCTGGCACATCTATTTATAAGCTCTTGTAACCCCTTCACAGCTTTGTTATTGTGCAGCAGCTTCATGTAGGTCTCTAGAAAGGTCATAACCATATAATGGTCCATTTCCTGATTAGGCTTATCCCTGCTCCCTGAGGTAGAGGCCTCAGTGAAGCTCTTCTTTGCTTCCATGAATGTTTCGCGTGCATGCTCCAAATAAAACTCAACCTCCTTTGCTGGAGTTTTGCGAGCCCATGCGTTATTTTCGGGTTGTTTTCCCTTATCATCGCCCATTTCAATTCCACTTCAGAGAACTATATTCACATTCTGATCCTCTTCATGAGGCTCAGCCCTCATCATCTGCCGGTTCTAATTCAACTTAGGTGGTAGCACCCCTTTATCACATATCCTCGCTATCAGTGTAGGACAGTCCTTTATTTCATGATCAAACTGAGTACAATATTTGCATGATGGACGTGTCGGGTTAGTACATTCATGGGCATAGTGTCTTGGTCCTCCACAGTTGTATCATATTAGCTATCCTCAACCTCTACCAAGTCCTCCTCCACCTTGGCCTCGTCCGCACCCCTGAAAGTCTGTTCACGCCATCCCAGCACTCTAGTTAGGGGGCCTCATTTCTACCTGAACTCTATAAGTAGTTCTTTTATCCATCGTTAATTTAGAACTTTTACATTTGTGCTCATCATGCCCTACCAACCTGCAAAAGTTGTAGAAAAGTTGCTGCGGTGTTTGTACAAATGTCTGTGGCAAATGACAGTTATATGTCATATGCTTCCCTGCTACTTGACATATAACGCACCACAACGTAGGCCCTACATTTGATCTTGCTTGGGCCTACAGCCTCAAAGGCATCGGTCCTCCTCCTGCAATATAGTTCGCAAAGACTGGGCAGTGATCTTTGTCATGCCCTTGACCCTTACATTTCAGGCACCATATTTATTCGCACACCTCCAGCCAAATTGTTCTGTCCTGCTTCAAACTTTGCATTTCAAGGCAAATATATTGCAACTACACATGGATATGATGAACCTTAGATTTGGGTCTTGCATCGGCATTTCATGTAGTCTTATGGCAATCTCCAAGGCCTCTTCCTGAGTCATAATCTTCTGTTGTGACAGTGCAACCCTTAGGTGAGGCAGGAGCGAAGCCACAAACCATTTGCATGTTGTCCATCGGTTAAGTTCATATTAGCTTTGTGGATTTTACACTTCAATATCTAATCCAATTCCCAAGGTGTCTCACCTGGTTTCATCACGATTTCCTTGAATCCCACAATCGACTATGCCTCAGATTTAGGCCTACTGAACTCTTTATTCAGCGTGGTCTAGATTTCTGCCAACCCAACATTTGGGTTATCATTAGAGTACTTGATGTACCAAGTTAGCATACAATCCTGCAAGTGCTAACCAGATTTTCCTTCTTCATGTGATCATTTGTGATGCCCTGAGCTTCCCATACAACTTTCACGATGAACCAAAACTGGTCTGGGTCTTCATTTCCAAAGCCTTTAAACAAATGCAGCTTCATTGAATTTGCCATGTTGAACTGCGGCGGAGGTTGTGGTGGTATGGGTGAAGTCATGGGTGATGGTGGTGAAGTTGGAGGTGGTGTAGGTGGAAGTGGAAATCGCGAGAATCCCTATCTTATTAACTGAATGTCACTTCACTGAGAAGCCTGCACTACTCCCTCTTCATCACCCAATGGCAGTGAGATTAGTGGGCTATATTCAGGACCCTTTCTTTCTTCATTTCTATAGGTCTTTTCACTTCGTGTAGCTCTGAACATCAAGGTAGTTGCATAACCCATTTTTAGCACAATAACATCTCAATCTAGGTATTTAAAGACTTCAAGTACTTACCTCATGGACCTTTGAAAAAATTCCACTCCGCCTCACAGTAACTAACCGAGGTATCAACCACAAATTCAATCACAAATCCTCCTATGATGCAATCGAGCTAATGATTGATAGCATAGGCAATCTTATCCTTAGAGGCTTCCAATCTTTGTACTAGCTCCGGGGTCTAGACAATAGGACCATCAAGCCTCCACCTTCCTTGGCTATCCACTAGCTTCATGATCCACTTGTATAACTCAACTGGAAAGGAAAAAAGAAAAGATTTCATGGATTTCTGTATATAGGTACCTATCCAGCCACTGTTCCTTTGTCAGCCATGGATTTTTGTTCTCTTGTGCTATGAATTCGCGGATCTTCCTATCCAACCAATCTTCGTTCTCTTTCTTAGTTGGATTCCAGTGATATGACATCACACATCTCTCATGCAGATCTTGGTCTTGGCAATGAAACCATTTGTTTTCTTTGTGGGGCATAACCTAGGCTCATCGTTAGTTAGCTAAACAAATCCCTACACTACTGGCCCTTTCGGCATCAACTTGTGGAGTGTGGACTGAAGTCTCACCTGAAGCAGTATGGGGGGATGTTGGAACCAAGTTTTTGCACCCTGAGTTGGTCGTGATGTCGATTTATACCCTTTGTTCCTACTTTCACACAGATCACTAAGCTTTAGGGCTCTATCCATCTACACCTTTATTCTACCCTTCAGTACCTCCGCAAAGGTGTACGATTGACCTTCACACAACCTTAACTTGCGATCCAGGTACTTTCATGCTTCTATGACAACGTCTCGTATAGGTTCCCAAGTTATATTAAGTGTTTTACTTATCTTACTAATCAACCACATTTAGTGCTACGTAAACAGATATTCTTACCTGCGTTCAATTAATTAATACAGTCACATACATTTGCGCCTCACATGAACATTGTAAATTAAACCCAAAACACAATATAACCAGGTGCAGTAACAGGAAATAAATACACAGAATTCGTAGAATACTTCTCTTTGTTGATATCTTTAGTTTAATATAAACTCTATCTGCCCTTCATACATAGCTGCAGAGTTTCACACACTCAGCTGTGGAATTCCACCCTAGGCCTCTGCGTATTCAGCTGTAGAGCCTCTACCTATGCCAAGACTTGAAACACTTAGAATTCTCTAACAAGACTCCAAAACTTTTCTACCCACTACTTAGAGCTTACTTACTTAGCTCCTTTTTATACAATCCCATGGTCCGCAAACCATGGGTGGATCTTTATATCCAAATTTATACTTTACAAAATAAGGGCAGACAACCCTTTATGATTCTTGACACCTTCACGCTCTGCAACCATAACATGTGGAGACTTTACAATATTTATTACGAAATCGTCCCAAAACATGGGCTTTTAGCTCCAAAACTCTCCTTGGAGGAACCCATTCCCAACATTCAGCCATGGATTGTGTTGTCCTTGGTGCCATAGCTTCAACATCATATTTATCAGGGCCTGGGGCATCAAAGACTACTACGTCCATACTCATCTTCTCCATAAATAGTTTATAGGCCTCAATAGACAAGTTTGTGAGGGCAAAGAACTCATCCCAAAAGGCTCGACT
>Ga0139314_100472_pt1 | contig 10817 bp, 16 predicted proteins | sample In2P11_FD_99376 | JGI IMG/M metagenome (GOLD analysis project Ga0139314, IMG submission 99376)
CTATTGTAACCTTGATTATTATTAATGTCGCACACCATTTTCTTTTTTATTTGAGTTGTCATCAAGATCAAACATTTTATTTGTTGGGTTTACACATTATAGAGGAGAGAGACCCTACAAAAAGTTTAAGACATTGAGGATAACCAAGAAACCATTCCATAGAGGGGGACTAGTAACATTATTTGTTCCCTTCACATGCGTTCTTTAATAAAATATATTTTTTATATATCTAGTTTCCATTAGATTACTGGAGTTACTTTCACTTATTTTCTTATTCCATTTTTTTGTTTAACTATTTTTGTTGCTTATATCAGGGTTTTGGAAGGTTTTGTTTCTATCATTTACTACAGATCCACATTGTTTTACAACAATTTTTATTGTTAGGGTTATTTTTCATCCACAGTCTAAAGTTATTTCTTTTTGTATACCTTCGAGAAGAAAAAACCCCAACTTGTGCTTTGATCTTATGGAGAGATAGAGTGTACTTGTGAAGGCCTTGGTGATGTGACAATATTGGTTATGATGATACTATCATCATTGATGATTATCAATGTAGATCCCTTCTTATGAGAATATTTTGAAGTTGAGATAGACCTATTGATTCATTGTGACTACCAGCCTAGTTAATAGGGAGTGTTGGAAAAGTAACTAGGTTCGATATTCATATTTATCTTCGCACTTGTATTAAAAGAAAAAAGAAAAAAAAATTGTTCAAGCATGGCTTTCATTCTCAAGTCGAGGTTCAACATGTTCTTCATGCTTCTAGGGATTTTTTAGTCATCAAAAATATTTGTCATATATTAAAGTCCCATTTGGACTCTTTGTAACAAAAGGAAAATATTATTTTTAGGTCATCAAAAGTCATTTTGCCCTGCAAGACCATGTCATCTCTACAATGATAAGTTTTCCCTATTGGGGCATATTTCGCTCTCCTGGATAACTATAAATAGAGGCTTTTTCCTCATTCAAACATACATAAGAAATTTCAATTTGTGCATAAGACAAGAAGGAAGAATGTGTAAAGAACATAGAAGAAAGAGAAATCCAAGGAAGAAGAAGAAAACTCATATTTTTAGATTGTTTTTCTCACATGTGTGAGTATACTATGGTTTTTGTGCAATTTGTAGGGTTGAGGATTGTGGATACAAATTGCACACTAGAGATAAAATGTTGAAACTTTGATTTGGAGCAAATTTTGTGAAGTTTGACCATCTTTGACTTGATTATGAAATTATTTTGGAGGGCTAACATGGTGTTTGGAGGAGCTCTTGGTCTTTGGGTCTTGGATGTCTTATTTTGATATGATTATATAAGAAGAGGATTATTTTGTTTTTCCCCAATCGTGGGATTTTCCTTGGCTTCAAGCCTAAATCTTGTGTTCCTTTGATTTTTATGCATTTTATGTTCTAGTAATTTCTTGATGAAAAATAAATAATAAATTAGTAAAAGGAAAACAAATTTCACAAGTAATTATCAAGTAAGGAGAATCTACAATATCATCGATTTTCTAAAATGTGTCCTATTTTTTACAAAGTTGGTCCCACTTTAGTATGTTGAAGGGATGTGTAGGTTCTTACCTCTAGTCCTACCACCTAAAATAACTTAAGAATCAAGAACACATATACTACAATTCAATCAATGCATACTGATAAACTAGCGACACATATGCACCCCTAATATCCTTCGAGGACAATGACACCAAAATGTTGGGAAAAGCGATTGCCTTTTCAATTCAGAGAAATGGGTCCAACTCTCACATTAATTGTCAATCCGAGTACGTTTCCTTATTAGAAGGGTATCATGCAAATTATATGCAAGGAGAAATGATGACTAGTGCTAATGAATCTCAAACTCAATCATTGTAATAACATTGACAACAATCCAATCAATTTGGTTGTTAGACTCTCAAACCTTGCTCATACCTTTAGAAATAAACACACAATACTAAAATAACCTCTCTATCACACAATCACTCTTATTGAAAATGAAACAACACTCCTGGAAACCATTTACTCAAACAAATGTTAAAAGCACACATTCATTTAAAATAAACATAGCATCAAACTGTAACAGGACTTAAACAATTTTCACACTGATAAATGGACCAGTCTAAGACCTATGATGTTACACAATAGATAACTTAGAATTATACAACCATTAAAGCATGAACAATACTAATCATAATAGTAAGGAAAATAATACATGAATCGTCACTGACTGGAAATAAACCAAATAGCTACAACACCTTCCTAACCAGTGATCCCTACTAAGAAGGAGGGCCCTTCCTTCTTGGTATGGGTTGGTACACTACACAACACACAAGCTAGTCAAAATAAAGTGTTGATTTTAACCCCATACATAAATTACCTGCACACGAATTCTAAAAATAGAAAATAAAAAATGGCGGGTGCATAAAACATAAAATAGATATACACAGAGCTTTTCCCTTGGATCCAAAAATCGAGACTATGATATTTATTTTTCCTTATATCCATTTCAATGTTACAATACACATATATACAGCTTGATGGATCCATAAACCCCAATACATTAACCCTGGATTATAACATAATCGTAGTTCCCTTGATCAGATCTACAAAATACCATGCGAAGAAAACCATCATTCCCATAACCATGTGAAAAACCCATGCACAAAACCATAGGTAGGTTCATCCACCTAATATAGGGTCCAAAAAAAAGTTTCCCTGAACCACTGCCCCAAACCCCATAGAGGAGGGCTACCCCCCCTCAAACCCCCGAAAGGGGGGGTTTCTTCCCCTGATGTGCCTGATGCAACAAAGGGGAGGCTCATTGCCTCCCCTCTAACCCTACAACTTCACTACTGAGTCTAGTTGTGGAAAGAATATAACACACACCCAACATTCTCCCACTTGTTGTTTTCTTTCTATAGGAGAGCTTAGTCATTGGTCCAGTCCTACAAAGTCCATTGTTTATCTAGACCAAAACAACTTCTAACTGCTCAAAGACTTTTCTAATGCATATGTAGCATTATTCAAAGCATCCACCTTTACTAGAAACACATTTTTGTCCTCAACCATATCCCTCACAAAGTGATACTTGACATCAATGTGCTTTGTATTTGAATGATAATCACAGTTATTTGCCAAGAAAATTGCACTTTTGTTGCCACAATCTATCCGTATAGCTCGTTGTGCTAACCTCATAATTGAATAAAATCACTGCCACCAAATTGCTTCCTTGCTTGCATGAGCGGCTGTCATGTATTCTACCTCTGTAGTTGAAAGTTCCAGTACAGAATGTCTCTTACTCATCCAACTGAATGCACCTCCAAATAGGTTAAACACATACCTACTTGTAGATCTTCTCTAATCCAGATCTCCAGCCCAGTCTACATCAACAAGGACAAAATGTTTTCCAATCCTAGCCTTCCTTTGTAGCACATTACATAATTATTAGTTCCAATAAAATATCTAAAAACCCTCTTCACTTTTGCGCAATGCTCCTTCCTTGGTTTTGACATAAACCTGCTCAATAATCCCACTGCATGTGAAATATATGGTTTGGTATAGACCATTGCATACATCAGGTTATCAACTGCACTTGCATATGGAACATGGGACATGTCCTCTTCCTATTGTTGTGTATGGGAAAGTTTTCAGTAGATAACTTTACAACAATAGGAATAGGAACCTTCACCGATTTACTATCCCTCATATTAAACCTCAATAGTATTGTCTCGACATACTTCATCTGGTTTAACCATAGCTTTCTCTTTGCTCGATTTCATTTAATTTCCATGCCCAAAATATAGTTTTCAACACCAAGATCTTTCATGTCGAATTTGGAGGACAATTGAGTCTTCAATTCCCAGATAATTTCTTTGTTATTTCCAATCAGCAACATATCATCCACATATAAGACAAAATAACTAACATTGTCACAAATTAATTTAAAATACAAACAATGATCTTCTTTGCTTCTGGTGAAGCCAAGTCCTCATATATATGTATCAAATTTGTGATACGACATCCTTGGTGACTATTTTAACCCATACAAAGACTTTTTTAACCTGTATACCATGTCTTTCTTACCCTTCACCACAAAGCATTCAAGTTTCTTCTTGTAGATCTCTTATCCAGATCCTCTAAAGAAATGTTGTCTTCACATCCATCTGTTCTACCTCAAAATCAAAAGTAGAAGCAACAAATATAAGTAAACTAATAGAATCTACCTTGGAAACAGGAAAAAAATATCACCAAAATCAATTCCCAGCACCTGGGAATAATAATTTTCTACCAAGCGAGCATTGTATTTCTTGACCTTGCCTTATGCATTCATCTTATTCTTAAACACCCATTTTCTTCCTATGGGTTTCCTTCCATCCCATAACTCCACCAGATCCCAAGCATCATTTTTGTCTAAAGATGCCATTTCATCCACCATGGCCTCTTTGCAAAGTGGGTTATCCTCTAAATCTACTGCCTCCCTCATAGTTTTGGGATCATCATCAGTAATAGATAAATCAAATTTTGAACAAAAGAAGATGGACTATACCTTTGTGGATTCCTTATTTCTCATACTGATCTTCTCATAGCTAGATTTTATGGCTCTTCATCTTCTAATTCCTTTTCTTCTGTAGAGTCTGGTTCTTCCTCCTTTAGCTCAAACTCTATCTTCTCAAGTTACTTTGGTAGAAATTCATGTTTAATAGCATCTTTCACCTCTCTAAACACAACATCATGGTTGTACACAACCTTCCTTGTTTCTGGGTTACAAAGATTATAAGATTTTATGTTAATTTATGGTATGTTTTATGCTTATAACAGTTTACTTCTTTTTCTTATTATATTCCACAGATTAGAAATCACATATACATAAAGTAAAGTGCATATAGAACATTAATTGATCGACAGAAAACAAGCCAAGACAAGAGACACAAGATGTGGCGGCTAGCCAGGGACAAACCCCACAATGTGTGGGGAAACCCTTTGATCAAATCTTTTTTTATCTTCAATAATTTAGCAAAGAGAAACAGTACAATGAATCTGATTCATATCAGCAGTAGCAAACCCTAGATCAGCAGCATCAGCATTAGCGGCTTCATTATCAAACTAGGGCAGATGATATCTCAAAAACCGACCGTCAGATTGACTTCATTCCACCACCAAAAGTTTCAGCTTCCATAGGAGTTTCAGATGAACCTAAAGTGCAGTTCAGATTAGGAGATCTTCTAGGCCACGCAGGTCAATCTTTACTTCTGTAGTTGTAGCTTCAGTTTCAGCAGTTTCCGGCTTCAAACTAGGGCAGTCGATATCTTGCAAACCGTTGATCGGATTGACTTCATTCCACCACCAAAAGTTGTGGCTTTCATAGGAGGTTTAGATGAACCAAAAGTGCAGTTCATATGAGGAGATATTCTAGGACACGTAGGTCAATCTTTACTTCTGCAGTTGCTGCTTCAGTTTCAGTAGTTTCCGGCTTCAAACTAGGGCAGTCGATATCTTGCAAACCGTTCATCGGATTGACTTCATTCTACCACCAAAAGTTGCGGCTTTCAGAGGAGGTTTAGATAAACCTACAACATAGTTCCAAAGAGGATATCTTCTAGTCCACATAGGTCAATCTTTACTTCTGCAGTTGCAGCTTCAGTTTCAACAGCTTCCAGCTTCAAATGTGTGAGAGAGAGACCCATTTCAGTGCAATAGAGAAGAGACTCATTTCTGCCCAGTAGAGAGAGAGAGAGATGTGATGAGAAGTGTGAGTCCAAATGAGGAAAAGTCCTCTTCTATTTATACACAACATTGGTGGGTGAATAGATGCGACTATTGAGCTTCTGAGCTTACATGAGTTGTAGGTTGGCTTGATAATAATTCCATAATCAAACTAAATTCATATCTCCATGAATACTTATCGGAATCAGATGATATTTATATCAATCCTACACCTCTCGATGAGAGGAATCTAGTAAAAATATTATCAGCCATGAATAAGATGACCCACATGAAGTTTTGCCCTGGTTTCCAATTTTAACACTCCCTCTCAACCAGGGAGAACTTCATTTGCAATCTGTCTATCAGTCATTACTATTCATCCATCAAATGCACTGCCCTATACAGCCTGACCCTTCCCCTGCTCTGCTCAATTCTGCCTAATCTGCTTTGACTTGTTCTGCCCTGCACTGATCTATATTGTTTTGCTCTATTTTGCTCTGCTCTTGCATTGTTCTGTTCTGCTCTGATTTTGTCCGAATTATGAAGAAGAAGAAATAATCGAGGATGTATCATAGTGACTCAAAGTCAGTCTCAGAGTATGTACCACTGGTCCCAAACTAGTCTCAACCAACCCGAAGTCAGCGTCATAGTGAGTACAACTCCACTGGTCCTAAACCAATATCATCCTCCACTGACTCAAAGTCAGTCTCAGAGTGCGTACCACTGGTCCCAGACTAGTCTCAGCCGACCCGAAGTCAGCTTCATAGTAAGTACCACTCCTACCACTGGTCCCAGACCGGTATCGTAGTCTCAGAGAGTGTAACACTGGTCCTAGACTAGTCTCAACCGACTCGAAGTCAGTGTCATAGTATGTACCACTCTCACTGGTCCCAGACCAGTACTACACTGACATGAAGTCAGTCTCAGAGTATGTACCACTGGTCCCAGACCAGCCTCAACCGACTTGAAGTCAGCGTCATAGTATGTTACAACTCCTACCACTGGTCCTAGACTAGTATCATTGATCCCAGATCAATGGAGGTCATCCTAGCGTATGGTGTACGGTAGATACAATGATGCATCCATCGGTACTACTATGGTCCCTAACTTCATTTCCCTACTCATTGATCAGATGAGAGGTACTTCCCATGAGTCCCAGACTGCATGGGTAGGATGCCTCGATAGGAGAACTAATCAATCCTATCCTCATAGGAGAACACATCAATCCTGCATCAATCAGAGTGCGTACCACTGGTCCCAACTAGTCTCAGCTGACCCAAAGTCAGCTTCATAGTAAGTACCACTCCTACCACTGGTCCCAGACTAGTATCACAGTTTCAGAGAGTGTACCACTAGTCCCAGACGAGTCTCAACCGACCCGAAGTCAGCGTCATAGTATGTACCACTCTCACTGGTCCTAGACAAGTACTGCACTAACACAAAGTCAGTCTCGGAGTATGTACCACTGGTCCCAGACCAGTATCAACCAACCCGAAGTCAACGTCATAGTATGGTACAACTCCTACCACTAGTCCTAGACTAGTATCATTGATCCTAGATCAATGGAGGTCATCCTAGCATAGGGAGTATGGTAGATACAATGATGCATCCATCGATACTACTATGGTCCCTAACTTCATTTCCCTGCTCATTGATGAGATGAGAGGTACTTCCCATGAGTGCCAGACTACATGGGTAGGATGCCTCGACAGGAGAACTAATCAATCCTGTCCTCACAGGAGAACACATCAATCCTGCTACAATTGCCATGGAGAACACATCAATCCAAGCTTCCATGGAGAACACATCAATCCAGGCCTCATAGGAGAAATAATCATCCTGCTACACAGGAGAGCAAATCATCATGTTCCACAAGAGAGTGAATCATCTTGTTCACAAGAGAGCGAATCATCTTGTTCCAGTGCACACCAACCAGGAAAGGGTGAGTCACCCCGTGGTCATATGTTGCTCCAGTAATAACTGCAAGCCCTCAGAGCTCCTAGAACTCAATGTATGCAACATGCACGACCCTTGTACAAGGGTTTCTTGCCAACTCCAAGTCGTTTGGGAAAATCACAGATTAGATCTTTACTCGGGGCTTTGACAAGGTGTATCAACCTGTACATCATCTTAATGTGATGGAGCCTCCTTTCTCATCAATTTACCATATCCCAGATGATGTTTATATGTTGGAGAAATCAATGAATATGGGATTCCTTAATAATCAAATCCCACCTCTAGTTGTTATAGAGAATCACAGTGGTATCCAATGTAAATCCAAACAGCTCACTGAAGAGCTTTCGCAACCAGACTGCCTCACACGAGGTCATGCTAGCAACAATATATCCTACTTCGGCGAAGCTCAAAGCCACCAACTTCTGCTTCCTACTCATCCAGTATATTGAAGCAGATCCCAAGGTGAAACAGCACCCAGAAGTGCTCTTACGGTCCACCACACTGCCTGCCCAATTAGCATCAATATATCCAAGTAGTCTCACATCTCCGACAGTGTATCTTAACCCATTGTGCCACAAAGATATCTCAGAAGATTCTTGGCATCAATCCAGTGAGGCTCAACCAAATATGAGCTCACAATGCTAACTGCAAAACATATGTTTGGATGGAGGTTCACCAAGAACATCAATGCGAATGAGTTTATGAAACTCAGAGGCATTTCCCAAATCTAGTCCGACATCACTACCATATAACTTCTAAAAGTTAATATCCTCGAGGTAGTCACAAGCTTGCAGTCCATCATACCGAATCTTTCCAATATCTTTACCACATATTTTCCTTGAGATAAGAAAATTTCCCTTGGCTTATGCCACACTTCAAGTCCTTGGTCCTTCATTTCAAATTCAAAAGCCAGCTCCCTCTTACATTTGTGAATGAGAGGGTCTGCACCTGTTAGAAAGAGGTCATCCACATACAACACCAGTATGAGAGGCTTGTCATCTTCAACCTTAAAGTAAAGGTTAGGGTTGGCTTCACTCCTAGTGAATCCCAACTTCATCAAGTAGCTATCGATCCTCTCATACCATGCTCAGGGTGCTTGCTTCAGCCCATAGAGAGCCTTCTTCAACCTGCATACATGAGATTTTCAATCATAAATCTCAAATCCTTCGGGTTGCTCCACGTAGACTTCTTCTTTGATCAAGCCATGTAAGAATGTAGTCTTAACATCCATCTGATGTGGGTTCCATTCTTGTGAAGTAGCAAGGGCTATGATCGAATAGATGGTCGTATATCTGGCAACAGGTGCAAATATCACATCATAGTCTATACCTTCCTTCTGGGATAAACCACGAGCAATAAAAAGAGCCTTATAATTTTCCGTACTTCCATCTGCTGCATGCTTTATCTTGTAAAGCCATTTGGAAGTAACAACTGTCTTGTCCTGGGGTCTAGGAACTACTTCCCAGACATCATTCTCCACAATAGACTCATATTCTATGGTCATAACACCCTTCCATAGTTAATGCTTGACGACATCTGAGAATGATGAAGGCTCATTTTGTATGATCGTGCTCATGATGGTCAGGTATCCTTGATACCTGTTAGGTTTCTTACTTTGACGGAAGGTTCCTCAGGGTGCAACATGTCCTTCAACATCATCAAGTATCCCCCTAAGCCATGAAGGCCTCTTCCTAGAAGAGGAAGGCTCATGTGGATGAAAATCAATTAAATCCATGAGTTCTTCTACATCAGGCATTGATTCATCATCCTTTTCTTTTGGTTCCCTGGTGTCGGCTTCTTGAGAGCTCCTCAAAGTCAGAAGATTGTTCACCTTGCAGTGAACTTTTCTTCAGGAGTCTTGGAACCCAATGCTTGATGAGGGCATTGATTTTCTACATATACGACAATGTTTGTAGTTTCATCCTGTAGAAACTTCAGAAGTCTTTGATCATGAAGCATGGCTCGGACAGCTTCCACAATCGTATGGTTCTTCCTTCCTGCCACACCATTTTGCTCAGGAGTACGTGGTGTGGTAGTCTCCCTCTTAATGCCAGCCTCAGATATGCCTGAGTGAACCAACTGTAATACATCAGAGGTCTTGCTTTGGCTTGAGGGGAACGGTCCCCTTTTGAATTTTCCTTCGGCACATCCTGGACATACACCTTCTTTCTCTACTCAGAATTCAGGCATCCCTATTACCATCTGTCTTACATCGGGTAGAGCTTTGTAATGAAGGTGGGCAAACGTCTGATGCCAAAGTTCGGACTGAAGAGTTGTGTCACAAGACATGACACCTAACAGACTTCCATCGACCTGATATGATGAATCAACACTAAGAGTAAAGGCATCTTTAACATTATTTTTCTATATACATACCTTGCCATCACTAAAGGTTACCTTGTAGCCTTTGTCTTTCATTGCCGAGATGGACACTAGGTTCTTTTTCAGGTCAGGTGCATTTAATACATCCTGGAATTTCTAGCCTTCTTGAATGCTTGTCCTCTTCCTTGATTCCCAGCTCTCCTCTTATCTTTGTTGTTGAATTTGTCATTCCTTTGATTTGCCATCAGAGGTATTTTGATCATCGTCTCAGTGTGAGTCCTTTCTAATGTTTTGACTTCTCCATTTTTCCATTTGTTCCAGGCAGCAGCGGATGCATTTGATGGAGGCTCAGCAATATTGCCTCTCACATGATCCAACACTCCTTGATTCTCAAGGGTTAGATCGATAGAAATCTTCCATCTGTGATAGTCAGCTTTCTCACAGAGCTTGTCTTCAGTAGGAAAGAGTGTTGAGGACCCCATAGTTATTTTAGGATAGCCTTGCCAATCTTCTCTTTGATGATTGCTCTTGCTCTTGCTTGGGCTTTGTCTTCACCTCAACTCTAATACCATGTTAATTTATGGTATGTTATATGCTTATAAAAGTTTGCTTCTTTTTCTTATTATATTACATAGATTAGCCATCACATATGCATAAAGTAAAGTGCAGATAGAACATTAAACGATCGACAGAAAACAAGCCAAGACAAGAAACACAAGATGTGGTGGCCAACCAGGGAAAAACCCCACAATGTGTGGATTTACATTGGATACCACTGTGATTCTCTATAACAACTAGAGGTGGGATTTGATTATTAAGGAATCCCATATTCATTGATTTCTCCAA
>Ga0139314_100473_pt1 | contig 10814 bp, 7 predicted proteins | sample In2P11_FD_99376 | JGI IMG/M metagenome (GOLD analysis project Ga0139314, IMG submission 99376)
TTCTTCTTCTTCATCTTCTTCTTCTCCTTAGCCTCCTAGTTATTGGATTTCAAACTTTCACCAGGTGAAGTAGAAGAAGAGGGTGAAGAAATAAGGCAAGAAGGCGAGGGGTCAACCTTAGAATCATCGTGACGTGATTTGAATGAAGGAGAATTTTGGACAAGATTTCGGAGGCTCGGGACCACCGAGGTCAAAAAGAACCACACAGGTAGACCAATGGTTAACCCAGGAAGGGACAATGTCGCCATATAAGGAGCACCAGTGTTTCCAAAAGAAGGAAAAGGACTAGGATTCCCATCCGTGGGGAACCCTTGACTGGTAGACTCTGGGAATGTTGCCATTGGAATCGACTTTTAAACAAACACTAAGGAATATATCTTTAACCAGAAATATTTCATGGGCAGTCAATTTTAAGACACTAAATCAAAACTTTTCCTTTTCATATTTTAAGAGTCGGGAAAAGGATGAAAGGTGACTCTATCACTTTCGATTTGCAACGAGATTTACAGGACAAGTGCTCAGGTGATCTTTTAAGTTAAGGAGTCAAAAATATCAAATGACTACTCAGGATAATCTAGGCAAAAAGGATTACCAGGTAACTATGAACTACAAAATAACTCTCGGTGAACCAAGAAGTATAGGCAGGCAATCTCCCTGAATGCAGCATTCAGTGTATCAAGTTTACAAGGCAGCAAACTTGACTTCCTATGGATAAAGGATTACAACCTAGTGGGGTCTCCTTTTATATACAAGATGGTACAGGGAGCACAAGTCCGTACTAGCGTTGTCTAGAGCCAAAATGAACGAAAGCTGATAGGTTTAAAGACGTTGGAACACGTCTCTAGCCTAGACCACTAAATGTGAATGTTAGTTTTCAATGCTTCCTTAGGGTAATTCAATATATTTTAACGATTGATCTGGAATTAGGTTTTAATTACAAGTCCATACCGCTATCATTTGACAAAACTCCTATATGCAGCTATGTAGACAAACCTTCCGATCCTCCACGGAAGGTTAGATTCCCTTACAAGTTGTGTAAGGGTGACTATCTCCTTCGAGACTGTCCTCACATTCCCAGAGTCTTAGGGGTATGGTCTTAGAATCTGGATTGACCATCCCCATCGACCTCTAGAGATTATGTCGATGCTATGCCTTCAGCTAATGATGGTAAGAAGAAGGGAAACATTAGATTCCCCTATAGGTTATGTGAAGGAGAGCATCTTCTTCACCTTTGTCCTCTTATGGATAAAGCTTCCAAAGTTTTGGAAAAACTTGTAGCTCCTCAACCCCAACTTCTTATTGGTTATCAGAGGCTTTCTTCTGACCCTCTCCCAGTTAGTAAAGAGATTGACTTGAATTCATCTCTTGTGAATCCTACTCTTCTTGAGCATGACTATCTTGTGTCTATTCTTGACCAACCATTGGTAGGAAGGAGTGTCGACTTGGCTTTACCTCTAGTTGCTCACTCTGTTCCCAAAGAGAGTGGTGATCATATTACTTATGTTCTTCTTGTCTCCTCAGATTCTCATGAATCGAAGAGTGACCCTCCCATCCCAATTGTTCAGGAGAGTCCTTCTTCTATTCCTGCAAGGAATGTGGGTAGTCATATGATACCCCCACCAAGTAGTTTGTTGTCTCTTTCGATTTGGGTCTATTGACAGCATTCCTCCTCCAATATTATGTGCCTTTTTAGATCACAGTACAAGCCTATGATATGGTAGTACCTAGAACTATATTAGATGAAGGCACATCTATTAGCATGATGTCTTCTACTACTTGGCAAGCTTTTGGTTCCCCACAACTTGTGCCTGTCACCCAGAATCTCTTGGCTTTCAACAGAGGAACCAGTCAGTCCTTAGGGGTCCTTCCAAAGTTTTCCATTACTTTGGAAGGGAAAACCATCTATATAGATGTGATGGTAGTCCAAGGTCCTTTAGATTTCAATCTTCTCCTTGGACACGACTATGTTTATGTCATGGGAGCCCTTATTTCTTCACTTTTCTGTGTAGTTTGTTTTTTGCATGAAAAGAGAATAGTGATCATTGATCAATCGTCATTCATTGGTCACCAGGGGCCTCCTTTGCAACCATCATTCCCTATCGGATCTTGTTTTCAAGAAGTACCTTCCTTGCCATAGGTCAATTATGTGGCTACCCTTTCAGTCTCTGCATCTGTTGATGATCACACAGATGGTATTGTACATTATGTACTGGGGGCACTGGAACCCATTCTGTCTTCGGTACAAAATGACATGTGTTCTTCCCAGAATGTGGTTCTTCCATCTAGTGAAGACCTGTTGGGAGCCATGTTCCCATATGGTCCATAAAAAAATGTTACGAGGATAGTTCTTTTTCTATGTCAACCTTGCTAAAAAATGAAACAACGTGTTAGAGTCGGTCTTTACATCCCTCCGTTAGAGATCATTTCTCCTATTGCATTTCATTTTTTAGGTGTCTCATACAGTTCATTCATCTGCATTCCGTTAAGGGCATGCCATAGTGTGACGGAAGGGCCTTGTCACTTATTGCTCTCATGTTATCTACCTGCTGGCTCATGTGTCTTCATTTAAAAGAAAAACATATACAATCTTTTTTATCTTGAAAATTTCAAAAGTCACCAAGGTCTAGGGTTTTATTAGGGTTTCGTCAAAAAGTGTGTCAGAGTGTTCAATAATTGCCAGTAGGCCATGAGGATGTTTCAACATCAATAAATTTCTCATCACGTAAATTAATAATTCAAACCGCACTTAGAGGTAGGGCATTTCCTATTGATATAGGAGCTTTTGGACCAGAAAGAATAGTATCTCCAATCATGACCCCTCTGGGATGTAGAATATACCTCTTATCGCCATTCTTGTAATGCACCTTGCAAATGTATGCACATCGCCAAGTGTTCATAAATGTGTTTTTCCTCAAAGCTCTATTTTGAGGAAAAAACAGAGTATTTAGCATTTATTGTACAAAATCATCAAAGTTTTTGTTTTCCTCATTCTAAATTCTTTCATATACACCCTAGTTTCTTTCCTTAGCCTGGAAGCTCCAACACCTGTAAAAACAAGCAAGCTCATGGTCATTAAATTCATCACAAAGTGAAAACCAGTGAAAAATGTAGAAAAATATAGTTTGTAAAATGAAGTCAAATGCAAAACATTATAAAAGTGGGTTTCATAAGCCAAGACTTCAAAAACTCTTTGTTTATAAGTGATTCCTCAATCTGATAAGCTCATTTGCAAAAGAGAGGCAAGATAGAGCAAATTGGGTGAGTAAGTGTAAGCATTGGGTGAAAATCTTTGTAAGAAGAGCGGCGCGGCGCATTGAGCAGGAGGCGTGGCACACTGGGCTTCAGAACACAATGTATTTTTGCACGAGTGTAGCACACTGAGGAGGCGTGGCACATTGGGTATGTTGTGTGGCGCAAACAGCTAAAGGCCTGAAACTGCTAACAATTGCTCCAAGTTGCCAATAACTTGCACGGATCTGCCAGGTAGAGCTTCCATCTTTTTGTTTTATCCAAGTTTGTGCTAGGGTATGGTGGTTGATGGATGGTAATGGTTAAAACAGAAAACATCAAACCATACCTTTTAAAATACCTCAAGGAAAATTGCTGCTAGGGTTTCAATTCCTTGTTTTGTCACCAAATTCGCTCCCTCATCTCACTTGTCCCTTGTTTTCATTATTCCCTATCCACAGACCCTTGTTTCATTTTTAAACGAGCTTGACACAAGGCAAAGAATTATTCTCACACTCTTTGTTTCATTTTTTAACGAGGTCGACACAAGACAAAGATCTATCCTCATATCCCTTGTTTCATTTTTAACAATCTTGACACAAGACAAGGAGCTATGCTCATCTATTGTGTTAGGGCCTAGATTTACCTCAAGCTGAAAAGGTAGGATCCAGGACCAACATCAAACCACGCTCAGCCTCGTAGCTAGCCCAACGAGGACAGGGCAGGGCTCTCTCCGGGTCAATCTCATCAAAAGATAATTAGAGGGGGCTTGAGATGACTAATTTAACAACTAATCGTAGGCTAGGTATGAAGTGCAAGGTTTTGATTTGATTTTCTTGGAGTTTTGTTGGAATCAAGGGAAAGGCAAATTTGGGTCCAGGGATGAGGCCAAATTTTTGCAAAGTTTCTGTTGGGGCAAGTAGGCAGTAGTTTTGATGCATTAGATTAAGTGAATGAATGGGAAAGACCGCTGAGGAGCTGAACAGAGCAAGAGGCTACAAGAATCCTCTCCAAACTGATGAAAACATATAAAACTAAACAAATTTTAAGGGAGGGCACAACAAACTCATGAATTCTACCTTTGTCACACAATTTGTTTAAATTTAGAAGCAAAGAGAAGGGAAATGGCATACATAAAACATAAATGAACTTATGATTACATGAAGAAACACACCGTAAAAACACAGAGCGACAAGGATCCCAACAAGTGCTGCAAAACCCTAGTCTTTCCTTTGCCAAAAATTCAGAAATCAGATGTACAATGGAGTGCCAAGCAATCCCAAGTGTCGAACCCTGAAAATAACTTAGAAATTACATAATATAGACAATCCAAATGTGTTCCCTTCCCTCTAGGGGTCGAGCTCAACATTCTAGGAGCTGTTTGAACCAATTCTAAACAAGGAACTGAAATCTGGGCAATCAAACAACTTGCCTCTGTATGCTAGGAAACTGATTCATTCATTTAATTTTCTCTTTTTAGTGAATGAACCTTCTAGAACAAGTAAAAATATGCCAATATTATATCATGGTCATCAAATTACATCATGGTAGATCAATAGTTACATCAAAAAGTAAAACTAGTCAAAACTGGGTGAATTTCTGAGCTAAAGAGTGAAAATGAGGCCAAATTTCTCTATGCGTCGCGCCTAAATTCTCTATGCATTGCGCCACTTTGGAGCTGATTTTGAGGAACTTCCTAAAGTCCAAATTGAGATCATGATAGCTCGTTGGAAAGCCCCACCTGTCTACTTTCCAAACCAAGTGAAATTTCTGGATTTGGTGTCCATTTGACCCTCCAAATGTCCAATCTCCCAAAACTGCTTCCTGTGTGTCAAAATAGGGGCAGTGAGGTCATATTTTGAGTGTTTTTTGACCTTTTGAAGGCTAAAAACCTGCCCAAATTTCTTGGCCATAGGTAGGAAAACATAATTTATCATCAAAAATATAGAAATGTAAAGTTTTTTCGATTTGGAGCCCTCTAGCGAAACCGAACGCCACGTGGCGCAACACATAGGGAGGAAAAACCTTGTTTTTTAGTGCAAAAAATTTTCAAAATGCAAAAATTGCTCCAAATTTCTTGAAATTTGGGCTGGACCTTCTTCATCAACAGCTATGATGGGCCAAGGATGCCTCGGCCAATATCTAGAGTTGATCATGCTCTTTTTGCCTCTTTTGCCTTTTTGATGCCTTCCTTAGTTTTGCCTTTAAATTTCTTATTTGTGCCTTGCAAACCTTGTTCTGCACCATGTAGTGGAAAGCCATGTGTCTCAACAATGCTTTGTCCCTATTGGCTTTGTCCAGATGTCTCTCTAAGTGGATTTTGACTCTTTCGAGCCAAGACTCCCGATCGTTGTTAATCTCTTGCTCTAATGAAGTGAATTCAATCCTCCTCCTTTGGGCAACTTGACGATTCTCCCTGATGTTTTGTAATTCCATAATCACCTACTGATCTTCAAGCTACTTATTCCTTTGCTCCAAGTATTTTATAATCCACTTAGCCCTCTACAATTTGAGGGGCAAGGCTTTGATCTATGTCTGCTACTCCTGGATGATATCTCTAAGGTTGGCACTTTGCGGGCCCATGTCTGTATCGTCATCCTGAATGAGAATGAAATCAGTCTCTCGTTCACTTGAAGGCCCCTCATCCTACATTGGCCTCTTGCCTTTGTCCTGTACATATGGTTCTATTCGAAAGCGAGGCCCTTTCCACCCTAGGTGGAGATAACACTCGCTTTGCTGCTACAAATAACTGTCTAGCGCCCTTTTGATAAGTAATGAATACTGGCATAGTAGTAGTATGTGTCTCATGACCGTCATACTGATGAGAAGGTCCACCTGTCTCATGCTTAACCTCTGATGGTCCCTGTGAAGCTCTGAAAACCTCACGTGAGATAAAGTCATCCCAAGTGATGCCCTATAATCCAAGCTGATGAACGACCACAATCTTGATGAGAGCAAAATGATAAATACTGTTAAGCTGCTGCTGAGGGGTCTTGTGCTACACAAGTGTGATCATCCTTTCTATGTTTCAGCATATGAAATAAGGAATTTTCATCATCCGTACTTGAGTGAAATGCATCAGTAGCCTGATGTGATAAGCATACAAGCAAGAGAACCGGCTCTCACAGGTGAAATACTTCATGATGAGTTTCATTAAAGGAGCATACTTGTCCTTGAGAAACTGAAAAGGAAACACTCTCTTAAGCTGCCTCAGAAAACTAGGTTTGATATAAGGTTCACAATGTTGCTGATCAATCTTCTGTCTCTTATTCCAAGGTTCTCCAATGTTTGGTATGCCGGTTGCCAATGAAATGGTTTCTGGTGTTAATGTGAAAGTAACACCTGAAAGAGTGGCTTGATCACCATGCAAATGCAACACAAATAAGTGGGCCAACTCACGATGATACTGAATATGAGCAAACTTTTCACAAAATTCATAGCATGACTGATGCTGGAAACAAAACATGGCAAGGGGACAGGCCTACAACTTGGTAAGAGTGGTAAGTTCTTCTCTGATATGTCTACCACCTCTATGAGGCCTCCGGGGTGCATGTCCTTCTGCAGGTAGTCACTTTGGGTCTCCACTTCATAATCATATGAATGATCGGATGCCATAACTGATGGTAAACAAATTGCCCTAGAGAAATAGGTGTTGATGTATGAAAATTGTGCTGGACTGTCATTTGGTGATGTGCTTGACCTCTATTACGAAGGGAACAAACAATGAAATGAGGGGCTGCAAAGGGAGGGGAAAATAGTGAGGGATTAGGGACTGTTGGGATAGATTTAGTTAGGGGAATATGAGATGGTTTGAGAGTTTATGTATAGGATTAGGGTTTAGGATTTCACATTAAGAGAATTGCGAAAGGGAAGGGAATGAATGAATTTAAGGGGTAGTGGAACTTAGGGAATAATGAAAACAAGGGACAAGTGAGATGAGGGAGCGAATTTGGTGACAAAACAAGGAATTGAAACCCTAGCAGCAATTTTCCTTGAGGTATTTTAAAAGGTATGGTTTGATGTTTTCTGTTTTAACCATTACCATCCATCAACCACCATACCCTAGCACAAACTTGGATAAAACAAAAAGATGGAAGCTCTACCTGGCAGATCCGTGCAAGTTATTGGCAACTTGGAGCAATTGTTAGCAGTTTCAGGCCTTTAGCTGTTTGCGCCACACAACATACCCAATGTGCCACGCCTCCTCAGTGTGCTACACTCGTGCAAAAATACATTGTGTTCTGAAGCCCAGTGTGCCACGCCTCCTGCTCAATGCGCCGCGCCGCTCTTCTTACAAAGATTTTCACCCAATGCTTACACTTACTCACCCAATTTGCTCTATCTTGCCTCTCTTTTGCAAATGAGCTTATCAGATTGAGGAATCACTTATAAACAAAGAGTTTTTGAAGTCTTGGCTTATGAAACCCACTTTTATAATGTTTTGCATTTGACTTCATTTTACAAACTATATTTTTCTACATTTTTCACTGGTTTTCACTTTGTGATGAATTTAATGACCATGAGCTTGCTTGTTTTTACAGGTGTTGGAGCTTCCAGGCTAAGGAAAGAAACTAGGGTGTATATGAAAGAATTTAGAATGAGGAAAACAAAAACTTTGATGATTTTGTACAATAAATGCTAAATACTCTGTTTTTTCCTCAAAATAGAGCTTTGAGGAAAAACACATTTATGAACACTTGGCGATGTGCATACATTTGCAAGGTGCATTACAAGAATGGCGATAAGAGGTATATTCTACATCCCAGAGGGGTCATGATTGGAGATACTATTCTTTCTGGTCCAAAAGCTCCTATATCAATAGGAAATGCCCTACCTCTAAGTGCGGTTTGAATTATTAATTTACGTGATGAGAAATTTATTGATGTTGAAACATCCTCATGGCCTACTGGCAATTATTGAACACTCTGACACACTTTTTGACGAAACCCTAATAAAACCCTAGACCTTGGTGACTTTTGAAATTTTCAAGATAAAAAAGATTGTATATGTTTTTCTTTTAAATGAAGACACATGAGCCAGCAGGTAGATAACATGAGAGCAATAAGTGACAAGGCCCTTCCGTCACACTATGGCATGCCCTTAACGGAATGCAGATGAATGAACTGTATGAGACACCTAAAAAATGAAATGCAATAGGAGAAATGATCTCTAACGGAGGGATGTAAAGACCGACTCTAACACGTTGTTTCATTTTTTAGCAAGGTTGACATAGAAAAAGAACTATCCTCGTAACATTTTTTTATGGACCATATGGGAACATGGCTCCCAACAGGTCTTCACTAGATGGAAGAACCACATTCTGGGAAGAACACATGTCATTTTGTACCGAAGACAGAATGGGTTCCAGTGCCCCCAGTACATAATGTACAATACCATCTGTGTGATCATCAACAGATGCAGAGACTGAAAGGGTAGCCACATAATTGACCTATGGCAAGGAAGGTACTTCTTGAAAACAAGATCCGATAGGGAATGATGGTTGCAAAGGAGGCCCCTGGTGACCAATGAATGACGATTGATCAATGATCACTATTCTCTTTTCATGCAAAAAACAAACTACACAGAAAAGTGAAGAAATAAGGGCTCCCATGACATAAACATAGTCGTGTCCAAGGAGAAGATTGAAATCTAAAGGACCTTGGACTACCATCACATCTATATAGATGGTTTTCCCTTCCAAAGTAATGGAAAACTTTGGAAGGACCCCTAAGGACTGACTGGTTCCTCTGTTGAAAGCCAAGAGATTCTGGGTGACAGGCACAAGTTGTGGGGAACCAAAAGCTTGCCAAGTAGTAGAAGACATCATGCTAATAGATGTGCCTTCATCTAATATAGTTCTAGGTACTACCATATCATAGGCTTGTACTGTGATCTAAAAAGGCACATAATATTGGAGGAGGAATGCTGTCAATAGACCCAAATCGAAAGAGACAACAAACTACTTGGTGGGGGTATCATATGACTACCCACATTCCTTGCAGGAATAGAAGAAGGACTCTCCTGAACAATTGGGATGGGAGGGTCACTCTTCGATTCATGAGAATCTGAGGAGACAAGAAGAACATAAGTAATATGATCACCACTCTCTTTGGGAACAGAGTGAGCAACTAGAGGTAAAGCCAAGTCGACACTCCTTCCTACCAATGGTTGGTCAAGAATAGACACAAGATAGTCATGCTCAAGAAGAGTAGGATTCACAAGAGATGAATTCAAGTCAATCTCTTTACTAACTGGGAGAGGGTCAGAAGAAAGCCTCTGATAACCAATAAGAAGTTGGGGTTGAGGAGCTACAAGTTTTTCCAAAACTTTGGAAGCTTTATCCATAAGAGGACAAAGGTGAAGAAGATGCTCTCCTTCACATAACCTATAGGGGAATCTAATGTTTCCCTTCTTCTTACCATCATTAGCTGAAGGCATAGCATCGACATAATCTCTAGAGGTCGATGGGGATGGTCAATCCAGATTCTAAGACCATACCCCTAAGACTCTGGGAATGTGAGGACAGTCTCGAAGGAGATAGTCACCCTTACACAACTTGTAAGGGAATCTAACCTTCCGTGGAGGATCGGAAGGTTTGTCTACATAGCTGCATATAGGAGTTTTGTCAAATGATAGCGGTATGGACTTGTAATTAAAACCTAATTCCAGATCAATCGTTAAAATATATTGAATTACCCTAAGGAAGCATTGAAAACTAACATTCACATTTAGTGGTCTAGGCTAGAGACGTGTTCCAACGTCTTTAAACCTATCAGCTTTCGTTCATTTTGGCTCTAGACAACGCTAGTACGGACTTGTGCTCCCTGTACCATCTTGTATATAAAAGGAGACCCCACTAGGTTGTAATCCTTTATCCATAGGAAGTCAAGTTTGCTGCCTTGTAAACTTGATACACTGAATGCTGCATTCAGGGAGATTGCCTGCCTATACTTCTTGGTTCACCGAGAGTTATTTTGTAGTTCATAGTTACCTGGTAATCCTTTTTGCCTAGATTATCCTGAGTAGTCATTTGATATTTTTGACTCCTTAACTTAAAAGATCACCTGAGCACTTGTCCTGTAAATCTCGTTGCAAATCGAAAGTGATAGAGTCACCTTTCATCCTTTTCCCGACTCTTAAAATATGAAAAGGAAAAGTTTTGATTTAGTGTCTTAAAATTGACTGCCCATGAAATATTTCTGGTTAAAGATATATTCCTTAGTGTTTGTTTAAAAGTCGATTCCAATGGCAACATTCCCAGAGTCTACCAGTCAAGGGTTCCCCACGGATGGGAATCCTAGTCCTTTTCCTTCTTTTGGAAACACTGGTGCTCCTTATATGGCGACATTGTCCCTTCCTGGGTTAACCATTGGTCTACCTGTGTGGTTCTTTTTGACCTCGGTGGTCCCGAGCCTCCGAAATCTTGTCCAAAATTCTCCTTCATTCAAATCACGTCACGATGATTCTAAGGTTGACCCCTCGCCTTCTTGCCTTATTTCTTCACCCTCTTCTTCTACTTCACCTGGTGAAAGTTTGAAATCCAATAACTAGGAGGCTAAGGAGAAGAAGAAGATGAAGAAGAAGAA
>Ga0139314_100040_pt2 | contig 10791 bp, 6 predicted proteins | sample In2P11_FD_99376 | JGI IMG/M metagenome (GOLD analysis project Ga0139314, IMG submission 99376)
ACTTGTCCCCCCCGCGGGGGTTCGAGGGCCAGTGGTCCCCCGGCAAGGGTTTAGGGGCAGTACCCCCAAAGCTAAAAACATATGTAAAATTGCCTTGTAAAAGTCTAGTAATTTCTAGTCAATCTGGGCCGTTCATTAGGCGGATGATCTGACAGTAGAAGTTATGTTTAATCTATGGCTTTTGTCCTAGAAGGCAACCCCTCACTATATATGAGGGAATTGTATTGCGTCTATGGAGATCTGTATTCTGAGTGAAGAAAAGAGAGGAGATTGAGAGCAAAGAGGGAGTTACAGCGGATCTGTTGTATCTCTTCAGTTTGTTGGATAATATAAAAGGAAGGACTGGTTATTTCTCCGTGGACGTAGCTCAAATTGGGTGAACCACATATATCTGTGTCTCTCTTGTTTTATGCATTTTCTGTGTTTATATTTCTGCAATATTTTATGTGTTCCATTGCTCTGTAATATATAATTTTCTAACAAAAGTCTGATGGGTCCAGTATGAAAATTTGATGAAACAAGGCCTTCATGTGTATTGTTGTGTACCAGGAGCATCCAGTCTGAAAATTTATGAAACGTGGTCCCTGAAGGAAGAGAGAAGGTCGTAGCCTTCTGTAGGTCGACGCCTACATACTAGTAATCACATTGGCTAGTACAAGAGCTAGGGGCTTGCAACTCCCTTCCAATAGAAATTGGAAAACGAGATAAGTTTGTAGCCTTCTGCAGGTGGTGCCTGCATACTAGTATGAGTTTGCACCAGTACAAGATTGTAAACATATTTTCTAATTATTAAAAGAAGACAGAGACGACAACATCAGGTGGTTTTCACCCACATTGGGTTTCCACCTTAAATCTTGGTGTTCATGTGTGTTTCTTATGTGTGATGGCTTATTTTATGTTTACTACTCTGTTTAATAAGTTATTGATGCACTAGTTAAAGATCAACACATGATAAATTGTCTAAAGCACAAGTTTTCTAGGTGTATGTTGGTTTCTCTATCATAGTTGCGTGTACACACTAATTCACTTCACAGAAATAGCGTATATAAATCGAGAAAAGAAATTTTTTTGATTAGATAATACTAATACACCCCCCTCTCAGTCTTATTTCCAACAATAACCATAATCATCTGCATAGACCAATCCAGATTAGCACGATATATATAACATCAAGATCTTAAGTACAATGACCATAACCATCATGCATATGATCGCAATTCATATAACAAAAAGTTATTATCCTTCATGACTAACTGACACATGTACATATGATCACACTGATTAACTAACATCTATCATACATGTAACCGCAATAACCATAGACTGATAGACATGTACACAACCCTAATTCTTATAACAACCATTAACCAACATACCTACATACCCACCATACAAACTTGTATGACGATTTGCTCTTACCTTGAGGTCCAGTGCTACAACCTCACTTTGATGATATGCATCTCCTCTATCTCAGCCTACACATTAGCATCATAACAACCAACAGTATCATAATGACACCAACTACATACAATGACCTCACAATGCATGTATAACCTACTATACATGGATAACTATAACCACGACAATGCATGCATAACAACATATAAACATTGACATGCATAACAAGTACATATACAACCAACATGCATTCATGACAAATGCATCCCAACAAAACATCATAAACTTCTACATGTCAACACAACTATAACAATGAATACCACCATGCATACATAACAAGCACATATACATCCTTCGTGCATGCATGACAAACCCATTCCACCCACCCAATCCAAGTGTTGAACCATGCCCTGATACCACTCTGTAACACTCTCCTCCCACATTTACCCAAGCTAACCAGTCCATCAGGGTAAACATGTGATAAAATGTTATGCAACCAGCTCAAAGAAAAGAAGAAAAGGTAGATCAATGACTTAAAATTTGTCCTCTTCGAGGGGGAAACCTCCTTTACATTACATAAATAAACAATTCTTGGATGATACAAATGACAAGGCCTCCTTTATACATATAGGAGTTTAAGTAGTCACAATATAATCAAAGCCTACATAACAATAATAATGCAAGGGAACAATAATAATAATAGTGGGTTTCCATGGGACACAACAATAACAATATGGGGGCTACAAGATTGCATTTCCCTTCCAAGGAGGAATTAGAATCGTCGACCAACAAACATTTCTCCCCAACAGTTCACAAGTTATGGGAAGCATTCCAATGATCCATGGAAGCTCTCAATCGCTTCAAAATGTCGGAGTAGGCCTACTAAAAGACCCTACATTAATGGGGACTTTTTCCCTACCGCCTCCAAACAATCTGGCAGAAGTGGCCACGGTGGGAACCTGCAATATGATATCTTCTAGATTCGAAACATTCCTGAACATTTTGACAGCATGGCATCGCCATTATAGAAATATTGTAGCAATCAATTTTCTTGGCCTGGGGGGCAGACCCAAATCAATGCTCATCGAGTGTTTGGATAGATAGGTCTAAGGAATATGGTACCTCTTCAGATCCTTGGTCGCATGTACATTCTACAAACAAAGGAATCATTCAATCAATGATGATAGGAGATGCACCATGGGAAGATCACCACCATCGTTCCCGTCTTCCGGATTACCACAAAGATTATTCCAGCGCCCTTAATCATCCTTCAATTTTTGATTTTCTATCAAATACTGTAAATACGGTGAATTCCGAGGACAATTCTTATCTCGTGTCGACCTCGTTAAAAAATGAAACAAGGAGTCATGAGGATAGTTCTTTTACTGTGTCAACCTCATTAAAAAATGAAACAACTCCCTTTCCAAATCGAGTATTTGATTATGGTCTCGTAAAATCCAAGTCGAGACTTTCAAAGATCTCGGAGGTAAACCTTCATTCCAACCATCGAGTTGAATGCAATGAAGCTTCGGGGGCATGCACCTCGATTTGCGTTATTATGCTGGGGGCATGCAAACTTATCACGAGAAGTGTTACCGCAGGGTTCAAGCTCGTTAAAAAATAAACCCGCCTCAAGCAGTTTTAACGCGGAATTCAAGCTCGTTAAAAAATAAACATAAGCAATGAGCAAATGTTTCTCCCAGAGTTTAAGCTTATTAAAAAATGAACCAAGTTCCGGTAAATAACCATCGTGAATGCCTTATCATCAGCGTTTGAAGCCTTGGTCATGTTTCCATCATCACCTCCACTCTATATTGGCTGATCATTCACCTCCATTTGATTGTTTACCCTTTTGAGGAACAACTGCGAAAAGTGATACAGTTAGCCATCCTTGTGACACTGCCATGATTGGAAAATTCCAAGCCTTAACTGGAATCAGTTGCTATCCGAAATTATCACTCGTTCCTCAAAAAGCGAGTCTCTTTTAAGCTCTTTTCATCTGACTCGTAAAATACAAAAAGATTTCCGAGCAATTGGCCTCTCCAGCTCATTAAAGCGACCGGAAGTGCTATCCCTCCTTTAGATTTTAATCTTTTTGGACCCGAGGGATTATTACACAAAAATATCGAGCACTTGTCTTATTCAGCGCGTTAAAATTACCGAAAATTCATCCCTTTCGTATTGTTTTATACTTATTCGGACCTAAGGGATTATATGACAAAAAACGGGATTGTTGGAGTTCCCTTTACGTCCCTTTCAGACTCTCTAAAATTGAAAAGGACCTAGTTATTTTTTTCGTTAAACTCGTTAAACCTAATAGCGACAAACTTGTCCTTACAGACAAGAACGAGTTTCACTATCGCTAGGCTCGATAAAACATAGCGATGGGTTTGCCCGAAGGGCAGATTATAAAACAAGCATATGTTATCCTCCTCAAGCTTGACAAAAATAAAGAGGTATTGGTCAGCAATGACTGGGGAAAATTGGGAAGAAAACTTGAAAAAACTTTGTTGGTAGCAAGTCGCTCTTGAACATGACACTTTCACTCCACATCCAAGTCGGGTTGGGTTGTTCCGTTCACTGGTCACATCACCATTGGTCCATCACACCATCCACATTTGGGGTTAACACTACCAATCCATCATGTCAGTGTCGCCAGTATGTTCAAGAGAAGTAGCTCAGAGAATTCACCTGTGTCTCATCCACTGCAATACATTTACACTCCATCTTTTCATGACCGCCACCTTGAACCTTGTATCCTTAGATCATTTTCACCTCCATTAAAATCATTTGCTCCGTTCCGTGTCATAGATGTGGGATTCATCAAGGCCCTCCTGTGATGGATCGCTTCTTGTCGGCATCAACTTATTATCCAAGAAGCCGATTTACGAACAACCCTTTCAGTACTTTGAAATTTGCATGCCTCAATGGCAAATTTCTCACTTCCGGCGACAGGTTTACATCATTGGCCTTCAACCGAAAGATTTTGCATGGTGTTCGATGCCAAGTCCCTTTTTCACACCATGCGAATTGTACTGCAGTACCTTGAGGGTCATCATCATTATCAGTGATTCCTCTCATGCCTGTTAACAACTTACATCATTGGTTGGTAATCAGGCAATGTCTTTCCATGTTCGACTCCAGAACATCTCTCACATGGATCGACTTGTACTTCGAGTGAAGATCGAACGAGATTGAAGACCCCGGATCTAGTTTCATCCATTCGGGCTACAATATATATTCAGGGAAATAAAGACATCAAATATACATCATTACTGCACAGATAATCATCCAACCTAAGGGATGATGGCTCTATAGGGATCATCAGTCTGCACTCAGACGGTTGTCTGTCCCATGTACATGAAAATGAATTTATAAAGCTGAGCATGGGAATGCCCGACTCAGCCAGGAAATGAAAAATATTATGAAAATAATGTATTGTATTGTATCTTATTACAGGTCGCCTTCCAACTCGAAAAACTTCGGATCCTCATGATAAAGCATTTCACTCGACATAAAAAATTAACGACCTCATGCTTTAGGGGGCAACTGTCATAGACATTTTTGGGCACTAAAACCCCAATCATATATGTCCATAAACCAAGGGCTCCTAAGTCCCTAAAAGTGTTGTTCTATCCCCTAAAAGAACAAGGTCAACTGATTACATCATCTCCCAGAAGTTTTCCATGAAAAACTACTCAGAACTGGTCAAAACTAGACCATCTCACCTGCTCCATGGACAAAGTGTGATGCATCCCACCTAAATACACATAGAGGGTGCGATGCATACTGAAAAGCCCTTCTATGGGGTGTGATGGGCAAGAATGGACAAATGGCAGAGGCAGTATGCGAGGTGGAAAATCATGGAATCTTCCAGAAACTTCTCCTGTGACACTTGCCTCTCTGAATTCGCCTAGGGATGAGTAAGAGATCATCATTCTCTAAGTGGAATCAAGAACTATCAGAGAGAGGACTCTAATCAAATCCCAGAAGCTGACTCACCCCCCTTGTAAACATCTATATATGGATCCCTCATCCCAGAGATCTAGAGGCTGGAATTTTGTATCTTGTGAGGAAGCGCTGTTGGTTTCTTGTTGTAACATCATAGTGTTGGGTGATCTAAGCTTTTCATGAGGTGAAGAAGGGCTTCTTGCTGAGAGGATGATGCTAGGTTAGAACAATTGGTTGTAATCCTCTTTGCTCTTTCTTGATATTAATAAAGCTATTCAAGTTTTCCTCCACATTCTTGCATGTTTTATGGTACATGTTTGTGTGTGGTCAATATACATTTGGTCCTATATTGTTTATGCTAGTAGATCTCTATTTTTGGATAGTATTATGCTGCTTTGATTCCACAGGTGCTCTTTGAAGCTGGGCTAACGAGGAAGTGAGTGACAAAGATCTATCAGAAGGGAGAGGAATCAAGCGAGGAACCAAGCACAATATTGAGGTTGGTGTCCTTGTTCCCCTCTCATCTATTTATCATAAAGGAAAACGAAAGTAGTTTTACTTTGTTTGTTTCTAAGGTAGATACCACCCTTAGTGGGACCAGCAGCTCTGCATAGACACTAGATTTCCTGGTAACAGTGGTCCCTGAAAGAAAAGAAAAGATTGTAGTCTTCTGTAGGCTAGCACCTACGTACTAGTAAATATATTGGCCAGTACAAGAGCTAGGGGGTTGTAGCTCCCTTCCAGTAGAAGCTGGAGAACGAGAGCAGGTTGTAGTCTTCTACAGGTGGGTACCTGTGTACTAGTATGAGTATATGGAAGTACAAGATTGTAAACAGGTTTTTCTTATCTTAAAGAAAACAACAATAGGTGGTTTTTGTCCCACATTGGATTTCCACCTTATATCATGGTGTTCATATGTGCTTCTTATCTTTGATGATCTGTTCTATTTTACTGCACTTGCTTATTGTTTATATGATTAATGAAGTTCTAATGCTCTGATTAAAGGTCAACATATGATGGATTAACTGAATCATAAGTTTACTAGATATACACTAGTTGCTTTAAACATAGTTGCGTATACACGCAGGTTCCCTTAACTGAAGTAGCATATATGAATCTGAGTATGAAAATGAAAAAATTATTGATTTGCTAATATTGATTCACCACCCCCCCCCCCCCCCCCCTCTTAGTAGTATTTTCAACAACTGCAATCAGAGCAGGTCCTTCAGAAGATGCTTGATCGCTTGAAGGAAGATCTATCATCATGAGTAACTACGAAAGAGAGGGATCCATCAGACCACCAATCTTTGAAGGGAGAAATTTTGTTTACTGGAAGATAAGAACCACAACCTATCTACAATTGCTTGGAATGAATATTTGGGGAATCGTGGAAGGAGGATATACCTATCCATTAGCAATTCCTACAAATATGGTAGGTAGAAAGCAATATGAACTCAATACCAATGATGTTACTATCTTATTGGGAAGTTTTTCAAAACCAGAGTTTGTCAAGGTCATGCAGCTCAAATCAACCGAAGAAATATGGGACAAAATCATTTTAAGCTATGAAGGAGATGATTAGGTAAAACATGTTAAGCTTCAAACTCTCAGAATGCGATATGAAACTCTTAAGATGCATAGTAATGAAAGCATAGCTAATTACTTCCTATGTGTAGATGAGATTGTCAATTGTATGAAGAATTTGAGTGAAGAAATTAAGAAAGTTGTCTTAGTTGAGAAAGTTTTGAGATCCTTGTCTGCTAAATTTGAATCCAAAGTGTCTGCCATAGAAGAAAAGGAGGATCTACAGAATCTCACTATGACGCGGCTTCACCAAATCTTAACTACTTTTGAAATGAGAAAAGGAGGACCATCAGATATGAGAGAAGTTGCATTTAAAGTATCAGCAAAGGGAAAAAAAAACTCAGTGAATCAGGATACATTTCAGAAGAAGAATATGAGGTAAATTTTGTCAAGAATCTTCAACGGGGATCTGGAAGGTTCAAAGGTAAGATACCATTCAAATGTTTTTCTTGTGGTAGAGTGTCATTACGCTGCTAGATGCCCTCATAACAAAGGAAATATGTATGAAGAAGGTAATGGAAGTTATTATACTCATGATAATAGCAATGACTCATCCAATAATGATGAAGACTATCAAAATATTAAACTTCTCATGGCATATGAAAATAATGACGTAGAAAAAGAAGAAGTTGCCAGATTAAAAGATTAGCTGGAGACAGTAACCAGAGTAAGGGAGCAGCTACAGGATGTAGTAAAAGATCAGAGCATAACAATACAGAGACTTAAATATCAAATCCTCTCTCTAAAAGAAGACCTTGAAAAATCAAAGAAGCAGAATGAGAAGCTCTTGAAGAACAAGAACATGAAGTTCTTGAATTAAGGCAACAAGTGGAAGAAGGAAGAAAAGCTGAAGAAAACATAAAGAAGCAATATCTGGAAAAGGAAGAACAACATCAGGTTGAAGTAAATATCTTAAAAGGTAAATTAGAATAAAATGATAAACTGTTACGATTTCAAGACAGTACTAAGATTTTGGATGATATTCTTAGTAGTCAAAGATCCCCTACTATCAAAACTGGTCTTGGCTTTTATGAAACTGTTGAAGGTGAATCTAGCTCACAGGGTGAGGGAAGGAATTCTAATGAAAAATCTGAAATGATCAACAAGGACATAAGTGGTCAACCCTAGCAACAACCAAGGAAAGAAATTCTTCAAAGAATATCTTTTGCTCCTAACTATGGAAGTGATAAACGGTTATTCCCTCCGATGAGTAATGTTGAATGTTATGAATGTCATAATCTTGGACATGTTGCAGCCAGATGTAGAAGAAGAATGGTTCAAAACCATCACACAGAAAGATCATCACGTTCCAGGTACTTTACGGGATTTTGTTTTTCTTGCAATATGTTTGGTCACAAAGCTAATGATTGCAATAAAAGGAATATGAAACATGTAAGATGTTATGCATGTAACAAGTTTGGACATAAAGTAAAGGAATGCAGGAGCAAAATTCAGACACCAAAGCAAAAGGAGCATACATCATCTCAATCGCAGATATTGAAGAAGACAAAATTAGTGTCAGAAATATGTGGCATAACTCAGTTAGCAGACATAATAGACTCAGGGGAAGCTGGAAGTGTAAAACTTTAGTATTCCAATTTTCATACGCAGATATTATGAAGTGAAGTCGCGTATATACACGAGTCAGAGGTTGCAGATTCGTGTATATGGAGCTCTGAAGAAAAAGCAACAGAACAGACTCAGGAAAAGAAGTGTGATATGGTTCGGTCATGGTATATGTCGGTTGGCACAGGTTCGGGGGGGGGCATATGCTTCGAATAATGCATTGTTGGCATTATGGTTAGAAGTCTTTGGTGATGATACTTATGTGGCTAAAAGATACATCTTGCTACTTATTGATGGTTGGCCAAGAGAATGGTATTGCAGGTAACAGGTCTGGATGCTAGTGCCAAATGCTCATGGTTGTTGATCTGGATGGTGATTGACGGATGTTGCTAATGATAGTTGTTGATAACTATCATAGTCTTGTGTTAGATATTTTGTCTCTATGTCATGTATATATTTTATTATCAAGGTCATGTAACAACCTATTTTGTTTCCCCACTATGCATGGGATGGATGATGTAATGTTCTTATTTAGTCATGTATAAACATTTGGTATATCCCCACTTGGTTGGGTGGATGAGTCTGAGTCAAAATGGTGTATCCCCACTTGGTTGGGAGATTGATGTATGTATGAGTCATTAGTGACAGGAAGGTTTTTGAGTTGAAGAGTCACGTTATCCTTTTGAAAAATATTTTTTGCAGACTCTACATGTGCTCAAGGGGAGCATGCACAAAGGGAGAGCTCAATCAGAAATTTTAGCATGTACTCAGGGGGAGTATGGACAGCAGAATGTATATTAAGGGAGACAATATCCTGGTCCGTCCTTTGCCCTTGATGTCAAAGGGGGAGAGTGACTTGGTGTGGTTGTTGCCATCAAGTCAAAAGGGGAAGATTGTTGGAATTATGATATAGGTATGACACAAGTGTTGTTGATGGCAACTCTCTCAGATTGAAGATCACAGTATAGCAGGTAAACAGAAAGAATGAAGAAAGTAAGGTATACGCAGGTTCACTATATACCAAGCTGCGTGTACACGCGGGTTCACAGACCAAACGGCGCGTATGCATACACATGCACTTTCACAAAAGGAAAGGCACATACATGTTCGAAAACTAAGTTTTGGTCCATGGTATTTTGGTATTGGTCCTAAGTGGTTCTGGACCATGGTATTGAGAAATGCCTAAAACTATATAAGGAGAAGAAGATCATTAGGCCAAGGTGAAAGCGTGCAAGTGATGAATATCTAATGAAGTGTGAGATCTAGTATATTGGTTATGGGTATGTGATGCATTGTTAAGGATGCACCTATGTGGCGAATGAAGGTTGATGAGCCAGGATCATAAAGACTAAAATGCATTATCATTATATGGTATGATCATGAATAGATCTGAATACTGACTCATGTCTTATCCTTTATATCTTATGTTCTGGGTATATCTGAAGTTGAAAATTGCAGCAAAGGTATAAGTAATTATTTTCAGATCTATACGCGAGTTCCCTTTGGTGAAAGAGCGTATACACACTGGTTCGACACAGCCAAGTAGCGTATACATTATGAGATTTGATATTTGAGGTCGTTGTTGGTTCTAGTGGTTATTGCAGAGTTCTGGGTTCTGCTCTGTGTACTAGTGACTGTGTTTTGATGACAGGGTTTCAGTGATTCAGAGATTGATGTTGCAAATATAGTTGATGGTTGTATTGCAGTGGTGATTGTTTTGTATTGATGGATCCAGTCTGAAAATTTATGAAATGTGGTCCCTGAAAGAAAAGAGAAGATCGTAGTCTTCTATAGGCTAGCACTTACGTACTAGTAAATATATTGGCTAGTACAAGAGCTAGGGGGTTGTAGCTCCCTTCCAGTAGAAGCTGGAGAATGAGAGAAGGTTGTAGCTTTCTACATGTGGGTGCCTACATACTGGTATGAGTCTACGCCAATACAAGATTGTGAACCTGTTTTTCTTATGTTAAAGAAAATAGTAGTAGGTGGTTTTTGTCCCGCATTGGGTTTCCACCTTATATCATGGTGTTCATGTGTGCTTCTTATGTGTGATGATATGTTCTGTTTTATTGCACCTGTTTACTATTTATATGATTAATGAAGTTATGATGCTCTGATTAAAGGTCAACATATAATGAATTAATTGAATCATAAGTTTACTAGATATAGGCTAGTTGCATCAAAACCAGTTGCGTATACACGCGGGTTCCCTTAACTAAAGTAGCGTATATGAATCTGAGCATGAAAATGAAAAAATTTATTGATTTGCTAATACTCATTCACCCCCCCCCA
>Ga0139314_100477_pt1 | contig 10788 bp, 7 predicted proteins | sample In2P11_FD_99376 | JGI IMG/M metagenome (GOLD analysis project Ga0139314, IMG submission 99376)
ATCCATATTTCACTTGCTTTATCGCCTTTTCATCATCTCACATTAGGGAAAGATAAATTCAAAAACAAACTTAAAAAAACTAAAAACGACAAAAGACTAAGGAAATGGTTATCTAGTACATATAGTATGCTTCACTTCATCAGTTTACGAATCCCGGATTGACATTTTAAAGTAGCAATTTAGAACTCACTAAATTGACCAAACATTTTGGCGCCGTTGCTGGGGAAGTGAAATTAGGTAGCCAAATTCTTAAAAAAATATATATATAATAACAAGAAAATTTCAAGGCAGGAAAATTGATAACCTCTCAAAGTATGCTCTCCTCTTGCACCTAGAGTGATCTGGAGGATCAGAAAAGAGAAAGTTATTGGTTTAATAGTTTCTTGAGTATGCTCTCTTCTTGCACCTAGAGTGACCTGGAAGATCAGAAAAGGAATTATTACCCCGACTTGAAGAAAAATAAAAATGACATGCATAGAGCAAGAGATTCTAGGAGAAGGTTTTTAGCTAGGGCTAAGAGTTCGATTTTTACAAGTCCATCCACTTCAAGGGATAGACAAGAGACATCTTCATCATCTCCAACCCACACTCCTAGTCCTAGGGTCCCTGGAATTCAAGAAGCAATAGTTGACTCACCCACACCATCTATCGAGTCTGAATTAGGAAGAGACCCTTTTCTTCCTTCTACAGGAGGACAAATTGTAATTGAAGAAGTAGAATCACCTGAGGAAGAAGAGGGAGGAATTCCTCCTCGTTCAGCATTAATAGAGGAACCAGAGGACTCTGAAGTCTCTAGGGAAACTATCATGACAGAGGAACGAGTAAACGGACTTGATAGACGTAGAGGAGGTGGAGGAGGAAATAATGGAGAAGGTAGAGGTAACATTGGGGGAAATACAGATGGAGATAACTCATTTGGATTTCCTATAGTTGATGAAGACTCTCGAGCTACCATGAAAAACATCTCACCATCTGTCCTCCCAAACTTTCATGGGATAAGAAATGAGGACCCTGAAACATTTCTATTTGAGTTTGAGGTCATGTGTCGAACTTATGATTATCTGGAAGACTCTCAAAAACTCAAACTGTTTCCTTCAACATTGAAAGGAACAGCTTTGAAATGGTTCATGGGATTACTCCCTCAATCTATTAGGACTTGGAATGACATGAAACAAAAAATTTTGGATAGGTACCTGGACTATTGTATGCCCACCAATCACAAGGATGAGGTATTCAAAATGGTGCAAAGAGAAGATGAAAACTTGGAAGAATTACTTGAAAGATTCCAATACAACCTGAAAAGAGAAAAAATGAGTAATGTAGATGAAGATACCTTAAAAGCCCTTCTATTAAAAGCCATCAGAGATGAATGGATAGATATTTTGAACATGATGGGGAAGGGAGATATATCTCAACTTTCACTCCATGATATAGCTGAGCTATGTGTCCATCTCTCAAGAGGAAAATCTAAAACTAAAAAAGGGCTTAGAGATCCTTCTCTCATTAGAGCAAATAAATCTGCAACTGGTTCAGTAAGTAGGGCTGAGATTGGCAATATGTTGGATGAATTCAAAACTGATATCTTAGGGAGTCTTAGTGAACAACTAGACACCCTTAAGATACATAATAAGTAGAAAGCAGAGGCTGAGGCTTTGGCCATCTTTTGCCCAAAATGCCGAAAAAAACATGCTCTAAGGGAATGTTCCTTGGATGCAAAAGTTGTAGACAGATGTGTAATTTGTTCAGAAAATCATGAGACCAAGGATTGTCCTTCAATCCCTGGCCTTAAAGCTGTCTTTCAAGAAGATCCAAATACAATTGAGTCTCTCTATTTTGTTGCAAGGAGACCTTGGCAAGGGCAACAAAATCAAGGGTTTAACAACTCTATGAACTTTCAAAACCCACCAAACTGGAATCCTTGGCAACAATCTTGGTCCCAATCTCAAAATCCTTTTCAAACATGGGCACAAGGTATGCAAAATCCTTATGGAATATTTTCTCAATTTTATCAATATCCTCCATCTTTTCCAGATCAACAAGCTTTACAATTTCCAAATCAAAATCAACAATTATCATTACCATTTCAACAACAACAACCTTCTCAACAGAATCCAAATTCTCAACTCTTGCTTCCATTCCAACAAAAGTCAAATCAACTTCCTTCCCAGCCATTGCCAAACCCTAATAATAAAAACCCTCAAAATGCTTATATGGTAGAAGGACAACAATTTCCTACCTATATGATTGTTCCTCTCAATGATGTACAACTCAGATCTGGTAGAATTTTAGATAAGCCTTCTATAGATGCCCAAAAACGAGATATTTTTGAGGAAGAGTCTCTTGAAGCCAATAAAGGTTCTGAAGCATCTCTTCAAAACCCAAACACTCAAAAAGAAAAAGAAAAAGAGTTAACCCCCACAACTCCCATAGTTGAGCAACCTGCATCTTTATCCACACCTCCTTTTCCTGAAAGATTACAAATTGACAAAGGAGTGGAAAAAAAAATTTGGTTGCCTGACTATAATTTTCTAGATGAATTGAAGAATGTCTGTATCAAGATTCCCTTGTTACAAGCCATTAAAGAGATTCCTATTCTAGCAAAGACAGTAAAGGAGTTGAGCCTTAAAAGACCAGGAAAGAAACCAAGAGACACAAGAAGAATCCACCTGGTAGGAAAAATTGCAGATATCATGATGGGTAAAATTACCATGCAGAAGTATATAGATCCCGATAGTCCAATTGTCAAAACACATATCAATGGGATTGAAATTCCAAATACTCTGATTGATTTAGGGGCTGCTATCAACATTATGAGTAGACAGACTATGGAACAGCTAAAACTTCCCAATCTTCTCTTTACACCTACTTTACTGCAACTTGCAGATCGATCAATTATCAAACCAGATGGTGTATTAGAAGACATTCCAGTCTCCTTAGACTCTTGGGAATATCCAGTCGATTTCATGATTTTAACTCCCAAGAGTAATCTAGGAGGACATCCTCTTATTTTAGGAAGACCTTGGCAAGCCACAGCTGATGCTTTTATCAGTTGTAGGTCTAGGGATATGTATATTTCAAATGGTAATTCAACAAAGAAATTCAATCTGTATCCTCCAGCAAAGGCAATAACAGAAATAGAAGAAGATGAGTGGGTCGATGATGAAGATACTATACAACCTGTCCTTACCATTTCTGAGATTAGTGAAGATGGTCAAATTCTGAACACACTATAAAACTTTGGAACACTTTCAGAATATGACTACACACAATTTCAGTTGGATGCTGACATTGAGTATCTATCCTCTAGACAGATGTCTCTTTTCTCTATGGAAGAGTTTGGTAGTTCCACCATTGAGATCCTTCTAGGGAAAACATTGAATATCAACAGAAACTTGGAAAGATCACAACAAGAAAAGTTAACCAAACTCTTGCAAAAGCATTCTACTGCATTTGCATGGGAGTATACTGATATGAAAGGTATCGACCCTAAGACTTGCATTCATCACATCTACATCGAAGAAAACAGTAGACCAATTAGACAACCTCAGAGAAGGATGAATCCAAACCTTAGGGAGATAGTGAAAGAAGAGCTCCAAAAACTACTCAAGGTAAACTTCATTTATCCAATTTCAGATAGCCGATGGGTTTCTCCCTTGGTTATAGTACCTAAAAAGAATAGTAAATGGAGGGTTTGCATTGATTACATGGAATTGAACAAAGCAAATTTGAAGGATCACTTTCCTCTACCCTTTATTGATTAGGTATTAGATACTTTAGCAGGAAAAAAGTATTTTTCATTTTTGGATGGTTTTAGTGGCTATAATTAGATTCAGGTAGCACCTGAAGATCGGGACAAGACCACATTTACCTGTCCATGGGGAACTTTTTCTTACCGAGTACTTCCTTTTGGATTATGTAATGCACCCGCCACATTCCAAAGGGCAGTACTAGGAATATTTTCCGATCTAATCCATGATTGTGTAGAGGTTTATATGGATGATTTTACAGTTTATGGTAATTCATTTGAAGAGGCATTAGAAAATTTGGAAAAAGTCCTTATAAGATGTAACGGAACAAATCTTTCATTAAGTCATGAAAAATGTTTTATGATGTTTACTGAAGGGATTGTTTTATGACATCATATTTCTGGAGATGGGATTAAAGTTGATAGATCAAAAGTTGAAGTCATCTCCAAGTTGCCTATTCCAAATTGTCAAAGAGATGTTAGAAGTTTTCTTGGATTTACTGGATATTATAGAAGATTTATTGAAAACTTCACCAAGATAGCATCTCCTCTCTTCAAATTACTTACAAAAGACTGTGAATTCAATTGGGATCCTGACTGTCAATCTGCATTTGAAACTTTGAAAACAAGAATATCTGAAGCACCCATTTTAAGAGGACCAAATTGGAAACTTCCTTTCCATATTTCTACAGATGCTTCAGATACAGCTCTAGGAGCTGTATTGGGACAAAAGGATTTAGTTCCTTATGCCATTTACTACACCAGTAAAAATCTGACTCCCACTGAGTTAAATTATACTGTGACTGAGAAAGAGTTCTTAGCTGTTGTTCATGCAATCAATAAATTTAGACACTATATAACTGGCTATGAAACTTTTGTCCATACTGATCATTCTACAATTAGATATCTAATGAACAAACTATTACTAATGGCAGAGTTACCAGATGGCTCTTACTGTTACAAGAATTCAATATTACTGTGTTGGATAGACCAGGGAAACAAAATACGGTAGCTGATTTCTTGTCTAGAATCCAAAATACTAACGAAGATTCTCTTGTAGAGGATAAGTTTCCAGATGAATATTTGTTTGCAGTAACTACTAAAACTCCTTGGTATGCAGATATTGCTAATTATTTGGTTACAGGGAAGCTACCTCCACGTTTATTTCCTAATGAGAGAAGAAGAATTATTCAGGAGAGCTCTAGTTATTCATGGATTTCTAATGAATTGTTCAAAACAGGGCTAGACAGTGTGATTAGAAGATATGTTCGGGAAGATGAAATGCCTGACATCCTCAAGGCATGTCATGATGAGCCATGCGGTGGGCACTTCGCTGACAAGAGGACAACTTATAAAATCCTTTCTTTCGGATATTATTGGCCTTCTCTCTTCAAAGATGCAAAACAATATGTCAGGAGGTGTGACAGCTGCCAAAGAGTTGGGAGACCGACTCTTTCAAATGAAATGTCGTTATAGCCACAGGTACTCATCGAACCCTTTGAAAAATGGGCTTTAGATTTCATTGGACCTATTAATCCACCATCTAAACAAAAGAAGTATATATTGGTTTGCACTGATTATGTTACTAAATGGGTAGAAGCCAAGGCATTGCCTTCTGCCACTGAAAATTCAGTTGTTCAATTTCTTTTTGAGGATATTTTTACTCGTTTTGGTGTCCTAAGAGAAATTGTAACAGATCAGGGAAGTCAATTTACATCTAATTTGATGGAGAAGCTGATGGAAGAATACAAAATCAAGCATAGAAAATCTACTCCATACCATCCGCAAGAAAATGGCCAAGTGGAGTCTACAAACAAAGTCCTTGAGAACATCATCACCAAAATTGTTCATCTACATAGAAGAGATTGGGCAGAAAGGCTTCCTGAAGCCTTATGGGCCTATAGAACTACATGGAGGAATACAACCGGACATTCTCCCTATGAACTTGTTTATGGGAAAGAAGTCCTGCTCCCCATTGAGTTTCAAGTCAAGACTTTCAAGATGGCAGTTCAGTTGGGGATGAATCTATCAGAAGCCCAAAAGCACAAAATGGAGCAGCTGAATGAGCTAGATGAGATAAGACAAGATGCAATTTTAAGGACTGATCTAGTTCAACACCAAAGAGCTAAGTGGCATGACAGATATATCAAAGAGAAAAAGTTTCAAAAGGGAGATTGGGCGTTACTGTTTGATTCCAAGTTTAAAGACTTCAAAGGAAAATTTCAGACTCATTGGCTTGGACCATATGAGATTGATGAAGTCTTTAGAAATGGAACAGTTAGAGTCAAGACCATTGATGAATTTCAAACTGCTCTCATTGTGAATGGCCACCGATTGAAAATTTATCATAAGCCACTCTCGAAAGAGGAATTTGTCAAAATGTTTCAAGAAAATTCTGCAATGAGGCTGGTAGAGAAGAATCCTTCTCCTCCATCAGCCTAGTCTTTGTTTCTTTCAGTTAAAAAAAAAATAAAAAATCTTTTGTATAAGCCTGAAAACCAATCATAGATTGGCAGTCTTATACAGAAAATGTTGAGTGAAAATCAGGGACACCTGACACTCTATATTTTCCAAAAAAAAAAAAAAATCTCTCTTTCCACCTTCACTCCACCTCATTTGCCATTTCAGTTCATCCATCTCATTTTCATTTCCATCTTCACTCCACTTCATTTCCATCTCATTCCACTCATTTCAACTCATTTCATCAATAAAAGTCCCTCTCAGGACTATTTTTATTTAGTTAGTTCTTCTCTAACTATCTTTGTGCAGTTAAAGGGGTGTTGTCTCAGTTTCCGCAGCTGGGAACCGTTTCCGCAGCCAGAACCAATTTCCGCAGCCAGCATCACTCTGTTTTCAAAAATCACAGTCAAAGGTTAGTGTCATCATCATGAAATGCAGGAAAGACATGGGGCATCTTCAAGATCAAAGAACAACAATGGGTCAGAAGCCTTAATCAAGAAATGATAAACTTCCAAAGGTATGATAAAAAATCTCTATCAAATAACAATTCAATGTCATTATTACGCATAGTTATTAAAATATGGCAAGTTCCACTAGATGCAATGATTTGATACGATAAGCCCCATACCACTCCTCTTCCACGATGTCACTCCACACACCTTATTCATTCTTCTAACGGTCCCATGATCATTCTAAGTTTAAACTCGAGATGGACTGCACTCCCATTTATTGGCCGTACTTTTGAGACGTGACCTATTGTACTACGGCTCTCCTTAACCATAATTTCCGCAGCCGTCTGCTGAGACGTGTACACAAGTCATCCGATCCAAAAGGACTCAGCCGTTATTCTACTCATTTATCACTTCACTCCCGCATGCATTTGATGTTGAACTCGTTTATTGTTGCTCACCCTTTTACTCCCTCGGTACTCATACCATTCCCTGTTCTCCATTTCCGCTGCAGCCACTACAGTTTGTTCTAAACCCTGACTGCAGTCACTACAGTCATCCTGAACTTTGATTACGGCCACTACAGTTACCCTAAGAATCCCGTAATTAGGCCATTTTTCCTGAACCCTCACACGCAGAAGAACTCTCAGTCGGAATTTAAAGCAGAGAATGGGAAAACTACTGAGAGCTGAGCCGGAATGACCAAAATACCTGGGGGGTTATCCTCAAATGAAGGAATTGTTGAAGAAAGCTAAGTGGCTACAATTTATTCAAAAGTTTAGGGGCTATAACAAAGAAGTGACTAAAGCCTTTGCACGGTCCTTTAATGGACACGCAGTGGAGATAGGAGACTTAAAATTTACAGTGACCGAGGCCACAATAGCAGCTGCAACAAGTCTAACTCAAGAAGGTGAAAGATGGTTCAAAAACAGAAGTGTGGACGATCAAGTATGGAGAATCATGCTCCAAAACCAAGGTATGGATACCTCTGTATTTACAAAAGGCATCCCTGTGCATGCAATAAAAGAGGAATGGTCTAGTCTACTATTACTCATCCAGAAATTTATCATGTGTGAAGGTCGTTTTGGTTCCATGTATATGTATCATGCCAGGCTAATGATGAATTTTATGGAAGGTTACCCTCTCAATTTGCCTTATTTTCTGTTATCAAGTTTGAAAAAAATGAGTTCTACAGTTCAAAAACACGTAGGCAACATTGAACCCCATCTCTACCATCACGGGTTCATAAAAATTCTTATTGAAGATTAGTTGAAGAACACTAAGGATACTTGGGAGAAATTTTTGACAAGAAACCACTTCCAAGAACCGTCTGAGGCCTCTGGAAGCAGTCCCCCAAAAATTCCAAAAAGAAGTAGGAAGAAAGAAAAGAATATTACAGCCCAAGACTCTCCTACAATAGAAATTCAGGAAACTGTTCAGAAAGAAGAAGAAGAGGGAGCTAAAAACAAGAAACAGAAGAAGGACAAAGGCAAAAGAACCATTCAAGAAACCTATCCATCCCCTGAACAATCCATAGAAGAAGATTCTCAAACTCTGGCAGAAAGATTAGTACATCTTCAAGCTGCTGCCATAGCAAAGAAAAAACAAAAAGGAAAACAGAGTGCACAGGAAAAGGGTACTAGTCCATACGTAAGGAGGAGCAGTAGGCTAAAAGGAAAGAAGAATATAACCCAAGAAAAACAGTCACACTTTATTGATTTAGGTGAAGAAACACCTGAGAAAGCTCCAGCTCAGCCAGACATTGAGTCAAGTCCTCCACGTGATGAAAGCCCTTTTCGGCCAGAAAGAGAGGACAGTCTTCCTCCTCCACCAGATTTTGATTTTGAGCCTAGCCCAAGAAAGACACCTGAAGTAGATCCTAATCAGCAAGAGGTATATAACTACCTAGAGTCCTTGGAACAATCAACTGCAGGACCAAGTACCACCTTGCCACTTGATGCACAAGTTCAGTCTTTAAAACAGGAAGTATTTGAATTGGAAGTCCTAAATAGGCACATCAAACAGGAAAACGAAGCACTCAAAGAGCAGAGTAAGGTAGACAAGATTGTCCATGATAACACTATGCTCCATTTAGGATTGTGGCAAAAGAAGAACAGAAAGCTGAAGAAAAAGTGTAAAAAGTTAAGCAGGGCATTGATTAATCTTAAGTTCAAATGTCTAGTCAGGAAACCAAGGACCATTTTAGCATCAAAGAGAAAGAGAAGAGGGTTAGATGTTCTTGAAAAAGCCTCAGAGCATATGGATTAGGGGAAAATAACTAAGTTTTGGTTGCATGAAGACATGCAACACCTTCACAGTGGGGGTATGTTGAGCCTCGAACCTGCACCTTCCTATACACCCTCTCAGCCTTCTTTTTCCACTCACTTCATCCACCAAGTTGATTAAATCATTGTATTTTAGTTTAAAAAGAGCTTTTGACATGGTTTTCTAACTACACTGATGACTGTTGTTTGGTTTAGAATTTTGTTCAGACAGCTGTGGAAACTTCTCAGTTTGTGCAGCCGACACAGGTTTCCGCAGCCGACCCAGGTTTCTGTAGCCAGCACAGGATTTCGTAGTTGTTTTGTCAAAAGCCATGCTACAGGTGTCCTCTGAAGAAACGAGCCACATGGGAAAGTTACAGGAGTCAAGCACATGGAATGTGTCCCTCCAGATCATCCAGATCGTCCATAAAAGCCCGCGGTCAAACAGGGGTCAAAGGATAGTCAACGGAAGTGTTCAGCGGTGGCACGGCTCTGCGTAGCTCTGTTTTTGGGCACGTGAAGCTACGTGGCACAGTCCTTAGCCACGAATACATCCCGGTAGCATGAATCCAACAGCCATCACCTCTCAGATTTAATAAACACGATGACAGTTACGCTAGATCCCGGCTGAAGAAGATTTACGTATCTCTAGTAGCATAGTTAATAGCGTAGATTTAGTTAATTAGTTTAGCTTTCTTTCCTTATAAATAACGCGTCCATGAACACTGTAAAAAAAAAGGTTATCTCTTGTAATGTAATTTCGAGCTATTGTATCTCCCCACTGCACTTTTACGTTGCTGTTTTAATATATGAGAAGACTGGTTTGAACTTAAGCTTGTAGCTGTTCGTTGATCGGCTGAAGTGGTAGAGGGCCCCTGCTCACTAAAGCCTTGTACAGTTGTCCTTTAAAATTTTGCATTACTTTCTTTCCTGCTTCTGTATATTAGCTGTATAGTTGTCATTTAAATGCTGCATTTTATTTCATCATGATTTTGTATATTAGCTGCACATAACAAGCTCTTTGATTTATGTTGTTTTACATTTTCATTGCTGCTCTTTTATGGTTATAACTGATCAGTGTTTTCTGCAGGTTTTCTTAGGCAGCCCGGGGCAATTTTTCACCTTTTCTTTTTATAACTATTGGCATACGAGATCATCTTGTCTTTGTTGCTGACTTTCGTTTTCTGAAGCTTGATTTCCAGTACTGTCATTTCCTTAAGTTGTACATTTATTTTCTGCTCTTAGATATCATGCTATTCATCTGTTAATGGTTTCTCTCTATAATCAAATAACTTTATTAGAAACCAGAATATCACTCATTATAGCTTGATTTAGTTTGCTTTAGATCTCACATTGCTTGACTTGTTCATGATTGTTTCTCACAGGGTAAATTAAGCTGAAAGGAAAAAGGTCAAGAGAGTTAAAGTAGTGTGATTAGTTTCTTTTATGCAGTTTAACTTCTTTTAGATTTCACATTGCTTAACATTTCATGATATCTTTTCACAAGGAAGATTGAGTTGAAGAGTTGAAATAGTGTGGATTAGTTGTTTTTACTTTTACTTGGATTTAGTGTAGATTTCACTTTCATTTTCATTCAGCAACAAGGATACTGGGCCGTTGTCATTAGTTCATTGTTTGATGTTTTTTATTTCTTTTTAAGAATTAATTTCATTGCAGTTATTTTAAAGCTTTCTTTCGGAACACTTTTAAGTTTTGAAAAACCACTTAGAGATCACCATAATCATCCATATTTCACTTGCTTTATCGCCTTTTCATCATCTCACATTAGGGAAAGATAAATTCAAAAACAAACTTAAAAAAACTAAAAACGACAAAAGACTAAGGAAATGGTTATCTAGTACATATAGTA
>Ga0139314_100479_pt1 | contig 10761 bp, 14 predicted proteins | sample In2P11_FD_99376 | JGI IMG/M metagenome (GOLD analysis project Ga0139314, IMG submission 99376)
ATAGACATTCATCTAGTCATGGGTCCACCGAGTTGTCATCTGTGGTCGCATCTTTTGATCATTGAACATGTTATGTTAGCGTATGTGTTGAGTATGGGTATGCCTCCCTCAGCAACAAAGATGTCATGATGAAAATATATTGTAAGAGATGAAGCTTGTTGGTTGTTCTTGATCTCGAATTATCACAAGGTAAAGCACTTCAGTCATTAGTCACCATTTCTGATTTTTCACTTTAGGGGGTAATCCGTTATAGGCCATTTTGTCACATTTGATAAATAGGCCTCCTAATGGGATCAATAAACATCCTAGTTCCCCCTTGTGATCATCTTGCACAAAGCCCTAAACATGATCTTTCATTCCCCATAGTTTCTTACTCAAACTGCATCATCTGATCCAATTTTTGGACCAATGCACCCTAGCCTCTTACTAGACAGTGTTCAAATACAAATTTCTCCACTATGGCCTGCGTTGATCGCCTATAGGTTTCTCCCCTTTTCACCTACGTTGGTTCTAGAAATTTGGGAAAAAGAGATAAATTCTAGAAGCCTCCTCTTCCAGAAGGTTCCAGAATTTGTTACAACCATTTACCTTAGATAAAGCATCCAGATCCTATCCTACCCTACATTGGAGTTTTCATCCCTTATCCTTTGATCCATCCTCCCATAAAATGTGGATTTAAAACCTTATTTTGGTAATTGGATAATAGCTCCCAACTTACCTCACTCCTATATATATTTACAACCTTCCATATGCAAGGGGTTGGCTTTTGGAGAGTAATTTTACCCTTATGCTGGCTTGTGGTGAGAGGTTTCATTTCATGCATTTAGGGTGATTGGAGGTGCACATTGTGACAAGGAAAGGACAAGTCAGCCTAGAGGATCTCTTCTACAATATCAACACCTATTTATGGTTGTAACTACTTCCATTTATATTAATGCAAAGAATTCTTTGTTTTCCTATATGTGATGTTGTTATTTCATATATTTCAATACCATGTTGATCTATTGAATAAAGTATATAGATGATATTGCATAGATCTCATAGTTTCTTGGCTTGTGTTATCTGACAGTGCAGGTTCTAATTTTGGCAATCAAAATTGTAATTCGAGCATTCAAGCTAAAGAAGGAGCAAAGCCTGTGACGGATTCTAGGTAGGCTTTGTTTCATCATGTATTACTTTAAGGAAAGCAATGGGTTTCTTATTTCTCTGTTGTTTTAGGTTAGCCACCAAACCTAGGGGAGATACTTTTGTATGCAATTTTAAATCCCATACAACACAATGCACTAGTATTGTAATCATCAAAAGAAGTTGTTATGAAGCCATCTCACAAAAAGATAGAAAAGATAGATCAACGACTTCAAAATCAACCTCTTCGAGGGGGAAACCTCTTTTACATTACACAAATGAACAATTCTTGGATGATATAAATGACATTACCTCCTTTTTATATATAGGAGTCTAAGTGGTCCAAATATAATCAGAGCCTACATAACAATAATATTGTAGGGGCACAACAATAATGATAGTGGGTTTCTCTGGGGCATAATAATAACAACATGGGGACTACATGGGCACAACAATACAATAAGGGGGTTGCACTAATAACAATAAGGGGCTACACTAGTATTATAAGGACCTAACATGCCCCTCTCCTTCAAAAAGTGTTGTCCTCAATGCTTGAGTAGTTCTAGATGCTTATGTATAAAATTCTCATCCTCCCATGTGGAATCTTCAGCAGGTAATTTCTTCCACTTGATGAGATACTCTAAAATTGATTGATTTCGTAGCTGTTAGGTTCTGGTTTCCATGACTACTTCAGGTTCCAATATTATTTTTCCTTCCTCGTCAAGTTCCGACAATATTGTTTGAACTGGGAGCTTATCATCTATAACCTTCTTTAAGCATGAAACATGGAGAACTGGGGACACTTGGGAAGATGTAGGAAGCTCCAATTTGTATGCCATAATACCAATATTTTGCAACACCTCATAAGGACCATAGTACTTTGGTGATAATTTATTATCCTTCTTAGGTTGGTTAAGGGACATTTGTTTGTATGGTTGTAGCTGTAAAAATACCTAGTCGCATACATCCAAACTTATTTTGTTGCTATGTTGTTCTGCTTGTTGTTTCATTTGATTTTGTGCCAAAGTAAGGTTATCCTTTAAGAGTTGGTGAACTTGCAGTTGATGCTTGACATGATCTTCCACTGCTTGAACCTTAGAATTATTTTCCGATACTTTTTGGAGATTAGGCAAAATAGATTATTTTGATGTTTGAAACTCTAGTGAACATAATTTCACAATTACACCCCATTGTTCTCTCTTTAGAATCTTTTTCATGCCATTATATATGATTATCTTTCTTGGTTTCCCTGTGATACCCCATAATTCAACTTTATTTCCTTCCCAAAAAAAAATTCAAGAAAAGTTCTTGAAAATTGAAAGCTATCATCCCCAAAGTCTGTAACCATTGGACTCCTAATACAACATCAACACCATCCATTGGAATGAAAATAATTGGACTATTCAATACATATTCTCCCATGGATATCTTGATATTATGGCACTTTCTAGAGAAATTTATGGTTCCTCCATTTGCAACCATTACTTGGCACTCTGATGTTGGATATAGGAAGCAATTCAATTCCTTGGCTATCTTACAATGAATAAAATTATGGGTACTACCTGAATTAATCAACATTATTACCTTTTTCTTCTTGATATACCCTTCTATCTTGAGAGTTTGAGGAGTGGTAATTCATGTCAATGCATTACAAGATATAGTCAGATTCATTTATTCTTTCTCTAGGATTGGTTCCTAGTGTATATCCTCTTCTTTTGACATTTCTTGTTCCTTTTCTTGCTCCTCTTCCCTATCTATGTAAATTAATTTCTTCTCAGCACACTTATGACCTTTAGTGTATTTTCTATGAAAATTGTAAAAAATCCCTTTTGCTCTTTTTTCTTTCAATTTTTGTGGTGTCAACCTTGTAGGTGGTGAAAGGCTAGGAGCCACAACACTTCCAACTTTCTAGTTATGAGTGGTAGGCTTCCTTGTTGTCATAATTTTGTTTTCAATTTTTCTTGCCAACCTGTATGCCTTCTCCAATGAATTAGGTTCCCAAAGCCGAACCTCATTTTGGATGTTATCATTTAAAGTCCCTATGAAGACTTCAATCCTATGCTTCCCTGGAATATCATTTACTCTTATATTCAATTTTTGGAAGTCCTTGATGTGCTCTTCCAATGAACCCTTTTGTTTGAGATTTATCAATTGGATAAAGAAGGTGTTTCTCTTTGTATCCTCATAATGTGTTATCAATTCCTCCATGAAAATTGATCAGGTGACAAGTGTTTTACAAGAACAAATCCCTCTATACCATACAAACTGATTCGGTTCTAAATAGAAAGATGCAATACGTACCTTTTGTGGTGGTTGCACATCATGTAGATCAAAATATTGCTCCATCTGTAGTATCCAAGTTACTGGATCCTTGCCATCAAATTTTCTCATATCTATATTCGAAATATGGTGGGTCTTCAATCCAATGTTAGAGTCTATGAAATCATTATTAACATTTATTTTGTTCTCATCATGAGTTTCCTCTACTACCTTTTCGACATTAGGAAGCCTTTCTTGTAGTGACTTTGTCCCACCTTCCTTCAAAACTTCCATGTATTTATTCAAATATTCCATGTTTCCATTCAATATTTCTTATATAGCATTTATCTTATTGATCATATCTTCAATCACATTCTTCAAATCATTCCTCCAATTTTTTTTATAGGTGTTTCTATTTTCTTGATTTGAGTAATTCGTTTTCTTGATTTTAGGAGCTCGATCTTGAATCTGTTGTGTATCTAAAATTTCAAATCTCCAATGTCTAACATTGTGATCTATGGTAGCCCTCTATGTCCTCTTTCCAATGCCACTAGTCGTATCAAAATTGGATTCACCAAGAAAGAGTTATGCCCAATCTCCCAAGATGACCTTATTATATACCTTTTTAGTAGAGAAAACTTGTAAAAAATCTCACGTGTCACTGTTTCAACCTTTGGACCTGAAAATGATACACAGAAAACTACATTCCATCCTATTTCTAAATTTCTTACACAATTTCAATTTGATTCTCAGAGAGAAAGTTATGTCACTTTTCCCAAGGTCACATGTTTGGGATGTAATTCAAGGTCCTGCAAAAAATGCTAACTTCCTTGGATCGCATCTCTGAACATATAGCGAGAGAAGCTGTGAAATTTGGACCAGAGGTTTATCAATATTTTAGATCAAATGGGTTTTAATGTTAGCTTCTGAAACATGGTAGAAAAAACATTTATTGCGAAAATTCCACAATGACCTGTTTGGAGCAGCAAAACCCTAGAATCCAAAGCTCTAATACCAAATGTTATGAAACCAGTGCACAAAAAGAGAGAAAATATAAATCAGTGACTTCAAAATCAACCTCTTTGAGGGGGAAACCTCCTTTACATTACACAAATGAACAATTCTTGGATGATACAAATGAAAATACCTCCTTTCTAAATATAGGAGTCTAAGTGGTCCCAATATAATCAGAGCCTACATAACAATAATATTGTAGGGGCACAACAATAACAATAGTGGGATTCTATGGGGCACAATAATAACAACATGGGGACTACATGAGCACAACAATACAATAAGGGGGTTGTAATAATAAAACTAGGAGCTGACTATTCTGAAATGCATATGATAGACATGATTTCTTTGACCAAATATGGTCTTTGAAATGATCAACTTCACACTTCCATGCTTCTATGAGAGATACACATTCCAAACCTGAGTTAAGTACAAGATCCTTACATGGAGATGAATAATCTAAAATAGAATCTTGGATCCAAACAAAAAACAAATCTTGAAAGTTTGAAAGACTATATCTGAAATACCAAACATATTTCAAGAAGGAATTTGCATCGAGTGAAACCATGCAAAGAAAATAATTTTGTGATAATAACTGGATCTGACTTAGTTTGGGGACATTACTAGAGTTTCAAGATCCTAACATAACCATCAATGGAAGTTGAAGTGCCTCGACTTCCTGACAAGTCCCAAAACTTTCAAGGATTGCAAAACTACATTCTAAAGATTAAATCAGATCATGCATGGTGTGAGGATATATACTTCCACTGATTCCAATGAGACCATTACTAACTAGATGGCAGCCATATTTGTCACTGATTTGATCGCATTTCACAACTTCAACAACCACATTACTTAATTTGAAATATTCTTCTTATCGCAAATCTAGAGATGTATTGGAATCAGATAAATTGCATGAGCAAACTTATTTGAAGAGTTGTCTTCATGCAAAATAGGAGATGATAAGGGATGGAAGGAAAACTCAAGATTTGATTGTTTTATCTTTCATCATGGAGAACCTCACTACCTTGTGTCAATTAAGAAACTAACTCATCAGATGAATTACTTGAAGAGCATGGAGTATCTTTATCGCAGATAGATGCATCAGACACAATAGAACACAAAGGATAGTGAGATGGAAAGGAAGGTCCCATAAGAACATATTCTTTGAATCAATCAGATTCTAGATCTAAATATTTCACATCAAAATTTTCTCGAGGAACTACAAGTTCAGCTAGTGCACTTGTGAATTCATCGTCACATACATAAATAGATTCGTCACCATCATAATTTTTGTTGCCCAAGACCATGGATCTAAAAAAATTGATTTCATTTGATTCACTACTGAGATTAGTAAATTCAGAATCAACTAATAATGGAAGGGAATCATCTTGACATGGGGGACTTTTAAAAAGAGAAGAAAGATCGAAAAAATCCTCAATTTTCTGCTCCTCTACCTATGTAATATGCCTACCTTATACTTGATCACAATTCAAACCAGTAACTTGAAAATCAAGAGAGCATGAATAACTAGTTGGTGGAGTAGATTGATCAAGCATATCATGGTACAAAGAGTCATGGCATATATATGATAGAGGACGAAAAATGTCCCTTGAAGAAGTATTCATTTTAAGAACCAAATTCAAGATTGTGGTTAATAATGCTAGTATCATCTTGAGCAATGGAAGTATTATTATTCACCCTAAGTTCCATGAACCTTTCCAAGGTTTTCTCCACTAGATCTAAATCATGAGAGGTGGATGAAGGTTGAAGAGGCAGATCAACAATATGATTTAAAAATTTCCTAACTTCAACATTAATACATAGAGGCACCCCGATCGTACTAGAAAAGGGAGAGGAAAAGGAACAAAAGGAATATTAGGTTCCTCCTATGAAACTAGAGGTGTCTCATGATTTACAAGAGTTGGGGAAGCATAAAGATCAGGGGGTTTAGATTCACCATGAAAAGAGATATGAATCAAATTCTCAAACTTTTGTTTAAAAAAATCTCAATCCATGTCCTCTTCAAGAAATTCATAGAAAAGGTGAAGAAATTGATTAGAAAAATCCTCAATTAATTCATTAGGCTTCATTCTTAGTGGATTAATTATTTTAAGTACATCCTAGTAATCATACCTATCAAATTCTAAATGAAGTTCCTTGATGAGATGTTCAGAATAATGAATGGAATAAACTGGTAGAGTATGACGCCATCAGTTAGATCGACCTTCAAGTGTGAGGAAGAAAAGAAGCAAGCCACATATTCACAATTAATTTCATAGCATTGACAAAAATAAAGAAAAACAGATGCATGCTTGGTAATGGATGTATCATTCTCACTATCAATCTTAAATTGAGACAAGTCATCATGTTGTTCCATGAAGACAAAAAGTTTAGCAGGATATAGGTTAGAGAAACATTCCAGAATTATGATTTGGGGATGAGATATCTAAGATAAGAGATTAAAAAAAAATAAAATTAACATGCATAACTTATCATCCAGCCCTCCTTCTAGCACCATTTTTTGACGGTTATGGAAATTTGTCAACTAAGTGGGTCTCCCCAATGAAAAATCCCAATCAGACTTCACACCATTTGGTGTGGGAGCCCTTCCAGAAATAAGGCCCGACTGCCATATGTTCTTAGAGATTTTCCTTGGCTACAATGGTCAACACAAGAGTGTAATGCATAGGTACTTTCAGATGAACAAGTGAGTATGCCTTGTGGAATATTCGGTCGTAGAATATATCAAGGTTCTTCTACCAAAAGGGGAGAGAAAATTGAGCCTTTGAAAGAAGAGTAGTAGTACTGATCTAGTAAAGGCACATGGGCATATACATATGAATGAATCGTTGGAAAACTAGCAAAGTAGTTCACATAGAAGAAACGATTGTTAAAAGACATACAACGCACCTTCAACACGATAAGTACCAAATCCACCGAAATAGTTTAATTTCCTTAGTATAGATGAAAACAACATGCATCACAAACATTCAAAGAATATTCTTATCATATTTACGACATATGCATGAAAGTGTGTTGGTTCAATGAGCTTCAAAATTAAGTAAAAGTTCCAAGATACATCAAGATAGTGAACACCACTAGCCCCAAAGTGGAGTGTCAGAGCAACCACTTTTTCCTCTAAAAAATCTATTTTCCTCTCTAATGCTTGTTAGGATGAGCCAAGGTGAAAAGTATTTTTCATGATTTATGATTGTGTATATATAATAAATAGGGTGACCATTCACCTCCCTTGTGACTCTTGGACTACCCTCATGACTATGTAACTTCCCTATGAACTTTTGACTCCTTCATGACTTTTCACAATCTATAGATGACTCTTGTACTTCCACTTTACATTACATTTATTATACATTGAAATTACATAATTGATAAGTGATGTGGAAAATGTTGACTCATGACATGACACTGATGACATGGCAATGTCAAGCCATTCTTTATTGCTTCTTTCTTTGTGTCTTCTTGAAAGATGGAACATGCTCTTCTTATTCCTCCTCCATAAGGCTTGAAGGTAGGGAGTCTTCTTTAACTCCAACAATTTTTGCAATCTGGTGTCTCTTTGTCTTCCTTGATTGATCAACTTGCTTTCACAACTTCAAAGGTGTCTTCTAGCAAGGTCTCCTTCATCTCCTTCATCATCATCTTGTCATAACATGATGTGATACATGCAACTGTAATCCACTCATGACAAGATGACATCATTCTGATAAGCCCGTAGTTTATCATGCTTCATAACAACCACTGAATGAGTTGGAGCTAGGTAACATGCTGGGAGATAGGCTCAAGTATTACATAGTTGCACACCTCAGAAGGTTAAGGGCTAGGACTGAGCCTTCAGATTGCCTAGTTTAGGTAGGCTAGGGCTAGATAACTATGCAGTTGAGGGGCTCAAGGAGTTAGGTTGAAGGCTTGAGGCTTGAGGTTTCCCACTGCATAGTTGCAGAAGGATAGAGGCCAAGGGCTTGTGTAGTTTCACATTTCAAGAGGTCAAGGCCTAAGCTTGTTGCTTGAGACAACATAGTGTGCAGAGGAGGATGACTGAAGGTAGAGACTATGCAGTTATGGAGCTCAAGGGTCGAGACTAAGCACTACGATTTCGTAGTGTGTAGTTATGGAAGGCAAGGAATGAAAATTTCATAGTGTCAAGAGGCAAGGTCTAAGATTGCCAACCTAAAATGTGCAGTGTGTAGTTCAAGAAGGCTAAGTGAAGCCAAGTTTCTTGGGCAAGAACTTTTTTGTATTTGACTAAGTGTGGGATGAATAAGGCCAAAGTGAACAAGGACAAAATTTGAGCATAATCACACACTTAGAACAGTTTATGACACAACATTGATCACTCCAAACACATGAATAACATACTTCCCTCAATGCCACGACATTACGACAACTTAAATGCAACACTGAAGGTACACTTTGTGACGACACTTGTGCGACAATGTTTGAAACTTTAGGAATGGGTATGATACATATCTACATGGTAAGAATAAATCATTAACACCAAGGTTACCCCTTGAAACAAACCAAAATTACATATGTGCAATGTGCGACGCTTGCCATGCTAAAAATGACACTTTGATTTTCTTCTAAACAGGACAAGAATACTTAGAGAAAACACATGTGATAACTCGTAATATTTGCAACAACAAAATTCAAAATAAAAATAGGCTTAGACATTTGAATGTAGGAAATTTTTTTGGAGGGTGTTGTAGCAGTGACAACAAAGTGCAAGGAAGATAAGGAATGAAGGTCTTATCATTGTAAAAAAGAAGGAATCCAAGAGAAGGAGAGAGGAACCAAAAATATACCTATTTTCTGTCACACATGTGAAGAATTCTGAAGTTGCAGTGTGAGTTACATGGTCAAATGTGCAAGCTAAAATTGCAGAGATATGAAGGAAGGCCGAGACCTTTTTTTGGAGCAAAATTACTTTGACTTGTGTTGAATTTGCATGGTTAAAATCTTGTTGATTTTGGAATATTTATCTTGATTAAGAAAGAGTAGTTGGAAGGTTGACTTGGTGGATTGTAGGAAGTCTTATTTTTGGTCAAAGGTCTTGTTTGTCTCATTTGATTTGGTTCTATAGGAAGAGAAGATAATTTTTGGGTTTTCCCTTTGAAGAGGGGTTTTTCCCTGGCTGAGAGCCTACATAATGTGTCACTTATTTTCTTGATCTTCATGTTTTTTATTTTGATGGTTTCTTGATGATAACAAGATAAATTAATACATAAAAGAATCTAATAATAATTCAAATACATCACACATAATTATCAAGATAAGGAAATCTTTCTGCCTTTCTGATTTTCTAACATGGTATTAGAGCTAAGGTGAAGAAATGAAAAAGGCAACTTGAAGATCATTTGATCTCTAGTAAGGGTTCAAGAAAGGATTCTAGGAAAGTTTTAAGATAGATCATAAGGAGAAGAGAAGCTTTATTTTTTGAACCTTTGAAGATCTTTTGAAGAACACCATTTTCTAGAAGGAAGGAAGTTTGGAAAGGTAATATAGAGGTTTTGGTTCCCTATAACCTAGTTTGAAGAAGGAAACCTTTTGAAGGCTACAAAGATATCTAGACTTCATCAAGTGTGACATTGAAAATTTTACCTATGGCCTCGTCAATTAAATTTGAGAGCAAAATTCAAGGAGAAACTAAATTTAGAGCATGGAAGACAAGAATGAACCTCATCCTTGCAAGGAATAAGGTATTGGAGTTAGTACAAGGAAAAGTCAGAGAACCTACAAATGATGTTGGGAAGGAGAAGTACAAATAAAATGGCATTATATCCATCAAAATAATTGTGGATGGAGTTAAATACAACTTGATTCCCTATATTTCCAAGATATATACTTCAAAGAAAATTTATGATTCTCTCTCCAATTTATTTACAATAAAAAATATTGGACAAGTGGCAAGTCTAAAGAATGAAGTTCAAACTGTCAAAATGACCAAAGATGATACAATGTCCTCTTAATTTTTAACAATTTCCCTTATAAGAGATGAACTACAAGTAGTTGATGAAATAATCCATGATAAGGAACTTTTGATTGCTACCCTTCTAAGACTACCAAAGCCATGGAATGCCTTTGCAGCTAGAATTAGTAGTTGGAAAAATTCTCCCTCCTTTGAAGAAATGTGGTCTTCCTGTACTGAAGAAGAATCTCATCTTTCCTTGATAGGCGGTAAGAAATAATATGAAGAAAATACCTCAAAGTATTATTATGACCATTTCAAGAAGAAAGGAGAAAATAAGAAATTTAAAGGGACAAAGAAAAATCATGGAAAGATTGACCTTTCTAAAATAGAATGTTATCATTGTCATAAGATGGGACATTATAGGAACCAAT
>Ga0139314_100418_pt1 | contig 10758 bp, 5 predicted proteins | sample In2P11_FD_99376 | JGI IMG/M metagenome (GOLD analysis project Ga0139314, IMG submission 99376)
GGTGTATTGATTTGAGATCTGGTTGTGAGCGGTGTCCTTTTGGTGTTCTTTCTGGGGAACTTACCCTGTAAATTCCTACATTATTATAGGGTGAGTAATAAACAAACTTTGTATTTCACATAAAATAATATTTAACCTAAAAAAAAGAGTTTTGGAGGAGCAGCAAATGGAGAAGAAGGAATAGAATAATATTGATAGATAAAAATAACGCACAACATAGTTATTGATAGATAAAAATAACGCAAAACATAGTTATTTCATAACAAATTGAGTAAAAATATAAACATAATCTAGGCTTAAAAAAATTCAACAAGGTTCAATACGAAAGCAAGTCATATCTTCAAATATTTGCTATGATGCCACTTTGAACCCTAGTATGGGTCAAACAATTATGTAGACATGATGGCACTTTGAACCCTATTTAGAATACCTATGGGAAAAGGAATAATGGGACTAAGATGCATGGTGATTCCACTTAGTGACTCGTGCGAACCAATTAGCTACCTGTCTTAGTAGAAGATCAAACAAGGCAGTTTCAGAAGGCTTCATCTATGTTCGCATATATACATTTTTCTGTGAACATAACATGAAAGCAGATCCACTCTTTAAAAATTGTTAACACGCAACTGGTGGCTCAGCAATTATGGAAGAATCTAAAGGAGCAACCTTGACACTGTAAATGATCCCAGTTTATTAAGGTGATTTAGTAACATGATCTTTTTTACACTCGTTAATTTCGTCAAGATTTTCTTATATCAACTAAGGACTGTTCAGAGACTTTAATATTTGTTGAGATCTTAATCTAGACGTATTGTCCTGGAGACGTAGTATGATGATGAATCATCTTTTTGACATGGTATTACTGATCCTTGTGTACTTGGCTCTAGATATGTTAGAATTATTAATATCTATCTAGTTTGTTTTTTTATACAGATGCCAACAGCATATAAAAATACAAAAAATACATACAATTCAGAGCTTTAATGGCTTCACGGAATTTACAATTCAGAATGAATTTCGATATGATTTACTCCTGACATTATGTTGTAATTAACTTGCTATGGCAGGGGATTAATTGCTAGTGTCTTTGTGGATTCTCTATTACGTTTCAAATATGGAGTTTGCTGTGCAACATTAAGATAATTGACTTGTTATGGCAGGGGATTAATTGCTAGAGCCTTTGTGGATTCCCTCTGGGTTCAAATATGGAATTTGCTGTGCAACATCAAGATATTAACGACTCCAGCTATCTATTGGGACGACCACTTTTAAAGAGGCGTATCAAGCATTACAGTAATTCTAATAAGATATTACTAGTTGGGGAGGGAGACTTTTCATTTTCTTTAGCTCTGGCCAATGCGTTTGGGTCTGCGAAAAACATGTTTCCAACTTCTCTTGACAGTAGAGGTCTCAAATCTTTACTCCAAAAGTCCTCTGTTTTGTTTTGCTGCTGCTGGTTTCCTTGTATTCTGTTTATCTTTATGTATGTGTACCCTCAATGCATAGAAAGTCCTAAAGTTGTATGAATCAGCCCATCAAACACTGTCAATTTTGGATAGGCTTGGAGCAATGATATTGCATGTTTTTCCAATGTATGTCTGTGCTCCCTATACAGAGAAGGTGCTACAGTTGTATGAATCAGCCGATCAAACACTGTCTGTTTTGCATCGGCTTGGAGCAACGGTATTGCATGGGGTTGATGCAACGACAATGGAGAAACACCATATTATAAGAATGATGAGATTCGACAGAATTGTCTACAACTTCCCTCATGCAGGTTTCTTTGGAAAGGAAGGCGATGGAAAAGTTATAAGGTACGTTTTTTTAAGGCTTGAAGACTTTTTCATACTAAATAATGGGCATTTTTCTTTTTCTTGATTTGGCCCATGTAACCATACTTTGCATAAAAAAGTGCTCTAATTGATGCAGTTTTGGCATTCTAAGCAGAAAGCACCGTCACCTTTTGAAGATGTTCTTCAAGAATGCGAGAACTATGCTGGGTGAAATTGGAGAAATTCATATTACGCACAAAGATTATGGTCCATATAAAAAGTGGGAGTTGGTGAAACAAGCAGAAGAATTTGGATTGCTTTTGAAAGGATCTGTTCGCTTTAGAATAACGGATTACCCTGGCTATACTAATAGAAGGGGAGCTGGGCACAAAGCGGGTGAAACATTCTCCTTGGGAAAGTGTCAGACTTATAAGTTTGTCCTGGGGTAAAAATATACCTAGAATAAGTTGTGTGTTTCATTATTTCCTTTGTAGGTTTGCATTCTCAAGTAGGTTCCCTAGATTCTCGAATTATCATATATTGGGGTAAAAATTACCTGCAATAAAGCTGTGTGTTTCTTAATTTCCTTCGTAGTTTTCATTATTACATGTTTTCTTATGTTCTGAAAATATCATTTTGCAGCCCAGACGTTCTTTACAAGTACGAATTAGTCGCCATTCCAGCTGTATTGCCAAATGTTTCTTCTGAAGCCTCGGCAGAAAGCTTTAATGAGGATATTTTGGAACCTGAATCTGAAAGGCAATCAAGGACACCAGGTGAAATCACAAAGTTAAATTCAGGAACTTCATCTAACTACATTAAGATGCCTGCAAATGATGAAATCATCCGCAGTGATCGATTTGCAACGGAAAGGAATGACACCCCACATTACAACGCACAAACATGGAGAGTAGAAACAAAGATTCCTGAAGAATCAGATGAAGCTATAAACATGAAAGGTGATGCAATCAAGAGAAAAGGGACACACCGTAAGAGGGCTATTTGGAAGTTTGAATCACAAATACAACCAAGGAAGATTCCTAAACAATCAAATGAAGCTATAAACATGAAAGGTGATGCAATCAAGAGAAAAAGGGCACGTCATAAGAGGGCTACTTCTAAGCTTGAATCTCAAATACAAGCAAGCAAGTCTGCTGAAGCAGAAAACATAGGTTTGGAGATGACATCGAATCAGTTAATGGCCATTCCAGACATTATTTGCAAGCAGGAATTAATGACAATACAATCCGTATTGCCAAATGTTTCTTCTGAAGCCTCTCTAGAAAATTTTGAGGTGGAAAATTTTGAACCTGAATTTGGAAGTCATGCCATGGTGGCAGGTAAAATGGCAAAGGCATATTCAAGAACAGTCTTTAGAAGCAGTCCAGACATTCTTTATGTGGGGAAGTCAACGGTCACATTGCCAAACATTTCCACTGTAGCCTCTGCAGGAAACTTTAAGGTGGATATTTTGGACCCTGAATCTGAATGTCAGGAAAGGATAGCAATGGAAAAGGTGGATTTAGGGACTTCATTTAAATGTTTGAAGATGATTGGATATGAAGAAATCAATAAAAGTGGGGAATCTCCAAGGGAAATGAATGACATGTTCCATCCAAACAGACAAACATGGAGAGTAGTAACAAAATCTGCTGAACAATTATATGAAGCATTAAACTCAGGGGAACTTGCAATTATAAAATGGGAGACAATAATTAAGGAGCCTATTCTGGAGCTTGAGTCTAAAAGACAAGCAAAGAATGCTGCTGAAAGAGAAAAATATGGTTTAAAGAGGACATTAAATCGCATAATATCTATTCCAGACATTCACTATAGGAGGGGATTAATGGCCATTCAAGTCGTATCACCGAATGTTTCTGCTGAAGCCTATGCGGAAAAAATGAAGACAGATATTGTGGAATCTGAATCTGAAATGCAAGAAAAAGTAGTGGGTGAAATGGCAAAGTCAGATATAGAGACATTCTTTACAAAGACTCCATATGTTTTATACAAACAGGAACTAATGGTCATTCAAGTCATATTGCCAAACATTTCTTTTGGAACATCTGCAAAATTTTTTAAGGTAGATATTTCGGAACTTGAATGTGAAAGACAAGCGAGGATTGCAGGTGAAATTGGAAAGGCGTACTCAGATATTTCATTGAAGTACTTGAAGATGGTTGCACATAAAGAAATCAATCGAAGTGATGAAGTTGCAAGGGAACAAGAAGACACTCACCAGCAAATCTCAGAGACCTGGAGGGCAGAAAAGCAGATTGCAAAACAATTAGATGAATCCATAAGCTTGAAAGAAGACGCGATTAAGAGAAAACAGACACGACTTAAGGAGGCTATCTTGGAGGTTGAAGGTGAAAAGCAAGCAAGAAAGGCTGCTCAAACAGAAAAAGCAGGTTTGGAGACAACACTAAATCAGTTGAAGGTGATTTTAAGCAGAGAAGTCAAGAAAAGTGATGAATTCAAGAGGAAAAGAGATGAGGTACTTTGTCAACTGGCAGAAGCTTGCAGAGAGAAAGCAAACATTGCCAAACAATTGGATGAAGTATCTAGGGAAAGGAATGATGCACTCCATCAAAATGAAGAAATTTGGCAAGAAAATAAAAGGATTGCGAAACAATTAGCTGAGGTTTTGAGATTGAATGAAAATGCAGTTAAGCAGAAAGATGCAAGACTTTTGGAGGCCCTATCAGAACTTGAATTTGAAAGGCAAGCACGGAAGTCTGCCGAAGCAGAGAAAACATATTTGGAGATGGCATTAAACCAAACGAGGGTATTCGCCAACAAGGAACTTGAAAAGAATCATGCACTAAAGAGGCAGAGAGATGAGGCCATTTGTCAAGCTTGCAGAGGAAAAACAATAATTGCTAACCAATTAGATGCAGCTTTAAGATTGGAGGATGATGTTGTTAATCAAAGAAACAAGATTGCATGGCAACAGAAAGGTCTTACCAACGGGAGGAAAATGTTTTATCATCCAACAGTACTGTCTTCTGTTCTTCACAAAGGTAGAGCTAGACTAAAAGGAGCTTTCAAGAATGGGCAAGACAATAGCGAGGCCGAAGGTATGGTTTAGTCTGCCTCGTAACCCTGCAAGTTGTTGATGTGAATTTCGACATACCTTAAATATTGATACCCTTTTCTGGGACAGAACTCTTGCAATTAAAACGATAAACTATATTAATGAGTTCCCGAGCTTCTCTCTTTGCTTTAGTGACATGTTATTTATATGTTCCTTCTTGATAGTTGATTTGATGTCTTGTTAATTGACTTTGTTTTCTTAATTGATGTGTATGCTGAAGGGTGACATGTTGTTTCTATGTTTCTTTTCTATAATGGATTTGATAGCTTGTTAATTTGCCGTTATTTTTTGTTTTGATGGATGCCCATGGTAAAGATTTCTAAAGTCAAAAATCAGTTTCCATAAAATAATTATTAATAAAATCAGAATAACCTAATATTTTTGAGTTCAAAGTTTAGTTCTTAATAGGATTATGAAGATTTATAGGTTAGTTTGATACAATAAAAACACTTTTACTAGATGGTATTTGAGGAATAAGAACTTTACAATGTTGTTAAACTTATAAGCACATGCGAGAACGAAAGTAATTGGAAATTCACTTGTCATTGTTGGTATATTTAATTATTGAGTAGATTTTACAATAAAGTAATATGTGGAATCACAAATGGTAGAGATATTTAAGAGAAATGTGTTTTTTTAATAATATGTGGACTAATATGTTTTAGAAGTTTTTTTTCGAAATTATCTATGGCTCACAAATAATTTAGTTAATAAGAGAGATGATATTTTAATGCATTTTTTTAATTTCAATTATTATATTCATGAGGATTGCTAATGCTTAGGTGTTACCTCTAAACTCAAAAACAGATTTTCTAGATGATTTGCTGAAGATATTGCTAGTTGATCTCTAGATCCACAAAATTGAATAGATATGTCGACGTTATTGATGTTTGTGAACAAAGTGATAGAAAGTGTTAATGCTATTGATTTTGTTGATAAACACATGGTTGTTTGACAATGCAACTGCTAAATTGTTGTCACAAAAATAAAAGTCAGCTTCTTCTCTACATGTGCAAGATTTTTCAAAAGTATTCTTAGCCATGCTACAAGGAATGCTGTGTTTTTTAATTTTTTGTACTTCGCGAGTAAAAAATCATTAACTTTTTTTTGTCCCATTGACTAGGAAAATAAAAAAGAATCAGGCTTAAAACACATTAAACAAAATTGAATAGATATGTCGACGTTATTGATGTTTGTGAACAAGGTGATAGAAAGTGTTAATGCTATTGATTTTGTTGTTAAACACATGGTTGTTTGACAATGCAATTGCTAAATTGTTGTCACAAAAATAAAAGTCAGCTTCTTCTCTACATGTGCAAGATTTTTCAAAAGTATTCTTAGCCATACTACAAGGAATGCTGTTTTTTTTAATTTTTTGTTCTTCGCGAGTAAAAAATCGTTAACTTTTTACTTTGTCCCATTGACTACAAAAATATAAAAGAATCGGGTTTAAAACACATTAACCATGTCAGATTGATATATCATCAAAAAATAGATCTTATCCATACTGATATCATAATATAAATAGATATGTGTTGAACATCCATAACAAAAACTTAAGTGATATATGATATCCTCCAGTGACATATATGAAGTCAATGATAAAAGTACTTAATCCCAAGAAGACTACAACAAGAAAGCAACATTTATCCTTTAGTGAATGGTTGATGTTGGGATTCTTAGATTGCTCCATCTAAATGTTGTAAGATTTTCCAAATTCCCAAAGGTTTTCTATTATCCTCTTTAGATAGTAAGTTTTCTTCATGCTTTTGTTCCATATAAATGTTGGAACAAGATATATAAACAAATGCTTGTTCCAACTGTAAGATCTCCTCCAAAACTAGTAGCAATGTGTGATTGCAACATCTTTGGGTAGCATTAAACCAATTGATAACATTTAAGCAGTCCCCAAAGTCTTCAAGAGAATTATAGTTTTTCTCAAGATCCTAGCAAAGAAGAATTTTAAGGGAGAAGCTTTGCATAATTGTTGGTACCTTTCCAAACAAATCTTCGACTTTAGGAAATGTTGATCATTGAAGAAAAGAAGTAGACCACCCCCACACGTACCGTCTTCATTGGATGCACCGTCAAAATAAGGCCATGGAATGTGACGGTCGATTATCTCTTCTAAAATAAAACGAGGCACATGGTGTGACTCCCTAGAATGCAATAGAGCATAAATTGCACAAATTTGTGTAGACATAATATCAAGTGTAGATGAAGAATCTCTGAAGGTGACTTTGTTCGTGGATAGCCATATGGCCCAACAGGTAAGGGGTGGTATATTTTTGTGAGCTTCATCATTTGAAGAATCCCACCAAGAGTTCGAGGCTTAAAGAGAAGAGTCACTGCTCCATTCCAAATTACATCCTAAAATCTATTATATTTTTGTCCATATGCTTAAAGTAAATTGATAAACAAGAACATATAAGAGATAGAGTCTCCGACATCTTTACATAAGGTGCGTAGTTTGGACCTTCTTTATTATGATTTTGTAAATTGTCTCAGGTTGGGACCCTATTGCTGATAATGCAACAAAGAAAAGGTCTTGATTTAACTAGGCAACTAAATTTGCGTATATGCTTCCACCACCACTCTGGATTGATCCTCACCCTTGTAGAAATCTATAATACATAACCTATATTTGGAGTATATATCCCGGAAGGGGAATGTACCCAGCATAGACAATCCTTTCTACCTCTAATTTTGATATGCAACAATTTAAGGGAATTTATATAGTTTGTCTGTAATTCTGCAAATTCACCATGTAAGTTTAGCTGCTCAACAAATTTCCATCCTTGAACCCAAAAGGTTGATCTATCCTCATCTATAATCTAATTCATGAATGTGACTCCCTAATCATTCAAATTAGTTTCACATTTTTGTAGAAGTCTGAAATTTCTAGAGCAACTCGTCCAAGGGTCTAAGCCTACTTTGAATCTTTCTCCATTGCTATCTTTTCATGTGAGTCCACAACTGATCATAGCAAAGGATGAAATGACCACATTCCATGTAACAAATGGATTAATCATCCTTTTAATTGGATTTCTAATCCAATCATCGATAGAAAGAGGAAAGATTAATTTTTGGTGGACAAAAACATTTCACAAGCCATCTATTGCAAGAAGTATCCACCCCACCTTTCCAACAAAATATTTTGCAAACATTGGGGGACAAATCTCATCCCCCATGCTTCTGGAAGGGAAATCATATTCCAATAAACCCATGGGAGATCTATTTTGTCCTTGGATCCCACCCACAAAACTAGCCACATATTTTTATGATTGAGTTTATGATTCCTATGGGGACCCATGTAAGGACCATCAAATATACCATGATGGATTCAAGTATTGGTTTAATCAACACCAATCTCCCTACTTTTGAAAGCCACTTGTAAATCCAGTGTTTTAACTGCTTTTCCACCTTAGCAAAAAACCAAAGCCAATATACATTCCTATAAGTATTTGGTTCTAAATGAGAAGCAATGTATTTCAAAGTTTCTTAAAGCGTTTTTATAGTGAAAGGAAAGTGAGCTACATGGAATGATGTTGTGGTAATTTCTAAAAAAAAAAAAATTAATGTTGAAGATAGTGATTTAATGAGTTGTTCTTGAAAACATCGTGAAATCAAATTTGCGCCCAAATTAAAAGCATATTGCAAGGTTCTTTTCTTATCACCAATACCACCATCGGTTACTATTTGGGTATCCTATAAGATATTTGTCTTCAAAACTTCTGTGCCACAATCCAATCAAGTGTACTTGAAAATTACCTTACAATTATTTTTCCAACTTTCAATTGAGATTCTCTAGGAGATTGTTTAAATATGGAAATGAAGATAACGATGTACGTAACATTAGGTCTAGTTGTTTGTAAGGTACATAAGGTTGTCTACAAACATCTTGTAGAATTTTGAATCGACAATGAGTTCATCATCCTGCTTGCTCCATTTTGTTCTTGTTGAAATAGGTGTTTCTATTGGTTTGCATTTGTCCATCTTAGATATTTTCAAGTTATGTATAGAATGATTTTGCTAACATGAAAATCCCTTGAGTAGATTTCTTGACTTCAATTCCCAAAAGGTACTTAATGATACCTAGTTTGATCATCTCAAATTCTCGTTTGATAGTAGCTTTGAATTGGTGTAACATTATTTTTTATGTTGTCAACATAAACAAGAATTTTGAGGATTTTTCAGTTGATCTAATTTGGTATAGAGATTCAACTCATTAATTGGCTTTATAAACCCATTATTAAGTAATTATGATTCAGTCTAACTAAACCAAGCCCTTGGAGCTTGTTTCAGGGCATATAAGGTTATCTGCTTGTAAACGAAGTATAATTGGCCTTCTATTCAAATCTTGGTGTCTCATCAACATAAACCACACATTTTAGTTTTCCATCAAGGAATGTTGGCTTCATGTCCATTTTGTACACTGACCATTTGTTCTAGACTAAAATGGCTAACACAACTCTAATACATTTCAACCTTGCAATTGGAGCAAAACTTTTAACATAATCGATACTTGGTTGCTAAGAAAATCTTTTAGCAAGTAAGATTGCCTTATATTTCTCTACCTTGCATTTCTTGTCCATTTTTTTTGTTCACCCTCTTAATGACAATGCTACAATTATGAGCTAGAAGAAAAACATGATCTCATGTCATAGTTCAATTTCTTCGTTCATGTCTTCTGACAATCCTCTTCTTTTATTCTCTTCAAAACAAGTAGGATGATAAGATAACAAGGAAAAAGGACTTTTGTTGATCCATATCAAAACATTTCTCATGTATTTTCCTTAAGCTCTTTGTTCTCTAATTTCTCATTGAATCTTCTAACTCATTGTTAGAAGGATGACTATTTCTCTAATTTATTACTAAATCAATTGACTCTCTACTTGAATGAAAAATATCTTATTCCCTTTGCACCTATAACCTTGTTTATCTTGGTGGAGGGACATTATATCCTGAACTTTCCAATTGTTCATTTATTGAATGAGATGAATTTCCATTATCCATTGCTTCATCCTTTTTATCATTTCAATATTTTTCCTTCTAGAATTTTACATCCCTACTCACTAAAATTTCTCCAAAATTGGAATATACAATATGTAGGGTTTGGATTGTTCACTATATCCAATGAAAATGCATTTTTCTCTCATCTTATCAAGTTTCTTTCTTATCTCCTTTGACCAAAACTCTAAAATGAGAAACACTTGACTTTGTGCCACTCATGCTTCTCAGGGCAGCTTAACCCTTTCACACTATTTTCTAGATATTATTTGAATTAGTAAACTAAACCAAAAAAGGGTCGTGGCCCAAAAATTATTGGGAAATTTTATTTCTTTGAGCATACTTCCTTCCATGTTCATAATGGTTTCAGTTTTCTATTCAACTGCCCCATTCTACTTTGAAGTATATCTCATCGTGAAATTATGTCTTTTAATTACCTACAGTCTACAAAAATTTGTGAACTCCTTTGACTCATGCTCTCTTCTTCCATATTATTTAAGAAATTTAACATATTTTCCACTTTGTTTTTCTACCATAGCCTTAAATTCTTTGAACTTTGAGAATGTCTCTAAGTTAATTTTGAGAAAATACACCCAAGCTTTCCTATTAAAATCATTAATAGATGTTTGAAAATAAATGATGCTATCAATGGATTGAGTTTTCATGGGTCCACATGAATCTGTGTGGACAACCTCTAGATGTTATTTTTCCCTATAGGAGGATTCTGGAAAACTATCTCTTTGATGCTTTCTAGGAATCCAGTTTCCACAGCAGTTAGTTTTCATATTCAATATGGCAAGGTCTCTTAATGATTGTACTTTTTGGAAAAGTTTAAGAGTACTAAAGGGTAGCTAAACATACCTAATATGCAACAACCAA
>Ga0139314_100289_pt2 | contig 10753 bp, 7 predicted proteins | sample In2P11_FD_99376 | JGI IMG/M metagenome (GOLD analysis project Ga0139314, IMG submission 99376)
TTTTATGTGATGGTATATTTTATAATTAATTTTTGTATAATGTACTATTTATTGTGCAATGAAATTATCCTCTACTCTTGCATGGTTGTGTGAAACATGACTTCCCCAAAACCTACAACATTCCATATCTAAATTATGATCTGCATTTGTATTTTGGATCACATTAGAGGGGATTCATACGTCTAGAATTCCACGGTGGCATCAAGAGATAACTAAGATTGTTTGTATGTTTGAGAAGGAACTGCCAACGAGTGTCATGGACTTTCAGTTTCATCTTCTTATTCACCTAGTAAACAAGGTCGAATTAGTTGGGGTGGTTTATTCTCATTGGATGTTCTTCTTAGAGAGGTACATGGAGAAATTAAAAGGTTTTGTTGGAAAAAGGGAAAAACTCGAGGGTTATATCTTAGATGGGTATGTATCATATAAGTCTTTCTATTATGCTAGTGAGCACATCAAGCAGATCTACAACACACTAGGTGCGGTGATTTGGGACGATGAAAGGGATGAAGACAAAAGCGAAGGGGAGCTTCTCAAAATGAATGGAAAGAAGTGCGTGATAAAAAGTATGTGCAAGATTATCATTTGTCAAATTACTACAAAATAACTGTTGACACTGAACTTCATATTAATTCATATTTTGATCTCATATGCACTATATATATGTTGGTTTGATTTCATCAACGAATTTAAAAATTGAAGCCATCAACAAATTCATTCTTTACAATATGGAAGTGACACAACTGTGGGTCACATTGTATGGACAAAAGAGTAGGACATGGGAAAGTAACATGAAAGAATTCAAAAGGTTGAACGGTAGAAGTCTGCCTTATCCTGATCATTTAAAAGAAAATATGCCAATGACATGCCCTTATAACAACCCGGTTGTTGATCAAGTCAAATAGAAATACGGTGCATTTGGTCATTACTCGCATGTTGAAGAGGATGCGCTAAACATAGGGATTTGGTACAACAACCAGGTAATTATAATCTCTTTCTATACAATTTTAACTTCATACTGCACCTTTGAATTGTAACATCTAAATATATTTTATATTTTTAATTATGCTCGGGTTATTAGACACATGACACTGTGATTTTTTCATTTTTCATAGGTGCATTTGTTCCCATCTATGTGGGAATATGGACATCATTTTTGCACAGAGGCTTCCAATGATGGATGCATGACACAAGACTATGGATTGGAAGTCAAGTTCGACCAATCTAGGCATGCTAGCCACCGCGGTCAAAACCTAATGCAGGGGATGTTAGGTGCAAGTTGTGGGACACCTTTGATTAGAATAATGTAAAGGAAGATCGCAATAGTGGGTTGATATCTATCAACTCTAGAAATATATGGCATGAAGCTATGGAGCTTTATGTTTTCCCAAAGCACTCCAACTAGGGTGTTTTCTTACCCAGATGTGTTGGATAGGGATTGCTTGTTCTTATTAAGACATGACACTGAAAGAAAAAATGTTTTTCTAAACAACAATGTTTTCATGCCAAGCAAGCAAGATAATTCAGGTGATGACAATAGTGAGTGATATAATTGGTAAAATTAAAAAACATTTTTACACATGCTTTTTCTAGTCAAAATGCTTTTACAATTAAAACTAGGTATTTCGAATTGTGAAATCCATAGTTTAAGAATTAAAATTTAAACTTATTTTTTTAATTCTAAGCTTGTGATAAGTTTAATTTGGATTTTGTGATAATTTCGGTTTCAACATAACTACTTGTCGGTTTACATACTTTTGTCATATATGCTGGAAATATTTCAATTATGCCCCCAATGTTGACTAAAACCACAATGAATGAAGTAATTTAAGATTTCAATAGCAATCAACTTACGGAATAATGACAAAATCAACAAATATAGGAAGATTTGCATCAATAAAATTTTAGGGCCAATAAAATACTTATGATTGGAGATCGCAAATTTTTTATAATAACAATTTTTACGTAGAACAGTCTATTAAAAAAGGGTAAATAGTATAATATAAAATAACATTTATTTATATATAATTGTTTTTTGAAAAGTAATTTAATTAGAATGATATGGTATGAAATATCTATACAATAGATAAGTATTTATGGCAATTTTACAATTATAGTTTCAATAATATTAAACTTTGTAATTTATAAAAATATCTTTGCACTTTTTTTTTAAAGTACGTATTTTTGCATTTAATTTTATTGTTGGGTTGTGTTATATTTTTTCCATGTAGTTAATAGGGGGTTTGAGGGAAAATTCTTGTTTTGGACCCTATGTTAGGTTGGGCTAACATCATAATAAGCTAACATCATCTAATTATATACACCTCTAACACATATAAATGTCATTAGATGACACATGATCACATTTAACAATGTCCCATGCTAATAGATATCATGCTAATTATATTGTTTTTTATTCATCTTTTTGACATTTTATATAATTTGTAAGATATTAAAATTTAATTTTAATTGGTAAGAGTTGCGATATATATTAAATTTAAATTGCTTGAAATTCTCATAACTTCAGTGACAAAATAAATTTGATGAAAATATAATTTTTTAAGATATATTAAATCTAAATTAATTATAAAAAAATTGACTTAAGTTTTTTAAATTTAAAAATGCATTGAATTTCATAAATAGACTTAAAAGGTTAATTTTATATTTTATTAAATAACTATTATTGATATTATTTTATTGATCAAAATTAATATTTATTATTTTTAACAATAGAAATGAAAAAAATCATTTAAATTTAAATTTAGGACTACATATTAATTTAAAAATTATCTTTTAAATAATAATTATAGTTAATAAATGTATGTTTTAATGATACTTGATTCATAATTATTATTAATAAATAAATTTTAATTTGTTAAATTTATAAAATCAAATTAATTATAATGTTGTTTTTCTAATCTAATATTTTATGAACAAACTTTTTTAATTGTAGTTGTTTTTATAGACCAATCAGCTATATATTTTAATTTGATATAAATATTTTGAAATTTTATTTAATGGTTACATGTTTCAATAAACCTCTAGAAAATTAATTGCAAATATTAATTACATATTATCTAACTCTTGTATTTTAAATATAAGCGACAACTTCATGATTCCTAGCTTGACTATGACTACGCACGTAATTTTATTTAGTAGTTTGTACTATTTAATCTTGTGTAAAATTGATTATGTTTTGTAGTGTCTATTTCTTAGACTTGTTTTATAAACAATATATATAATTTTTCTATGTTTTCTATAGGTAAGGACTATGCTGCTCACAATCCTTGTTTGAATAAGAATTTAATTAGAATGAATATATATGAACTATCTGTGCAATAGAAAAATATTTATGGTAACTTTGTAATTATTGTTTCAACCATATTAAAATTTTTAATTTATAAAAATATCTTTGCATTTTATATTTAAAGTAATCATATTTCATGTAATTCCATATATAAATTTTGACATAAGTTCAACAATGCATAATCTATAATAAATATAAATTCATAAAAACAAACATCGTGATGATAACCATCTATTGACAGTGTTGGATACCACTAACATGTAGGGGGTCTCCTTGATGTGAAGTCCCAATTAAGTCTCACATCACTTGGAGTAGGAGCCCCATTTGGAGTATCGACGCAACCACCATAACACAATGGTTCTCCATGATTTCAACATATAACATAAGAGATTATATACATACACCTTAAACAAGAAAATAATTTGTCATTGTGAAATACTAATTGCAATGTATAAAAGGAGATCTTCATGAGGGTGTGAGACAAAAGTGAGCCTCCAGAAGGAATTAATAGTTTTAACCTAAGAGAAACACATGAGAAAAGAAAGATTCATTAATTATCTAGAAAAATAGTTCACATAAACATAAATATCATTAAACTACATGCAAGACAACTTCAACAAGATAGCTACCAAGGCCACCAAAACAGTTCAAATTCCTTGTACATATGAAAAACAAATATACATCAAACATATAAAAAATAGTCCCGAGGAATTCACAATACATGCATGAAAATTTGGTGGTGCATTGAGTTTCAATTATAAGTTGAAATATCCAACTACACATTTATAATGGTGAGGCACTAGTTCTAGTAGTGGAACATTATGTCACTTCATGCTTCTCTGAAGAATAGTTATTCTCTCCTATGCCAAGAAGAGAATCCAAGACTAGCTCTCCAAAGCTTAAGCCTCTAAAAGCCCTTTCCTTCAATTATAATTTTCCATTTATAACAAGGGGAATTACCTTTAATATCCCCATGAATCTTGAGTTACCCTCATCACCCCTGGACTTTTATGACCTTTCAAATTATATCTAACTCTTCAACTTATAAATGAATTTTGGACTTCTCCTAAAGACATTTTATCCATATATGACTAAGTGCCTCTTCATGTTCTACATATGACTCTTAGACTTCCACACATTACATTTTGTTATTTTCTTGAGAATACATCATTCCAACCCACATGATGATGTGGCATAACATATTTACATACACTGGCCACTATGAGGACACTTGTACGGGTTACAACTTTATAATGATGACATGGAATTCATAATGATGTGCCAATGCCAATATATCTTCCTTGCTACATCATCTTGCATTCTTGATGATAGACTTGATCTACGCTTAATGTTCATGAAGGATCCACTTTGTTGCTTATATTCACCCTCCAACTAACCTTGGATAAACATTGGAATCCTCTGAGTCACCATGCAATGTGTTCTTTGTTTTTCTTTCCATGATTTGTTTCATTTCTCCATGAAAGCTCTGTTTTGTTATTCTTCTCCACCGGTGTTTCTTTATGATTCCTCGTTCCGATATTATTTTAGTATTACCTTTTCATGCTAGGAGGGTACTCATCTCAATGAAAACCATCCATGAAAAACCAAATTAGTCTTAAAATCATATATTCTATCATTACCTAGCTCATGGAATGATTATCTCATGATAGGCCAGTGAGATGGTTAAAAGAAGAAATTTTGATTAGGAGGGTGCAGTGAAACTCATCAAGGATCAGAAGAAGCATTCAATGTGAGCTTGTATACGCAAGCAAGATAAATAGAACTCAACAACATCAAGAAGAATTATTTATGGTTTAACATGTGCCCATGCGCTCAAGGAAGCTATTGAGGGCGCAATGGCACACATTCAAGTGATGAAGGGGTTAGGATCTAAGCCTTCCAATTGTGGTCATGCAATTAAGAGGAATAAGGAGGGCACATGTCACACATTCTAAGATTGAAGGAGAAAGCATTTGTTGGGTCAGGGTGCACTCATGTGCTTAAGGGACAAAAGAGGGTGCAAGGGAACAAACCAAAGGGACAAATGGATCATGCTTCAAGCCTTTGTAGTGTTCTTGTGCCCTTAAGAGGAACTAGGAGGGCACATTTCTTTAATTCAAAGGAGTGCACTCAAATGAAGGCTATAGGACTTGTGATTGTGCCATGCACTCTTTAAGAGAAGGATCAAGGATTAATGCTTCAAGAATGCACCATGTGCTCAAATGCCTCTTGCTTCAAGAGTGTGCCATGCACTCAAATAGAAGGATAAAAACTTCATTCTTCAATAATGTGCTATGTGCTCAAAGGCTTCAAGCTTCAAGAGTGTGCCATGCACTCAAAGGCTTCAGTATTTGTAAGTTCGCCATGCAATCAAAGGAAAAGATGAATACTTCATGCTTTGTGAGTGTTTCATGCACCTCAAGGATTCGTGCTTCGTAGGTTCATGATGTGCTCTAAGGGAGAGCTTTGTGATTTGTGAGTGTGCCATGCACTTTTAAAGAGATAGAGGATCCAACATCGTTATGAAGAGTTCTTCACTATTATGAAGTGCTCCTCATGTTTCCAAAGTGTGGTCAAGTTGGGGAGTATGGAGTTTTCTCCAAGAGTTGTTTTTTATTTATCTATAATGTGATTTTCACTGATAGAGATGCTAAAAGGCTAGATTAATTATCATAGGAAGTACTAATGCATTGTGAGAGGGAGGAGCACTTAGAAAATACTTAGTGCACAAGTATGGGAGGAAACAATACGTCATTGAGGCTCATGAATAAGCTACACTCATCACCTAGTAAGACAATGAATCCCTTTACAACTTGCATTGAGAAGGAGGACCAAGAAGAGCTCTCAAAATGGCTAAATGTGGCACTAGCAGAGTAGGAGAAAGAAATGCATCCTAACATAACTGAAACATGGATCACACAGATAAAACCACGAATACAAGTGAGAAGCATATACATGATCCATGGCTAACAAATACAATAGAGCGACACTTATTTCTAAGTGTGATAATTGAAACAACACATTATGAAAGTTAAAATGAAAGTTAAGATAACAATGATGATTGTAACCAAAAGGTGAGCTAAGTTGTAGGAATATGTCTAACACATATAGTAATGATTTATAAGAAAATCATATGTAGAAATGTGCACTAGAAATAAACTTGGTGATATGGGAATTTATTTAATAGGACTATTCTTAGGCACTTATTTATTTATCAAGGCAAAATATGGATCTCAACTTATTAAGATCAAGATAAGTTGTTTCTTAATAAACACACAGATAGACCTATGATATTGGTTTTCTCACTAATTGATTTCACCCTTATAATTCTCTAATTGATTAGACCAACAAGAAAAAAAACACTATTTACTTACAATACCAAGTTGAGGAATAAGTCTCTTAAATACATACAGTCTTTGTAGTTTCACCAAAGGCCTTCAATTTGAATAGATCATGTTTTCCATTCATACATCATTGAATTTAAATATATGTAATTCTATATAGGCAAGAGGTAAGCGATAATACAAGCATGGTCCATCTCGACAATTTCCCATTTCAAATTTACCCACATTTTCTTTTGAGCCAAAAGGATCATATTTAATGAAAAGTATTATTGAACAAAATGACAAAATAAAATACATTATAAAACAATGAAATAAAACTTAAAAAAACAAAGAAAATGGAGGGAGGACATAAAAACAATGTGGAAAATATACAATAAGGAAACAAAAAAATGTAGAGAATAAATGGAGAGTAGGATAAAGGGTGAATGCAATGTGTTAGAGCCTACATTGACCTTAGGTTGAAGGGAGGCAATTCTAGGGTAACCACAAACCAAGCTTAACCTGGTAGCTAGCCCTACCAGGTTGGGAGAGGGATCTCTCCTGATGAATCTCAGTCGGGATGACTAGATTAGGTAAAGATTTTAGGCTAGGTATAGTAGCTCGAAGGGTTTTGATTGAATTTTGTGGGTTTTTTGCTGGATCAAATGGAGCTCAGCAGTTTAAGTCTAGGAAATTAGGTCAGAATGCAAGGTGTTCTATGGGGCAAGGTAGGTATAGGCTTTAGCACTTGAAATTGAGTGAGGTGAGGTTTCTAAGACTGATGAGGAGCTAAGGAGGGCATGTATCAATCACGTATCCTTCTCAAACAATAGAAAATATAAAATACTAAATGATTTCCTAAATTAGAGCACTTCAAACAATGAATTGTACCTATCTATCTTGATATCATTTAGTCAGAAGCAATGAAATAGATGATGGCATACATATAACATGTAAAAAACTAATAAAAAAAGAAGAATCTATGCAAAAACACCATACCACATGTATCCCATAAAAATAGCTGCAAATCCTATTAATTTCCTTGCCAAACTGCTTACAATGATGTAAAATATAGTTCATAGCATCTAAGAGTGTCCAACCTCACCAAATGACTAAGAAAACACATAATATAGACATATAACCTACTCATCCTAACCTTCAAGTGTTGAATCCATGAGAAGAGGGTTTGTTTCAACCATTTCCAGATACAGAACTGGAATATAGGCAGTCAAACAACTTGTCTCTAAAAAAGGGGAAACTGATTCATTTACCTCAAAACCACCTCTAACTAATGAATCTACCCTATAACACTATCTTACCATTACATTTACATTCGATGCCATCAATTACATCAGTGAAATCATCCGTGAGGAGATAGAAAACAAATTTACAGTCAAAACAGGCGAAATTTTGATTTTCTGGGCAAATTGGTCAAAAGCGTAGCACCACTTGCCAAAAGTGAAACACCATTTTTAGCACACTTTTGGAGGCCTTCCCCTTAGTCACAAATTGTGCCCATTGATGAGCCCCAAAAATGGGTAACTTATTGGGCTCATTTTGCCTATTTTTCTCCATTAATCCACCATTCTTCATAGTTTATGCATCCTTTTGAGTATATTTATGTTGATTGAATGAATGAGGATAGTCACTTGACGATGAAGACTAATACATATTTATTGCAGATTTTTGGACAACTTTGGGACCAAGGGCAAGCATTTATGAGCCATTTGACAGCTGAATGCAAGGGGACAAGGCTGAGGATTCATAGGAAGGGTGCCTCCTACACTAAATGGCCTCTTCCTCGAGTACACCACCATCAGCTCAGAGTTCAGCAGCCCACCAACGTTGATTACCAAGTGCAACCGAGCAACTTTTATGAAGTGATTGAGTACTAGCAGTTTGGTAAGCCAAGCCCCTTGAATCATGGAGGACTATTGGAGGTCCTCATGGTGCATAAATAGGAAGGCTTCCAGCCTTCGTAGGTTACATTTTTGAATAGTTGTATTCTGCATTATATTGTTGCTAGTTTCTCAGCTCACTTTGTAGCTTTTGTCATACAATTTCTTTTGTGACATGGTTATTTTTTAGTAATGGAAAGCAGTTTCATTTGGCACCAATTCTGAGCTTCTTCTTAGGAGCCTACAGCTCTTGGGGTTGGGCCCAACCCAAGTGCCAAGGCTTCCTTTGTGTACTATTATGTGTTGTTGATGTCTTTATCAAATAATTTACGTTAAGTAGATTACAGTCTTGCTTGGTTACCTAGGTCATTGTTGATGATTAAAAAGGCTTTTCATGTTCAGATTGGTTTGATAGGTTGATAACAAAAAAGGTCTTTAGAAAAAGGCTATCAAGCACCCCTGATCTCACCTCTCCGTCCGTGGGACCATGAGCTGGGACCAAGGTGTCCTTGCAGCCACCAAAAACATTGTATTTGCTTCGTCATGCAATTGTTAGTGTTAGATTCTCATTTGTGGAAGTTGATACCAGTTGCGGTTACATTCTCAAGTCCATGATTGCTTAGTTTGCATAGCTATTTCACATGATTTTGTTGTCAATAAATTTATGTTCATTTTCTTTGCTGATATTTAGCTCATATTAGGTTAAAGGAGCTAGGTTTTTGGTTTTCCGAGTCTTTTTTTGAATAGTTTGGAAAATAACTTGCAGAGCACCTGTGATACCTCTTTGCCTACCCCTACTCCATCAATATTTCCTGCTCTGTCCTTTAACTCTATTTCTTGCCTCACATTTGCTATGTTCCCTGACTTTGACCTAATTTCCATATTTTTGTGCAACATTGCTCTACCCCTCGAACAAATCCAACCATCCTTATCACTCACCCACTTCATTCGCCAGGTCTTGGACCCCTCCACATCATCATCATACCTCCATACCCATTTCTTCACCTTTCTTCCACCATCAGCCCTCCAAAATCCCCTTTCAAAACTTCCTGTAGAAACATCCTGTAGAAGCCATAGAACATCTTGGAGAATGCTTGCAGACTTCCTGTAGAAGCTCATGAAAGAGGTTTCTTAAGAACTAAAAATTGTCAGACTCTCTAGAAGGGTGTTAGGGACCCCTTAGGCCCTCTTCTAACCTTCCCAACCTCCTGCAAGCACCTACACCATTTCCTTTTGCCAGTCAACCTCTACACAATAAAAAGCAGTTAAAAAACATGCAAAATAATTCTGACAAATTACTCAAAAATGAAAAAAGATGTTTTCTTCATATTTATCTTTAGGAATAGCTTAGTCACATGCATTTTACCTTTCTAGAAATCAATGGCATCCATTTCTGTAGCTTTCATCCTTTTACTTGCACCAGTAGGGTTATCGGTAAAACTAGGGTTTGCTAGGGTTTGCATTTCCTTTCAGCTTCCCGCTTCTTTTTGAAAGTAGATTAGCCTCGTTGGAGTTAGCTTTCATCCATCATGTTTAAAAGCTTCTTCTAAGAGCTCATAGAAGTTGGCTTAAGCTCCTAGTGGACTTGTGCCAGCTGATCAAGTGAAAACGGTGCCAAGAGCTAGTACTTGTGCATATAGCACCGTCACTTCCAAGTTTGTTACGAACTACTAGGTTGATAAAAGTAAAGAAGAGAGCCCTCGGAGTTGTAGCATTATTGTTGCAATACTGGAGCCCACCATCTTTTTGGCGCCATTTCCGGGGAAGCATCAGAGTATTTGTGATTTCTGCTTTTCTTCTATTTTCTACTACAACCTTCTGCTAAGTAGTTTATTTCATTTCCATTCTACAATTTCATTTCTGCAAAAGTAGATTAGACCTTTCCTGATTTCATAGATTAGCATTTCAATTCTGCAATTTCAATTCTGCAAGCGTAGATTAGAATTTCAATTCCACAATTTCAATTCTGCAAGTGTAGCCTAGCATTTCATTCCTGCAATTTCATTTTAGCAAAATAGATTAGTCATTTATTGCCTTCATTTCAATTCCGCATTTTCATTTTAGCAAGATAGATTTTAGTTAGTTGCAATTCAATCTATTTCAATTTTGCAGGTACAAGTAGAAAAAAAGAAAAGCAAACAAATACTCTGATGCTTCCCCGGAAATGGCGCCAAAAAGATGGTGGGCTCCAGTATTGCAACAATAATGCTACAACTCCGAGGGCT
>Ga0139314_100343_pt2 | contig 10744 bp, 9 predicted proteins | sample In2P11_FD_99376 | JGI IMG/M metagenome (GOLD analysis project Ga0139314, IMG submission 99376)
TGTATGTATATACAGGGTCATCAGGGTCATGATTGTTTTATGTTGATGTTTATATGTAGACATGTACGTATGTAAGTCGTTGTCTGACAGGGTCACCAGGGATCATTCTTGTGGAGGAATGATTGCTTCTGTAGGTGAATGACATGAAGAGGTTCCTGGTTTATGAGGAATCAAGTGGGAAGAGTAGTCTAAAAAACATATGAGGTTAGTATCATGTCGATATGAATTGATATTCTATGCTTGTATTATTCCTATGTTTATGTTATGATAGGTAACATTGAAGGATACATCAGTAGAATGAAAACAACGTGCTTTGTGACATGCTAGGATAAGCATGGATGGTCGAGAGACACTGGAAGCAAGGTTTCTTGGTAGAGACAGTGTGGTTTTGGATGTGTGGTACTACTGTTGTGCATATGTTTTATATGTTGGACATGCTGCATCCGTGATGTTGTGCACATGCGGTGTTGTGTATATATATTATTGTGTACATATGATGTTGTATGCCAATTGTATGTATGGTGTTGTATGTATATTACATATACAATTCTCAGTATAGGTGGTGCTATGTACATGTTGGATATGCAGTTTTGTGTATGTATCATAATGTGTGCATGTTGGATATGTGATGTTGTGTGCATATGGTGTTATGTGCATGTTGGATATGTGGTGTTGCATACATATGATGCTATGTACATGTTGTATATGCAATGTTATATACATATGGTATTGTGTGCATGTTGTACATATGCTACTATGTACATATGGTGTTGTGTGCACATGGTGTTGTGTAGATGTTGTACATGTGGGGCTGTGTGCAAGTGGAGCTATGTGCATGTGGCATTGTGTACATGTGGTGTCGTGTACATGTCGTGTGTGTGGTGTTGTGTACATGTGGTATTATGTACGCATTGTACAGGTGGTGTGGTGTACATATGGCACTGTGTACACATTGTGCAGGTGGTATCATGTACATGTGATGTTGTGCACATGTTACGCATGTGGTCTAGTGTGGAGGTAGTATTGTGTACATGTTGTGAATATGGTACTGGTGTACATGTGGTATTGTGTGCATGACATACATGTTGTGTTGCGGGCATGTGGTACTATGTATGTGCATTATGTAGTTATGGTATTAGGACATGTGTATTCATTGTGTTGTATTATGTGTATGGATATGTGTTGTGTCATACATCAAGTGTAGGTGTATGTATGTGTTGTGTTGTACACTGGGTGTAGGTTCATGTATTGCATGGTGTTGTATGTCATGTGCAGTTGTATGTGTGTGATGCACACTATGTGTATGTGCACATGGTTGAGGAGAAGGAACTAGGTGTTTTTCGAGTGTGGCAACCGATCCGTTGTGTGTACGGAATAAAGACAAAGGTAGAAGCTAATGATTGATTAAAGGATAAGTATCTATATTTTATTTCAATTTTATTATTTATGTGATTTATGATTTGGGTATATGATGATTACATGTTATCTATGATTTTGGTTTATGGTGGTTACATGTGATTTATGATTTTGATCTATGATGGTTTAGTTTTGGGCTAACCTTATCTGATATGTTTATGCATGATGATTTCATTAAGATCCTAGTTTGACTTGTTGTGACGGGAAGTAAACAAATTGCAAGTGTACCCTATTAATGAGCTACCAATGAGGTATGATGTGAATTTATTTAAATTTATTTTAAATCTATTAGTAGTTATGTGCTTGGTATAGGAAAGAATGAAATCCCTGCTTGGGTGGTTGAAACTGATTGCAAGAATTACCAGCAATAGTGAAATAAATTGGACCAAGCAGCAGTGTGTTGGTAAAGCATTCATGATCAGGGCCATTGTGCGACATTGGTACCTAATAGTCTCCATTGATTTCCATGAGGATGCTATGACCAGTATGATGGTTTTGAGGTAGGTATATGCCTTGGTTGTTTTACCTTCCAACATGAGAAAGCCTTGCCAAGGGATGGATTTCCCGGATAGGGGATTATGGAGAACTTAGAAGGTGAGTGACTGCATCGAAGGGTGGCCCGAATTTCCCAAGGGACTATGTAGTAGAGAAGGGAACGCTGGGAATGGATTTTTTTTGGTGATTAGCATTGCTAGATGGAATCATATGCACATTGGGCGTGCACCTTGGAACAATAAGTCGGTAATTGTTTGCTGATAGGACAAGTGGCATAGGATTGGAACGTTGGACATTGGATGCAACTTTGAATTTTGTAGTGGATTTTGGAATTCCTAGGAAGGAAGTGAATCTTGGTATTACTTTTGAGGGTGGAGGTGTAAGACTTTGGATTCCCTTGTTGCTACTACAATGATCATATCCTTTTATGTGTATATGTGTGTATTATTGTAAATACTATAGCGATATGGATTTATAAAGTTCCATAGACAGTATGATTATTTCTTGGGTGAAGAAAATGTGTATGTGTGTATATGTGGTTATTATTGTAAATACTGTAATGAGTTTCGTTATAAATCTCTAGTCAAGGGTATGATTGTCATGTTCTAGTAGTGGTCTTTCTAAATACTACAATGGGTTGTGTTATAAAGATCCATGAGTAGTATGTTTTTTTTTCAACAATCTTGTTGGTTATAGGTCTCATTGAACACGTATAAGACCACGATAATGGGACAGGTATTCCAAGCTGAATGGTGGGAACAGCATCCTAGTGGGTGTTCACTCAATTTATTACGGCTAAGGAAATTGCCAAAGGTAATGGCAAAGGCTTTGGAAAGGAAAATTCCCATTTTTGACACATGTATTTATGAAAATAATGGAAATTAGTAGAAAAGGAAGGTGAAAGGTCATAGGTTGCATGTGAGGAGGAAAATGAAGGAAAATAATGGAAAATGAAGAAAATAGAGGCCTCATTGTAAAAACTTCTAAGGATTAGTTGGAAAGCTCTTTTCTCAGGCCTTCATTGGATCAAGAAAGGAAAAGGAGATAAAGAGGAAGTAGAGATCAAGAAAGGAAGAGCAGGATCAAGCAACTACATCAAGATTCTTTGTAGGTATCTATTTTCATGTGTGATTTCCTTCCTAGATTTGGCATGAATGTTATTTCGTGTGGTTCTTTGCTATCATGGCATAGGTTTTTCCAGGTGTGATAGTGTTTTCAACCTAGCCTTGCAATTTCTGGATAGCCATGGTGTGATGAGGTTTTCATGTTTTGGTTGAGTTAGATTTATAAATGGATTAAAAGTTGAGTGAAGTGGATCTCTAAAAGAAGGAACACATGACCTAGTGATCCTTGAACTAGATTGTGGATTACAGTAAAGCCACTAGACTAGTGACCCCTAAACCTGATTGTGAGTTGTAGTAAATCAAGGTATTGTGTGCCTCGGTGGGCTTAGGAATCCTCAATCAGTTAATGGTGGGATATACGTTAAAGCCTAGAGGTGGGTGCTCTCCATCAGGCCTAGTAATCCTGAGATGGGATGTACAGTAAATCTTGGAGAGTGGAATCTCGGTTAGGGCCTAGTAATCTGGTGTGGATTGCGGTAAAGTCCAGATACTAGTGTCTCAGTTGTGACCTAGTGATCCCTAGATCAGACTGTGGATTGCGATAAAGCTTGGAGACTAGGAAACAAGAAAATTCCTCACGGTTTAGGTGTAGAAATCGGTGGCATCCATGCTTGTTTTGGCCTAATGGTCTAGTGGAGATCATGGTAAATCCTATTATTACATATTTAGTGTGTTGTTCTAGTGATCTAGTGTGGATTACAGTGATATCTAGTTTCTATTGATGAGAGTGAGGTGGTTTAGGCTCAGGATTCCTTGGTTGGTTCTTTTGGTTTGAGTCCCACATTCACGCTTGGAATATGGCATAGGGTTGATTGGATGAAGAGAGATTTGGCTCAGGAAATATATGGTCGGGTGGAACGCGGTAGTCCCATACTAGGTGGATTTTGCATTCATTAATAAGAGGTCCTTTCCTTGATATATTATGTGTAAATATATTGGTTTATATGTGGATTATATGGGTGATGTATCCTTGATATTTTAGTTGTTATTACATTGGTTATAAGCATGTATTATGATAGCGATGATGTATGTCTCTCATCATCTTTTTATTTATAAATAAATGAACAATATATCTATGATCCAATAGATGATAATGTAGCTAATGATATAAGGGAACAATGTTTCTTAGCAATTCTCAGACAAGGATGAGACCCCTATGCTCAAATATGTTGTTTAAACCTATAGATTACATATTTGTGACATGTTTGATGAAATCAATATCATCACTAGAAGGGGTCCAGTCACGTCCTTGTTCGAGTAATTGAAAATTTATCATTATTCTGTTGTTATATTTCACTTCTAAAAGTGTCATGCAGTTTTGGGTAGTGACCTGGGCTCTCGGCCTAAAAAAGTGGCACAAATCCTAGAGTTGCAAGCACGAGACTGAGGAGAAAAGTCCCCAAAAGCTCGATTTCCCTTACTCCGGGAGCATCTAGAGCCTCCTAGATGCACCCTTGCCCATATCAAGGGAGTATCAAGAGGTTTGATGCACTAATAATTTAGTTGGTCTTAGGGGCTAGTTAATTGAGTGGTTAGGATGGCTCTTGGGAGTTTTGATGTTGATGTGGAAGGTATGTGTGGTGTGTTTCTATCAATTCCACTTCCTTAAGGTGACTTAGTAGGTTGAATGCCATAATAGTGTCCTCTCGTCACATATTTACCATGATTTGTCGGTTATTTCAGTAGATGTGGAATGAGGGGGTTACACAATTAATTTCAGAGTATCTCATTAAGTGGGAGAAGTTACCTGCTGAGGATTTCACATGGGAGGATGAGAATTTTATACATAATCATTCAAAACTACTCAACCATTGAGAACAACACTTTTTTGAAGGAGAGGGGCATGTTATGTCCCTATAATACTAGTGTATTCCCCTTATTTTTATTGTTATGGTAGCCCCTTATTGTTATTGTTGTGACCATGTAGCCCCCATGTTTTTATTTTTGTGCCCCCATAGAATCCCACTATTTTTATTGTTGTGCCCATACATTATTATTGTTATGTAGCCTCTATTTATATTGTAACCACTTAGACTCCTATATATACCAAGGAGGTCTTATCGTTTGTATCATCCAAGAATTTTTCATTTATGTAATGTAAAGGAGGTTCCCCCCTTGAAGACGATACTTTTTAAGTCGTTGATCTATCTATTTGTGAGTTGGTTGCATAGTAATTAGGATGTGGACTATTGTCTCAAAATAGATGGTTTGGTCAGATTTATGGATAGGATCTATGTGCCAGACAACAGTGAGTTCAAGAAGCTCATCTTGAGGAAATATTATGCTAAGTTGTATTCAAGTCACCCAAGATATCATAAGACATTGACAACTATGAATAAGTTCTACTACTCGCCGAATTTAAATAAGGAAGAGGTAGAGTTTTTGGCTAGGTGCTTGGATTGTCAACAGGTAAAAGCAAAGTGTAAGAATCTAGGTGGATTAGTCTATCTAATTCTGATTCCATAGTGGAAATGGGAGGTCACTTCCATGGATTTCATTATAGGTTTTACGAGGACATCTATACAACATTATTCCATCATGGTTGTGGTGGGCAGATTGACAAAGGTCGCACGCTTGATTCTAGTGAAGTATACGTATTCATCTAATGATGTAGCATAGGTCTTGATAGGAGATGTAGTAATATTTCATGGTGTATCGAAGAATATTTTGTCAAACAATGATGTTAAGTTCACTTCCAAGTTTTGGAAGGAGTTATTTGCAGGTTCGGGTACCAAGTTGGCCTTCAGTGCAATTTATCATCTGCAGACAAACAGACAAACAGATAGGGTCAAAAAAAAATTGGAGGACATGTTGAGGATATATGTGATGCATCAACAATAGAAGTGGGAAGAGTATCTTCCACTGGTGTAGTTTTGTTACAACAATGGGTATCATGAGTCACTGAGGATGATTTTGTTTGAGGCACTCTATGGGCATAGTTGTAACACTCCCATCTATTGGAGTGATCCATTGAATAGGGTGTTGATAGGACCAGACATGTTGGCAGAGATGGAATAGGAAATGAAGGTTATCAAGAGGAATCTAAAGGCAGCATAGGATAGGAATAAAATTTATGCAGATCAACACAATTTGTTTAAGGAGTTTCATGTTAGGGAACATGTGTACTTGCGCATCAAACCCAAGAATATGTCCTTGAGGATTGTGTCTTGTGCGAAGCTGGAACCTCAGTATTTTGGGCCTTTCGAGATACTTGAGAGGATTGGGAAAATGGACTATTTACTTTCACTGCCTCCAAAGATGAAAGTCCATGATGTGTTCTATGTTTCATTGATTAAAATATATGTGAAATATTTTTATCATGTTATTGATTGGTTTATATTATTTGTGGAAACAAAAGGAGATTTCCATCTAGAACCTCAGTTAATTTTGCAGAGAAATATGCTCATGCTATGGAATCGACTAATTGAGTAGGTTAAAGTGCATTGGAAGCACTTTCGGCCTAATGAAGCTACATGGGAGATGCCTAATCAAATGTGGGATATGTATCCTTCCTTGTTTTCCTATTGAGGCAAAGCAATTTTGGTATATGTACATATTTATATGTGGTTGTCATTATAACTACCACAAGAAGTTGTGTTATAAATCTTGAATAAGTGGTATGGGTTTCATATTATTATGTTTTTCATGTTGGTTTCCTTTTCAGCAAGTTGTTCATTGTAAATATTACAATGAGCTAAGTTATAAAGCTCCATTGGAAGTATGTTTTTATTTTCAATAGTCTTGATAGTTGTTGCTGTCATTGAACACCGAGGATGGCGTTCCCTTAAGGGGGAGGGGTCTATAATAGCTCAAGTTAAACATGCATGTATTAAAGTTAAGAAAAGGAAAAATAATACCCAAGGTCATGGGACTCTTATTTTGAGCTAGATGTTGGGAAAAAACGTAGTGAGGAGGATCACTTGTGATTAATTAATGGCTATGGAAATTGGAAAAGGAAATGGAAAAGGCTTTGGAAAAGAATGAGGAATTCATTGGAATTTTATTTATAATGGAAAATAGGAGAAGAGGAAGGTGGAAGGTCACAATTTCATGTGAGGAGGAAAATGAAAGAAAATAATGGAAAATGAAGAAAATAGAGGCCTCAATGATAAAAAGGCTTCTGAGGATCAATTCAAAACCTTTTTTCATTTTTAGCTTGGCCTTCTCTCTTCTACTCTCTCTGTCTCATACTCTTGTACACTTATATTTTCTTGGAGCACCCTTGGAGGAGTGTGGCATACTTGGGATTTGGAGCAAGCAGGTAAAGGAAAGGAAGGAAATCACAAAGGACAACAAGATCAACAACTACAATGGGTTTTTCTTCTAGGTACCAAATTTCATGTATGATTTCCTTACTATTTTTGGCATGCATGGCACATGAATGTGGTTTCTTGGTCATGATTAGTCTTTGGCATGGAGGATTGCCTAGATTGATAGTGGTTTATCCTAGCATTTGCATTTCCTAGATAGCCATGGAATTGTGGGTTTTATCCTTTTTTTCTGGTTGGTGCTCATGTCCCTTTGGTTGTGGGTTGAGTTACTCTTTCTTGGATCCTTGGTTGGACAAACGCTCTAGGGGACCTGTAATAGCTTTAGTTGAGTTACTAGTCCTGGAATCCTTGGTTGCAAAAACACTCTGGATCACTTGGAGGGTTTAGTTACCAGTCTTGGAATCCCTGGTTCAATAAATGCTCTAGATCAAGATATCAAATGTGGGTTAAGTTATTAGTCTTAGAATCCTTGCTTGAAACGAATGCTCTTGAGCCCTGGGAAGCTTGGGTAGAGACTAATTTGGTGATGGTTAGTGTTGCCCAGCCATGAGGTGGAAACTCTAGTTAAGGATTGAGGTGGTTTAGCCTCTAGAAGACTTGGTTTGGTGTTCATGATTTATACCATGAGATCCCACATTCATGCTTGGAATATGGCGTTGGGTTGATTGGATGAAAGGGAGAGTCAGTTCAGACCAGTATATGGTTAGTTCATACATGGAAGTCCCTAACATAGTTGGATTTTCATATGTTAATAAGAGATGCTTTTCCTTTAGTATTTCATGAGTAATTGTGCTTGTCATTATGTGTCTTTAATGGTTGCTTCATCATTGATATATCTATGGTTATCCACTAGTTATAAGTATGTTTTATGAAAAATCTTGATGAATGGCTCTCACCATGTTTTGCATAGTAGATGAAATTTTAATGAATGAATGAACTAATAGGCATAATGAAGCTATTAGAAGGAGGCATTAATCCTCATTGATGATTCTCTGATAAGTATGAGATCCCTATATTTAGATTTCTTGTTATGACCTATAGATTACACGTTTATGATATGTTTGAAAAAAATTCTATCATGGTTGGTAGGATTAGTTCAAGTCCTTGTTCAAGCGTTTGCATTAGTAGTCTTATTTCATTGTTATTTATCAATTCTAGAAGTTCTCGGAAAAAGCCTGAGTCATAGCCTTGAAAAAGTGGTTCAGAACACGGGGTCACTGGCATAGAACTTCCTAAAATTTTCGATAATGGCATGGATTCCTTGCAGTGGGAGTGACTAGAGGGTCTAATTTGGATTGAGGGATTTTCACGGGAGGGATTGGGGGTCTATTTCAACAAAAAATCAAGTTGTCTCAAGAGTTAGCCAACTAGAAGGGTTGGTTGTCTCCTAAAGGTTTTGTAGATCCTAAGGAAGGTTAGATTCGTCTTGTCTTGTCGATTCCACTTCTTTAACTATACATGGGGAGTTGAATCATATCATAGTAACTCTTTATCACATGTTTACCTCGGTTGGATATTTACTATACACAATAAATAATTATTTATAGATCCAGAAATATAAGAAGAAATAAATCCCCATAGTGAAAATTTCATATTTTTGTATATTTTATTTGATGTGTTGTGACAAACTATCCAGTGGAATATCCACTATAGTTTACATATCATATTTTCTACTTTAGTCATCATTAAAAAAAAAACAATTGTGATCTATAATAATAGTTTCATCATTTAAAAACATATGTATGATATGATTGAATATGAATATCAATACTATGGTGTCATCATTGGAATATGTAGGCATATCCTATGCCCACTTACTAAAGTAATTAATGACCATAATGATGTATCCATGTCAATTAGCCAAAGTAATATTATAGGCCATTAAATCAGTTCATAAATTTGCGAAGGGGGCAATAGAAACCACAGGATGATGTGGAATATTATGTGTATACATATTCTAATTAAAAACCTAACTAAGGTGACACTTTGGAACAACACTCATACAATTCTTAAACCTATTATGATAAAAACATCCAATCCACAATGTTTTTTGGCATGTTGCCAACCCAAAATTATAACTACCACATAGTTTAGTGTGACAATCATTTAAAACATGCTTAAAATCTTCAAGTAGTAAGCATCAATGGAATGCCAAATCTACATTGATGAAGTGTGCCACCAATAATGTGGTAATTCTTGCCTTGGTGGCATATATGCCAATGCTTGTATGAATATAGCTAAGGGTTAAATTTTTGGGTTTGGAGATATATCAAGAAATCCACATACTAAGGATTAGAAGATTAAATTATGAATAATAACTCATCAAGAAATGAATCATTAACCATCGGTTCTTTACTAACTCTACAAAGCTCATAAATTAATTATGAAAAAGCTAATGACTTCTTGGATTTAAAAGTCACAAGTTCGAAATTTAACTCTTGGAAGATGATAATCCATTTATGTTTGCTCCCAATTATTTGAAAAGTAAATATTTATTACATTGGATTAGATTTTATGATAAAAGTTGTCTTTTTGAGAAGATTGTAATGCTTAAGTCTTTGGACATTATTAACATTTGATAATTCCAACTTTACGGCATCAAAATAATGAATTTTAGGAATAATGAGGCTGTTAATAATATAGTAGACCAAATGTTATTTCTGTAGACTATCTTCTTGGAAAAGAACCATATCAATGGTAGATTTGAATGCCACAAGATAAATTAAAAATTCCCCAAGTGTACTTTAGCATATTTAGTAGTGGAGTTCACATCAATTAGGATTTATTCAGTGCTTCAAATAAACATTATTCTTAATCATCCCACATAAAAGTAATATCATTCTTTAGAAGGCACATGAATCCTTGTGTTATATTAGCATAGTGCATGATGAATCTTTGTAAAAAATTTAACTCTCCTTATCAAACATTGCAGTTGGCTTATATTATGTGGTGGAAGAAATTGGACTATTGCCTCAAAATTCAACGAGGCAACCATGATCCAATTCATAGACACAATGAATTCAAAAATAATCCAAAATAACAAAAAAACATACATTTAAGTGGATTCAAATGGATTTCATAGTGTTAGGTTAAGACGACCCACAAATTACGAAGATGATCATCACAATGCTTTGATTTAGTAGCTAAATCATCTAAGTATGCCTCAACTATGTGCTTGATGTTGTGAAAATGCATATGAAATATGTCACTAGAATGTAGCCCTAATATTTTTAAGTGTAGAAAATATGTGATAGGTTAACCCGATAATGCAATATAAATCAAAGAAGAATACTATAACCTACTTCTACTATCAATTTGTGGAAGCTTAAAGATCGAGCTGAACAATATAACCTGAAAAAGAAGATTCAATGTCCCAATACACATGAAAATACAAGTGTACAAGAGTATGAGACAGAGAGAGTAGAAGAGAGAAGGCCA
>Ga0139314_100481_pt1 | contig 10741 bp, 10 predicted proteins | sample In2P11_FD_99376 | JGI IMG/M metagenome (GOLD analysis project Ga0139314, IMG submission 99376)
ATAAGAAAACAAACAAATGCAAAGACTTGATGGAGAGTAGGGTAGAGGGTGGATGTAATGCAATAGAAATTAAGTGAAACTAGACCTACTCCTAAACTAGCAAGCTAGAAGATCAGGGATAAGTGTAATGATTTTTGCAATGAAGCCACTGTAATTAGTCCTGACCTGAAAACACAAAGATAAAAGAGATTACAATCGATACATAATAATGTGCAAAAAAAATGATAACTTTAATATCTTGCACAAGTGGTAGAATTTATTTCTTACAGGAAGAAAGATGTGCCATACAATATGACTTTATCCAACCTAAAACCTTACCTTCTCAATGAAAACCTTGATCAAACAAAACTTGAAAACTTCTTGTGGGTGTATATTTATTTGTATTGTCCTTGAGATCATAAAATTGAAATTCTCTTGAAAACCGTTAAACTTTTGTAGAGATATTTTTTTAATTAATGACATGAAACTAGGATGAGTTTATTATAAAGGAAAATTAATTTGACCATGTTTAGAAAGCTTGTCAATAGAGTGAGGGCCTAACGTGAACATCAATGAAGGCTGAAGTTCTTCAACACTTGACAAGAATATGAATACTGAGATGATACACCATAAAGATCAAATGATGTAAAGAAAATTTCATGAGATATACTAATGGGAGAATGATCAATTGAATGATAGTTCTTAGAACAAGAACCATGATTTGATGGAATCATTAAGGCACAAGACTCATATCAATAAAAATCAAAGATAAATTAGCTTGAATAGCTTTACAAACAATTTGAATGAGAGAATCATCTTCCTCATATGTTGAATGTGACACAGTCTACTTGTGATTGACTACAACCTAAAATGATATCCTAATCATTAAAAAGGAATGCTAATATGGAAATCACATGAAACTAGTAAAGATGTAGGGGATGAAAAAGAGGGACTTGATTCAACACATAAAACAAGAATTCATTAAAGTTTATGAGGATTTTTTGTGTCATGAAGAAAATAATTAATATCAAAATATTCACAATAAGGATTAGGACCTAGTTACTTTCAAAATAATGTGACAAGTATGAACCCTTCATCCAAAGGTAATATTTAGAATGATAAAATTTACAACCTCACTCATCTATGAATGGTATACACTCCAAACCTAATTTTTGTAGAAGATATTTACATGAGGAATAATAAATTGGAACAAAATCTTCATTATGATTGGAAACCAAATCTTGTAAATTGAAAAAGCTATATTAAAATGAACAAACATATTTCAAGAATAAATTTACATGTAGTGAAACCATGCAAAGAAAAGAATTGTGTGAGAAAATCCATGTCTAACCTAGCTCGAGGATCTTACCAAAGTCATGAAAACTTGACATAACCATAAATAGAAGTTGAAGTGCCTTGACTTCTTGATAGGTCATGGAACTTTCCAAGACTGTAGAATGAGATATCAAAAATTGGATCAAATCATGCATGGTGTATGGACAAACAACATCAGTAATTTCAACAAAATCACTCTTATCCAAATGGAAGCCATATATATCACGGATTTTATCAGAGTTTACATCATCAACAAACAAATTACTTAATTAATAAGATTATTCGAATTGAGCATCCAAGGATGGATAGATTGGAAAACTCTCATGAGTAACCTGAACTAAAGAATCCTGCTTACACAAGATTGGAAATGATAAGGAATGGAATGGATACTTGATAATTTTCTCACCTTCTTCTTCATCATAGATGACCTCACTACCTTGTCTCAATTCAAACTCCAAGAGATTAAATGATGAACATGAAGAGCATGGAGTATCTTCTTCAGAAGTTAATGCATTACAAATAGTAGAATACGAAGGAGAGTGAGATGAAGAGGAAGTTTCCATAAAAACATCTTCTTGGACTAAATCAGACTTGAGGTCTAAACATTCCAAAAAAAAATGTTCTTGAGAACCTCAACTATGAAAAGGTGTAGTTGGGAAACCATCATCACACACAATAATAGATTTAGAATCAATAGAATGAAGATTGTTCAAGTCTTCATATTGATTGGGTGAATCAATTCCATTTAATTCATCCATGAGATTCTTAGATTAAAAATCAACCAAGGATGGAATAACATATTATTGACATGGGGGATTTTTGAAAATAGAATAAAGATCAAAATAATCCTCACTTTCTTTCTCCTCTACAGGTGAAGAGTGATTGCCTTGCACCTGATCACTTTTTATATTTGGAATAGGTAGATAAACAAGATAAAGGGGCAAGGTATCATGAAAAAGAGATGATATAGGATGGTAGGAATTCAAATAAGATTTAAGACTAGAGTTATGAGTGTCAATACGATCCGGAGAAATCAATGGATTAGCGTTCACCTTAGGCTTCATGAACCATTCCAAGGTTTCCCCCATTGGATCTAATTCATGGAAAGTGGGAGTAGATTGAGAATATGGATTAGGAATTTGATTTTTGTATTTACGAACATCAACATTATCATAAGCAGACACCCAAATTGGTACTGGAAAAGCAGGAGGATAGGGAACAAAAGTAATATTAGGTTCCCCCTCTGTAATTAGAGGTGAATCAAAATTTCTAAAACTTTGGAGAACACAAATATCTAGAAGTTTTGATTCTCCATGTAAAGAGATTTGAACCAAATTTTTGAACATCCTTTTAAGCAAATCCAAATATGGTTCTTCTCCAAGAAACTCATAACATTATTGAAGGAATCAATTGGAAAATTCCTTAATTTATTCATTAGGGAACATTCTTAGTTGATTAATCTTTTTTTAAAACATCTAGGTAATCAAAACCCATCAAAATATTGATGAAGCCCCTTAAGGAATTAATCAAAAGAATCGATGGAAGTAGATGGTAAGGTATGACACCATCGAGTAACATGGCCTTCAAGAGTGAGGAATAAAAGCACACAAGCAATATCTTCATCCTCAATTTCATGGGATTCACAAAACTTGACAAACTAAAAGAAATGATCGACTATGGATATTTTACCCTCACCATCAAACTACAAATGAGACAAGTCATAAATTTGTTCTGCAGAGATTAAAATTTTACTAGGTGTTGGGAACGGCTCCCTTGGGGTCATTTTTGTGACCAAAAGCATAAGTTTGGGGAAAAAAGCTTGAATTTTGTACAAAGGGATGTAAAGTCTCCGCATTTTGTGGTCGTGGAGCGCAGAGATAGCAAGAGTCTAAAATGGTTTCCGCCTTTAGTCTAGATAGCTTGTGTCGGCTTTAGATATCTACCCTTTATCTGTAGACCATGGGATTGTATAAAAAGGGAGTCTTAGAGGTAGAGTTATAAAAAAAGGGAAGTGTTGGACGAGTCTATGAAGAGCTAAGGGAGAGATTCTTAGTGTAGGAAGAGGCTCTGTAGCTGAGTGCACAGAGGCCTAGGGTGGAAGTTCATTTCTGAGTGTGTGGACCCTTGTATATGTGTGCATAGGGCAGATAGAGTCTGTATTAGAAATTTGAATCATCAGTAAATTGAAGTATTCTGAAATTACTATGTATTTTTCCTCTGTGGATCGCATGTGATTATGTTATGTTAAGTTCTTGGTTTATGTTATAATGCTAATTTTATGCATGAATGTATATGTTTCTATCAGTTATATGAATGAAAGTAAGGATATATGTTTACGTGAAGATAATCTTAATTGCATGGTAAAATAGGCAAAAACTTAAGATAATTCAGGAAATTATACAATAACACAGTAACAAAAGAACGTAAGCACCTAAGTCACTGGTTAGGGTTGCACGAAGGACGATTGTATACTTTCGCTAAGGTTCTAAGAGACAGAAGAGAAATTACATTGATAAGCCCACAAGGCTTATCAATCTACGTGAAGGAAGGGTTTAAGGTATAAAACCAACATCACAACCATCTTAAGATGCAAAAACTTGGTTCCTGCATCACCCCATAATGCTTCGGGTGAGACTTCAGTCTGTGCTATGCAGACTGATTGCAAAAGGGCCTGTAGTGTAGGGATTTTTTTGGCTGAGTCACATTGAGCGTGGGTCAGGGCCCATCAATCAAAAAAATGGTTCCTTTGTTGGGACCTGGATCTACGTAACGAGATCTGTGATGTCACATCATTGGAATCCAACTAAGAAGGAGATTGAAGACTGGTTGGATAAGAAGAACCAAGAATTCGTAGCACAAGAAAATAGGAATCCATGATTGACAAAGGAATAGTGGTTGAACATATATCTATACACAGAAATTCACAAAATATTCTTTTGTGCTTTCCCAGTTGAATTATACAAGTGGATCACGAAGTTGGTAGATGGCCAGGGAAGGTGGAGGCTTGAAAATCCGAATGTCTAGAACCCGGTGTTAGTGGGGAGATTGGAAGCCTCTAAAGATAATATCATGCATGACATCGATCACTCGATCAACCATGTCATAGGAGGGTTTTTTACAGAGTTTGTGGTTGATACTTTGGTTAGCTATAGAAAAGTAGAGCACCGCTTCTTCAAAGGGGTGTGAGGTAAGTATTTGAAATCACTAAATACTTGCATTAAGATTCTCTTATGTGAAAAGCGGGTCATGTAGTTGCCTTGATATTTGGAGCTACGAGAAGTGGAAGGTCTTTCAATGATGGAGGGAGAAAAGGTCCTAAGTATAGCCTGCTCATTGAGCCTCCTTTGAGTGATGACGAAGGAGCAACGCATGCTTCCCCACTAAGCACTATTCAATTGATAGGACAATGGCTCCAGTGAATACCTACACCACCTCCATCTTCATCCCACCCATCCACGCTGCCTCCATCATCACCTCCACCACTTAACCCATCGCCCACACCAGTGCCACCTCCACCACTGTTCAACATGGCAAACTCTGTAAAGCTCCCTGTATTCAAGGGCGTAGGAAATGAAGATATAGATTAGTTTTGGTTTGTCACAAAGGCTGTATGGGAAGATGAGGGTATCGTGGACAATCAAATGAAGAAACCAATGCTGGTTAGTGCTTTGCAAGACCACGTACTAACATGGTACATTAAGTACAATACTGATAACCTAATGTCTGTGTTGGCAGATATCCAGACTGCGTTGAATAGGGAATTGAGTAGACCTATGTCTCAAGTGTAATCCATTGTGGTATTCAAGGAGATCATGATGAAGAATAGGGAGATGCCCTGGGATTTGGATCAAAAATTGAAGTGTATGACCCGTGAAGCCAACATGAAACTAACTGATGGCCAGCACCGCGAATGGTTCGTGACCTTGCTCCTGCCCCACCTAAGGGTTGCGATACCACAACAGAAGATTAGGACCCATGCAAAAGCTCTCAAAATCATGATGAGACTACATGAGACACCAATGAAGGATGCTAATCTGGGGGTTCAACAGATTCACACACAGTTGCAGAACCTTTGCCTCGAAATGTAAAATCTAAAGAAGGACAAAACAAGTCAGCTGGACGTGCACGAAGAAGTCTGGTGCCTAAAATGCAAATGTCAAGGGCATGACAAGAAAATAAAAGCTTCACTAAGGCCTCAACCTCAGGAAGTCAGGAGAAACTAGTTGAAGAAATGGACCCATCCATGATTACCACGTTCTTAGAGACCTGTATGAAGCTACTCTGCGATAGTAAGGTTGTGAAGGGACTGCAGGAACTAATCAATCGATGTGCTAGAAAGGACAACGCTACTCACAAATTGCGTGTAATCAAAAATCTTGGTAAGCATAAGGCAGGGACTGGATGTGAGATGAGACTCACTGCACAAATAGGGGAATATGAAATGGACCAAGTTATCTTAGATTCAGGGTTTGACGTGAATGTTTTGCCAAAACAAACATGGGAATGCATGGGAAGACTTGCACTCTAGTGGTCTGCAATCCAATTAAGGATGGCAAATCAACAAAAAAAAATCGCAATGGGGAGGCTATAGGACATAACAGTTAACATTGAAGGCACGATTGCACTGGCGATTTTGAAGTAATAAAGATTGTCGATGATAGAATCCCTACCGTGCGCTGCTTGGGATCAATTGGGCCACTCACATGAATAGGGTAATCAACATGAAGAAGTGAAAAATGATATTTGAAAAGAAATCATTCCACATAGTGGTGTCACTAGATCCTACAGAAGGACCATGCCATATAGATCCGGTTTGCGATTATGGAAGTTGTGTGGTCTAAAATGAATATGCAAATTAGAGCTTAATTTAATGTCAACCCGGGAAGGTAAACTTAGAAGTGCTTATCTAAAATATATAGATCTAGAAAGATTCCTATTAACTATTCAAGCCTAGATCTAACAATTTTTTGAGATCTATGATTCTCTTACAAGAATACTTTCTACAAGATCTCTTCCAACATTAGAACATCTAATAAGAAATTAACAGTTGAAATGAAATAAACCTAGATATAATAATTGTCTGAGATCTTACGGTTCTCTTACAAGAACACCTTCAAATAAGATCCTTCCAATATTAGAACATTTAAGAAAACTTGAAAGCTGAAATCAAACAAAAAAATAAAGTAAATTATAAACAAATAAGCATGCAAGTAAGGCCATGGGGGCCCTCCATAACTCCACAAGCACACCACTTCAATGGAGACTCAGGTGTAGAAGCAAAATTGAAGTGTGATCCTTTATTTCAAAATTCTAAGATTACAAAAACTTCCAGATTACAAAAACTTCACGATTACAAAAACTTCCATATTACAAATGGAGGAGATTGTACTCCTATTTATACAATGGGATGAGTAACAAATTCATAATGATCATCCACTACTTTCCCAGAATATGATCCCACAAATCTCTCAAGCATTTAGACACATATCCTCTCTTTGTCCTTGATTTTTTCCATGAGGTTTATCTCTTCAAATTCTAACCCCTTTTTGTCCTTGATTTTCTCCATGAGGTTTATCTCTTCAAATTCTAACCCCTTTTTGTCCTTAATTTTCTCCATGAGTTTTATCTCTTCAAATTCGGATTTGATCCTTCAAGGCCACATAAAGGTGTCTTGGAAGCTTTCTTGGCACCTACACATGTCACAAAAACAATCCACTTTCCATATATGAAGTAAAATATATTATTTTGTAATATTTAATCAAGAATTTCTCTTAGATATGCTTAAAAATAAATAATATTTGGAAGATATAAATGAGACCCATTAATGGTGAACAATAGGGAAAATGAAGTGACATGGCGGTGAATAATGAGTGATATAATGGAAGCATAGGTGAAAAATGTATGGTAATGAGTGACATTTGTATGACATTTTGAAGCCCAAACATACTCCCCAACTAAAGCTCTTGCATGTCCTCATGCAAGCTACTACAATGACTTATTTGATTTATTTCTTAGATGAGCTTCCTTTTACAAGATGTTTGGTTCTTGTGTAACAAACATCTTTCAATCATGGACTTCCTTTTAACTCTACACATCTTTGGATAACTTTTAGTCTTTGCAAAGCATTTGCATCTTTTAATGATTGGTTATTTTGTTTACAATCATTATTTACTTTGTTGAGATCTCTTTTTAATGAATGGTTCTTGTGTTTACAATCATTATTTTTTTGGTTGAGATCAATCATTTTAAGAAGTCATTTAATATGCTCATCATTTTGTAATAGTTTTTATTGTGGAAAGACTATGTGGGTTAAGATGTAATATGAATGAGGGAAAAAAATGAAGTGTGAAATTCACCCCTCCCCAACTGATGGGTTTTGGCAATTTTTAATGAGAAAGGGAATAATGAAATAGTGGAATATTTTCCAAATATCATCATTTTAGCATCTAAAAATAATTTCAAGATTAAAGGTTAGAAAACATCATACCTTACTTACCTACAAAAGTGGATGAATCATGCATGTTCAACTGCTGCAATTCTAAGCTGAAGCTTCTTCTATAAGTTGTGGATGAAAGATAGATCTGTATTGTCGTATCTTCTGCTGGATCCTCTGCTACTAGATGATGAATATGATGAGTCTGCTAAACATGGCTGAAAATATATAAGGCTTGGAAGGTATAAAAAAATATAAAAGTTACATTCTCCTCCCCCCAACCTTATTTATTGACTTGTCCTCATCATGACACACTGAAAAACAATGAAAGGAAATCTATTTCATCTGCTACAAAATATGGGTCTTCAAGTCTTCAAAGATCGATGGCACAAATCTTACTATGTGATTAAATGTGCTGGTGTCGAACATAGTAAGAATTTGTTGACTTAGTTGCCATTAATGAATGCCACTAGCCAACAAGAGAGCTCCCACCGTTGATTCCAATGGGAGTCAAGATGCCTAACACATCTTTGTAGGTACGAATAAATTTGTCGTGGTCGAGTCACCTACAAGATCCAATGAACAAGGGATATTAATGTACTCCCATTGGTCATTGGCAAGAGTACTTTCCATTAAGGCATGCAAGCCTCTAGGTGTTTTTTACAAAGATAATTAGAGTCTAGGACTTTGACTCAATGATATCCATAGAAGCAGGGTTTTATTTGCGGAAATGAAGGGGAATGGTAATGACATGGAGAATGACAATAAGCTTGTAAGGAATGGATGTAAGGAAATGCATGATGTATGAATAAATACTCTTGCTATGAAAAATGGATATGGAAATGGTATGCTTTATGGATTGACAATTGGTGGAATTCAAAATTTGCTTCAAAAAGGGAGGTGCGAGGTAGTGGTTGTGGAGTTGGATTTGTCTTTAGGATTTTTCATGAATTTAGTCTTTGGAAGACCAATTTTCATCACAATGTAATCTCCTTATGATCACTTGATTATCCTGTAACCTGTAAAAAAAACTTGGCAGAAAGAAAACATAAGTGTGTTTAAGAAGAAACGGCCATTTCCTTCATGATTCTTATGCAAAAAATTCATACCAAATAAAACAAATTAAGGACAATCAAAGTGTTGAAATTGACTTAATCATGATATTAAAATCAATCCATTCTTAAAATAACCATGAAAAGTAATACTCCCTGTTGGTGTCAGATGATATATGCTCAGCAAAAAGGATTGGCATTAGAAAGATCTGTTGTGGTCTGCATATTAGTATGTCATATAAAAGCATTCAACAGAAAGATGTTATGAGTTTAATGCCAACTTGAAGCTATCGAAACAAGATAATCATCTTTACCTTCCTAGGTTGACATTAAATTAAACTCTAATTTGCATATGCATTTTAGACCACACATTTTAGTGCCGTTGCGGGGGAAGTGCAACTAGAAGGATTTAGTCTTTATTTTATGCATTTGTCTTTATGGACTAATTTGTGGAACTTGGTGACAGCAGGTTTATAAAGGAGTTCAAAATTTGGAGCATTTTTATTTTTTCACATAGTTAATTTAAATTTAGTTTTTATTTTAAACCCCCCATTTCTCACTAATCCATCTACGGATGAGGACTTTGACAATGTTGAACAAGTACTTCTTGGAGAGTAAGGACAATAACCTTGAGCCAACTCTAAGACAGGATTCTCACATACTTGCAAAACATAATGTAAAATTTTTAAATCTTGATGTGAGCATGTTCAAATTTTTAGTCCGTAGATGGCTTCACTGGAAGCATGCTTTTACTTAGAAAATAAAACATCTTTTAAGTTAATGTAAAATAGATTAGAAAAATAAAAATGAGATCTCATTAGAAGTCATTAGAAGTCATTAGAAGTTGTTATCATAGAAGTTTTTAGTTTTGTTTTCAAAAAAAAAATAAAAATCATCATGAATAAATTTAGTGGTACATCTTTGCATTTCTATGTCTTATTTCTGTATCACGGGTGAGCCAGGAGCTTGATTATCAGAAAGCCTTGTCTTCCGAAAGTCTAAATTCCCCCGTGACATTGCAGAAAGAGTGTAGATAATGCAAGGTTTTGTCACAGATATTAATTGTGTTTTATCCATCCATGCTAACCTGTATAAATAAAAAAAAATCAAGAGATTAGTATGCTCTCTTCCTGCCCTTCGTGCAATCTAGAAGATCAGAAAATCTATTGATTTATTCCATTTATCCATCCATGCTAACCTGCATAAATAAAAAAATCAAGAGATAAGTATGCTCTCTTCCTACGCTTCGTGTGATCTGGAAGATCAGAAAATCTATTGATTTATTCCAATAAAAATACTCTTGCTGGTGAACTAATCTGCAATGCGAAAATAAAGAATTTTATGAATGAGAAAAAGATCATCTTTAAAACGCAACCCCTTAAAAATATTAGTTTTGAAAAGTAGTTTGTGATCAAACCAGGGAAAATCTAGACAAATGAAGACATGGGTTTCTTCCACAACAGAATAAATTACATAACCCTAAAATTGTTTGCTTAAATTCCTAACGATCCAAGAGGAAATCGTGGTTCTTCGGGACCCTATTTTGGTAACTGTGTGAATAAAAACGGTTTTTAAAATTAATGTATAGAGAATTAGGGGTTCTGCTGGCAGTGAAAATCTTTGAGAAGTGTGTAAGTGTGGACAAAATTAATAAAACTCAAAAATATTGCAACAAGATTTATGTGCTGCAATCACTCATATTTATTCCTTTGCTGCAATATGGATCTGTTAGCGAATATGCATCTGTTGACCCAAATAACGCCATCCCATCTTGCCATCGGAATGGCTGTACGCATGATTCCATTTGTCAATTGCATGATGAGCATGCATAATTTTCTATGGTACCAAATGCAGCATATCTTCCACCTGATAGAAATTGAGCATTAGCCAGATTTTTCGTTTTTCATTGATTCTAGAGGATTTTTTTTTTGTGTTTTTTTTT
>Ga0139314_100482_pt1 | contig 10740 bp, 8 predicted proteins | sample In2P11_FD_99376 | JGI IMG/M metagenome (GOLD analysis project Ga0139314, IMG submission 99376)
AAAACCGCCTCCCGAGTACGACATGGCAGAACTGATCAACCGCCAAATCGAAGCCAAATACAACAAAGACAAATACCTGGGCAGTGGTACATACGCCGATGTCTGGCGGTATTCCCTTGTCGACAACCCCGCCAAATACTTCGCAGTCAAGAAGTTCAAACTCACCGACGACCCAAGGCAGCGTGAGATGGGCATCAACGTCGACACGCTACGCGAGGTCAAATATCTTCAGGAACTGTCGCACGAGAACATCGTAGGCATGTACGACATCTTCTCCGACGCAAAGGACCAGAGAATACACATGGTGATCGAGTACATCTCAGGCGGGGATCTAGAAATGCTCATCAAAGACTCAAGCTGTGCATACGGACTAGCAGACATAAAAGCGTGGATGGGCATGATGTTACGAGGTCTCTTCTTCTGCCACTCGAACTTCGTACTACACCGAGATTTGAAGCCAGGCAACATTCTAGTCGGCGAAGACGGCACCCTAAAACTCGCTGATTTCGGTCTCGCGCGAAGTTTCGCCAGTCCAGAGCAGAACATGACGGTCCAAGTCATCACGCTGTGGTACCGACCGCCAGAACTGCTCTTCGGGGCACGCCACTACAGCGGCGGCGTTGATGTCTGGTCCATGGCCATGATTCTGGCTGAGCTCGTGAACAGAAGACCGTTTATAGCATTTCCGGTCGAGCCCAGTCAGACGGGCGAGATCGGACAGCTTGACTACATGAATCGCGCGCTTGGCACGCCGCTGGAGGAGAATTGGCCGGGTGTAACGAAGCTGCCGCTGTATATAGAGCAGGTGCCGAAGATACCGTTGCGGGATAAGCGGTTTTTCGAGCAGGTGTTCCGAACGATCGATGAGCCTGGTCGGGATCTGTTGAGGGGGATGTGCACTTATGATCCGAGCAAGCGATTGACGACGAGAGGTTGTCTTGAGCATGAGTGGTGGTCTCTTGAACCCCGGCCGACTGATAAGGATAGGTTGCCGAAAAGAGCGAAGGAGGAGGCGACGATGGCGAAAGCTCTGGGCAGGGCTCAGGGGGAGCTTGACGATAAGTTCAAGAGTGTTGCTAGAAAGTTGGATTTTGGTGGTACGAAGTAGACTCACACTAACCTTGGCACGATAGACTAATATGGAGGTTAAGAACGGTGTATAGCCCACTGTTACCTCGAAAGTTTGCAATTCATCTTTAGAAGTCGAGATAAAGCATCCTCAAGTCAAAGTCGAAGGGACAATTAATAGCACTTGGGTGTATCATTAACCTTCTGACTACAATTGCATATCTTTTCTGCATATCCAGCGCCGTTCGAGCTATCTTAAGACACTTTAAGTAACAAAGAAACAATGCAAGTCCATCAAGTGAAGGTATTTCCGTCTCTACAAACCCATAAGTTCCTCCTCGCGGCCACCAAACGAAATAGTGCACAACAACAAACCGACTCAAGCCCCGGCCTGAGTTTCTTCGGCAGCCTCGTGCAAACCAACATATACTAATACCCACAAAATGCAACCAAAAAAGGCCCATAGGCAGAGTCGTTGCACATCAACGACATAGCGCAGTCAGGGCTCCACCTTCTCTGGAGTAAAGAATCCGAAGTGTGACTATGGGGGGAAGTAGCAAGAGGAACAAATTAATAAGAAAGATTCCCGCACCCACGAAAATTAGCGGGTGCATCATGGGACACCTCATCCGTTGCAAAAACGGGTATAAATATCCTATTGAAGATTGATTCTGACTTCCATGCAGCAATAGTTGACTTGGAGAAGGGCCTTTTCTCAATGAGAGTTGAGTTTTTGCATTTTCGGTCGTGGATTCGATTCCTGGAGGAGTGACACGCGTGTTTGCTTTTTTTTCCTTTCTGCCGCTATCGTAGGCAGTACTCGGTGATTTCACTAGTGAGCGTAGTTCTTAGGGATAGTATATTCAGTGATGACTCGACCATTCATCATCGTTGAGTTGCCTCTTTAGTGATCGGCGAGGGAGGATGCCTACCTCCTTCCAGAACTTGTTGCTGTCCAGTATCCGTCCAAGTTTCATTAGATCACGCGGCAGAGCCGGTAAGTTCTGCTCAATCAACAACTCATCAATCCACCTTTTGTATTCCAAATCCAGTCCTTCGACATTTCCTTCTTTCTCCAGCTCATCTGCCCAGCCGTCTATCAGATCCCACCAATCGTAGACGTGTCTATCTGTGACTAGCCATCTGTTGCCAGGCGAAAATCGCCTGTGCAATGCTACACACGCTCTCGCTACATCCTCACCATGAATGAGATGCAGAGCACCCTTTGTCTTTAACTGTTCCTTTGACTTTGCTATTCGTCGTGGCCAATTTCTCGGTAACCGTTCATCGCCCCACAATCCAGATAAATTCAGAACGGTACCACCCATGGCGAGCAACTCATCTTCGGCGACTGCACGCGGTATTTTCTCGTACTCGCTTTCATGGTTATGGCAATAATCTCCTCTGTAAATTCCGCTACTACCGAACTGTATCCAATTGGTGAGTACATCACCGGCATGCGTCTTCTTATATGTCTCGACGAGCTTCTGCACTTTTCCCGTTCCATACAGCGCAAACGTTATGATAGCCGTGTGGGCGGTTGGTAGCTGAGCGTATTGTTGTTCGTCTTGTGTTTCGGCTTCGGGATCGAACCAGAACTTCACCATCTTACCAGGATCATATTTCCCTTCGCATGACTTGTGTATATTACCGCTCGTGGTGGTTAAGGCGTAGGACAGCTTCTCTTCTTCAAGATGCTGAACAAGGAATTTCGAGGTCCAGCCTGCGCCCAATACAAGGACATCAACGCGCGTATCAGAAGGCGACGGCATGATGAGATCGCTCTGTCTTTATCAGCAGTGTTATCGAAAGGAAAATAAAGTAGTGACAGAAGGAAGAATTTATGGAGCGCGGAAAGCCTCGAGTCTAGTATTAGGGCCGATGGCTTGGACAGATCACTAGAGGGACACGCAATAGTATGAAAGGCCGGTAAGAATTGTATTGGAATCAGATATCTAAACACCAGCAAGCATAGAAGCATTCATCACATTGAAGCATTCTTGTTGAAAATGCCATTTGCCAGGAGGTATTATGAAGGTTTATCAGTCAGACTCGAGGTGATGATAGTGAGCACAAAGCAAACACGGCAAACACAATGGCAGCCAATACCAACAACAAACTGCTGGGCTGGAAGGCATAAACTACCTATATCTTCGATGTCAAATGTATCACATGAACACTATACACTGAATACAGACGAGCAGACTCAACTTCATATGCCTCACAGCTTTGCTGATCATCATCTCAATCCACTGGTCGTGTTGTCAACTCTTTTGCTTGTCTAAGAAAGTTACATCGACATCGAAGACGATCACGTCACAATGGTTCGATGCGTGCTATCGTCACTATGCCCAAGCGGTAGCATTGGTTGGCAGCCTCCTCATACTTCGTGAAGCCATGGACTTGGTTGCGCTGCAATTCAAGATTTTGTCAACCATCCTCAATTCTGGACATTGGTATCGCCATGCTGACACTTCCGTCCAATCCCATTGTTTCATCATTTGCACACATTGCTTGAGCCCTAATATCACGGATATCTGTCAACAGCCACCAGGAATAGTGTCTGGGCACTAGCACTTGTTCTGACCTTTGATGGCGGGCATTCTTCCGGTTACCTGTATGGCGACCTGCCATGCTAATTGACCAGTGGTGGACTCAAAACTGCTCAAGCACATCGCGAGAAGGTGGCAGTTCCACGAAGAAGCAGATCTTGACAGCGCGGTCTACATCGCTCTGGTCTCTGCTGGAATTCGATCACCAAATACATCTGTGAATATATCAGCTAAACAGGAGTAAGTTGATCCGCCGTGCGGAGAAGAACGAAGCGGAGCTTCTGCCCTCCTGCTACCACTCTCCAATTGCTTGAACACCTTCCCGCTTCGTCCTGATATCGATCAGAGATACTCAGGTATTGCCGTTGCTCCTCTGTTCCTTGGTTCTTATCATTCTTGCATGTTTCTGCAAATCCTTTTGATCCCTTTGCTATAGATCTGTGTTGCTCAAGCAGGTGCTACCTTGTTCGACCACAAAGCAAGCACTACTTGTGGTCCATGGGGCTGTGCTATAATACACCCAGCCTTGGTTTTCAAAAAACACACTTCGTTGATCACTCTGCCCTAACAGCATAAACTCACCCAATACTACACAATATGTCTGAACACGCTACCGTCGTGGGCCACCCCTCTAATTTCTGGCTCTGGACCGAAACCGAAGGCTTTGATTTAACCCACCCTTCAACAGCAAATTCACCACTAATATACCCTCGCATCAAGTTCCAAACAGTCACCAGCCCCATCACCATAACCCCCACCAAAACCGCCATGGTCATCGTCGACATGCAGAACTTTTTCCTTTCATCCGCAATGGGACGAGTAAAAGGCGAAGGTCTCAAAGCCCAATCGGCCCTACTAGAGCACGCAATCCCAGCAGCACGCAAAGCCGGAATCAGAATAATCTGGTTGAACTGGGGTCTCACAGAAGGTAGTCTAGAAAAAGCTCCACCATCCATGTACCGCTCCTTCGGCTTCCAAAAAATGAGTATCGAGGACAGAGCCTCCCTCACCAAAAACAATAGCAGTAATACAAATGGACAGCCGCAAACGGCGCACGAAAAGAGAGGATATCGAGACCTCGGTCGCCCACTAGGAACCGTCACACTAGAAGACGGCACCACCATCAACGCCGGCACCCTCTTAATGCGCGACCAATGGAACACCCAACTCCACCCCCCTCTTGACAAAGCATACCAAGAAGGCCTCCAAGCAAAAGTCCCAGACATATGGTTCCACAAAGACCGCGCAACAGGTCTATGGGGCGGTTCAACCGAATGCGAGACCTTCTTAGAGAACCAGGGCATCAGAACGCTGTTGTTCGCCGGTGTGAATACGGATCAGTGCGTGCTCTCGACGTTGCAGGATGCTAATTCTAAGGGGTTTGATTGTATATTGTTGAGGGATTGTTGTGGGAGTACGAGTCCGGAGTATGCGGGGTTGGCGGTTGAGTTTAATTGTGCTAATACGTGGGGGTTTATGAGTAGTGGTGAGAGGTTGGCGGAGGGGGTTGATGGGATGGAGAGAGGGGGGACGTAACGAGTTGGGTGAGTATGTATGCATGTATCTACACGTAAGGATGGCGGAGAGAGAACGCTGAGTGTACGCACCTAGGTTTATGTCTTGATAGTTACCTAGGTACGTACTGTATGTACTTCGTAGATTAACATACTACAAATTGATAATCTCCAACGACAATCATCCGACACGTGAATTCTCCTCAATGTGGCTCACACAGACCCTCCCTGGCGTCAATTCAGCTGCTTAGTTCCGACCCCACGTAGATACCGTAGATACACATCGCAAGACTGACTCGCCTACCCACGCATATGACCTTGTTAGAATGTGGCCAAGCCATCCATGGTCGCTCAGCACTAAAGCCGTGTGTTCGGCTCCGTTTCCGTGACCGTGTCCATCTTCGCAGGGTACAGCTACATCACACTTGTTGTGAATCAGGCCAATTCGACGACTTCCCCTCAAGACCAGAGTGTAGCACTACGTAGTAGCACCAGCCCTCACACTCCCCACCCCACCCCACCCCAAACAACCACCCCCATCTCTCAACTCACCGCCTCTCATCCCGTTCATCCTCCTCATCCATCACCCTCCTCCTCTCCAACACGCCCAAAACCTCCCTCCGTTCCTCCGCAACAACAGTATACAAATACCCCCAAAACAACATATCCGACAAAGCTGCCGCAAAAACAACATCATTAGCCAAATAATCCCACCCCTCGTTTGTACGATCATTACTACCGCCGTAGCGGTCGGATTTCAACAAGTAAATTGCGGCGACGAGAACGGCCGTGAGGAGGACGTGGATGGTGCAGAGGGTTTGGAAGAGTGTTTGGGTTGTGAGGAGGGTGTGAATTTGTTCGGCTAGGGCGGAGGTTGGTTTTCGTATTGGTTTGGAGGTGGTGGTGTTTTGAGTGGTGGTGGTTGTGGTGGTTAGGGATGATTTTGAGTAGCGGAGGGGTGTGGCGAGGATGAGTTGGGTTAGGGAGGCGAGAGCTAATATGAAGCCGAGGAGGGCGAGGAGTTCGCGTTCGGGAGTTGTGAGGGTTGTTTTTGGAGGGTGGGTCAGAGAGGTCAGGGGGTTTATTTTCGGGGGTGGTGGGATGCGGTTGCTGGCGGCGAAGGCGCCGGTGTTGGTGTAGGAGCCTGGTGCTGGGATGAATGATGCTTGGCGGATGTGCATTGAGCTGCCGAGGATGGCGATTGTGTTGCTGCTTAGGATGGTGGTTGGGGAGATGATGAGGAGTGTTGAGAGGGTGAGGAGGGCGAGGCTTGTGGTGACGATGAGGGTGTGGGAGGGTAGGAGTGGCATTGTGATGTGTGGGTGTAGTTCTGGTTGGAATTTGAAGTATCTCTCGTGGTTGTGGTCTTTGGTCGTTGTTTTGTACGGATATCTTGAGTAGTGATTTGAGAATTTGACCGACTGAATAAAAAAGAACTGCTACGGGGCAGAGAAATACTTGAGCTTAATCAATATCGAAGGAGGTATCTAAGCAAATATCGGTGTCTTGTAGGGAGTTTGGGTCCTCGTCGATGTATTGAGCTCAAAATTCAGATTCCACAATTTGGTTCTTCGACTTCGTGTTGGAGCGTTGTTATCTCCTATTCCATAAAGCATTGTGGAGTGAAGTTCAGGAATTGGTTTTGTGTTATTTATTGGTTGTTTGATAAGTGAAATATCCACCAACCTAAGCTGTATTTATCCTGCTCATTCTTGGTCCACAGCTCCCACCCATTCCTCTCGGCTACTGGGTACATTCGTCGCAAGCTGGGAAGCCAAGATAGGTGTTCTATGCAGACTCTTGCATAAAGAGTATATTGGTAGACTGCAGGATGAACCATGAGAAGCATACTGGTAGGTGCTGAGTAAGAAAGATGATCTGCTAGTTCATATGTGCAATGTTCAAATATGGTAGATATGAATTACTCTTAACACATTCTGTGCAACCCTCCAAAAATCCCAATCGTCTTTCAAATTGTTAGTCTCCTCCAATTGTGGACAACAAGTCCAAAAGCATCCTGTAGATCAACGAATGAGAAGTGACCAAATCTCAAACATGCAATGGTGAAGTCTTTCCATTGAGGTACATTTGGTAGCATATTTATACGAGCTTCGAATATCAGATCACGCCCACGCTATGCACGTCGACCACGGTACACCTTTCCGCTAGTCCGATATCGAGAAAGAAGACGCTGGAAATATTGGTTGATCAATATGCACAGGGCACTGGAGAGGCTGTGAGAGAGTCACCCAAGCACAACCTTTCCTTCTCCTGTTTCATCTTTTATGGCCGCTACTCACCACATAATATCACAAACTCACACCCCAAAGACCTCGTCCTCCGCACACTCCCAACGTCCCGCCAACAGGTGCCCAGCTCAGATTCCCGACCTCGAAAGCACAATCCCATACCGCTGTCGGCCCTCTTTCTTGACTCTGTTGTCCACCGGTCTGGCTCGTAGTACCTGCATGATTCGGTTGTGGCAGCCCACCAGAGCTACTACTCATCAGATCCCACAGCATCACACAGCAGTCATCGGCTCCTGAGGCAAGTACACCGCGTTGTGTATTGCTCCATTCTATGCAATTCACTGAGGCTCCATGACCCTTCAGCTCTAGGAGGGCTTGGCCTGGTTGGCGTACGTCAAGGACGCGGATAACGGAACTGTCTTGGGAAAATGTAGCTAGAAGGTGGGCATCATGGGGAGAGGCAGCAATGCGGAGAAGGGGTGGAGGGAAGTTCAGACTGTGCGAGCTGAGGCCGCCCCGAGTGGGAGAGGAGGAAGCAGCGTCGGGACTTAGCGCTATAGCAGATATTAGTATCTATGAACATATGTGGATGATGGACTTACTCTTATCAGTCTTGTCGCTTGGCTCATAGATGATGGTACTGTGCTCGAGAGAACGTAAATCGAACATACGCACGCTACCATCAGCGCCGCAAGAGACGAAGACGTCGACGCTGTTTGCGCAGAAGCGGACGTCGAAAACTTCTTTGTCATGAGCAATAAGCTGAGTCTTAGCCGTCAGGGTCGGAATGTCCCAGATGGTGCATGTCGTATCAATGGAGGATGTGATGATAAGGGACGGTTGTACAATATTCCAGTCTAGCGATGTGATGGGCGCAGTATGTTCTGGAGATTTCGAATTTGACAGAAGCGCCAACGGAGACAGTTTCTGCAAAGGCTGTTCACCTCTCGAGCCCGATCTCGTTATCGTGTTAGACGCATACGAGGCTGCCTCGTTAGGTAATGACCATAATCTCAAGTGGTCACCAGATGTCGCAAGCAGATCCGTACTCTGCTTATTCGACGATGGTGGCTCCCACAATATCCTAGTTACAGGGTAAGCGTGGTTCGCTTCTGCTGTCTTCACAAAGTCAAGACCTCTCTCTCCTTGCGGATTCTCAGGATCAACCTGCGTCCGCTGAGCGTCTAATATTTGGATGTAATTGTGGTTATCTTCGAGGTAGCTGCCAATCGCGATCTTTCCTGCGCTCGTATTCGTCTTGGGCGGCCACTTGCACCAGTCGACTGCGAACATCGGCCATGGGGCGATGTAACTGCTATTTGTAGGGTATTGTAATGGATCTTCTAACGTGGTTCCCCCGGGACTAAACGTTGTTTCGCCTAGATTCGCTTCTGTTCTTGGTCGTATGTCCGCCAGCCCAAGTGGTGAATACGACTGAAGGCCGAACGGTGCGGAAGAAGGGGTCGCGTAGGAGGTGGGGGATATATATTGCTTCTGGGATGTGTCAGGAGTGTTGTTTGAGAAGGCTTTATATCTTGGGGTGTCCATGTTGCCTGGACTCGACTTCGAGTAGCTGTGTTGTGATGCTGGTGGAGGACGCGCAGAGAGGGAGGTCTGTTGTTGCTGTTGTAGCTGCGTTGAAAGTTGAGGCAGCTGTGGGGGGAGAGGTGCTATGCCAGAATTGCCAGTGATGGATATAGGTCGAGAACCAACCTGTAACGATCCGGGCATAGACGCAGGAGGGTGTCCTGGTGTAGGAGGTTGTATCTGTAGGTTCACTTGGTCGGTTCCGTATGATGGAGGAGCGCCATAGTGGTGTACATCGCTCATAGCAGAGCTTGATTGGTTTCGTCGTGGGGACAGCTGAGCAGCGGGACTCGAGGGCAGGCCCTGCTGTTGTTGCTGTTGCTGTTGCTGTTGAAACTGAGGCGGCGCGTACCTCAACGACGACTGCCGACTGATCCCTCCATTACTGTACGGTATTGTAGGAATGTTGTTGTAACCCTGCGCAGGCTGAGCGCTCGGGTGCGCAGACCCTCTGTTCGGGGACCAGGCCGTGGTGTTGGGTACTCCTGCGGCTGCTAATGTTTGCCCGGACTGATATAGAGCGTTCGCAGCCGAATAAAAGTTGTCGTGCTGTCCACTGTGACCTACTTCAGACACGGAATGGCGGTGGTGAGAATGGAATGGCATGGTTGAGATGAGATGGAAATCAATTTGACATGTGCCGGCTTGGAAGAAGTTGGGTCACAGTTGTGGTGAGTCGAGCCTAGGAAATTTGGAGTGATGTCGCTGTTAGATCGACTTTCCTCTTTAGCATTTTGAGCGCCTACAATACAACACTTTCTGGCATGAGGAGTAATTTACGGTAGGCTTTTGTCTAACCAAGCACGTCTTTGGCGATCGTTTCAAGTCCTGGATTACTGTAATGTTCGCCTCGGCTCCTCGCGTGTGAGACGCGGAAAACAATGTGATGTTTATCTCCTGCTTGTTCTTATGGTTATGAGTTTATGGGTCAATGCAAAGCAAGAACACCGTCGATTCCAAATAGAGCTTTGATTTTAAATACTCTACGCTGACAGAATATATTCTAACCTAGATTCCTTCGTGTGACCACCCACTGGTTCTCCCATGGCTACATCAACTTCACCTTTTGCTGTCTTGCTGCTTCCCATATCGACGTTGCCAGTGCCTCGAGGACAGCTAAAAGCCCAGTATGGACGTACTTTGGAAGCCGCTCTTCGTCATTCAAGGCCAAACGATCAATCTACCTCAAGGCTCGACATCGCCCTCCTTTTAAAGGACGTTGCTGCGAACCGTAGTGCCCTATTCGACCCAATACAACATCTCCTCGCCGATGTCTACACCCTGGTTTGCATGATAGCAGCTCAACACAAAATAGAGCTTGACTTCCCTGGTGGAATAGACGTCCGCCTCTTCATAGTCGATCTCTCAGCAACAGACAACAACGTCTCACCACTGACCGGACCACTCATCTCCGCCAGCACATTTGCCGCTTCAAAGCGACACTACAAGCACTGGTATGCCCCCGAGTCTCTTCACACCAGCCACCACGTCAAGCAGCTGCTACAACAGCTACACCAAAACATCGAAGCCCTACCCGAAGGCCAGCCCAGCACAAACCCTGAAACGACACCACAAACACCATCCTCCTCCAAACACTCTACAAGCTCACCACACCACCGAGTAGCCGTAGGCGGCACATTCGACCACATCCACATAGGCCACAAACTCCTCCTAACAGCCACCATCTTCACCGCGCAGCCCAGCGCAACCCAACACCGCGAAATCACAATCGGTACCACAGGCGACGAACTCCTCGTCAACAAAAAGCAC
>Ga0139314_100483_pt1 | contig 10736 bp, 9 predicted proteins | sample In2P11_FD_99376 | JGI IMG/M metagenome (GOLD analysis project Ga0139314, IMG submission 99376)
GCTTTTTCTTAGTTTTTACTGCCCAGATCCTTTAGTATCCTGTCAATAATCTTCACCTGAACTTGTCTTGATAGCATTGAGTGTTTTAGTGGATTTCAAAGAAGTTTTGGCCTAGGGTTTGGTTTTTTGAGTAGATCCTGTAGTGACTTTGACGGTAGGAGTTGTCAAACCTTAGATCTCTCTGTTTTGGCGACTGTCTTAGAATTCGGATCTGTCATTAAGCTTGCATATGTGAGCAATTTACATTTGAATTGTCTCTTGGGTCAAATTTCGAGTGCTTGTTTATAAAGTGTTGATTTCCATTTTGAAAAAGAACAAAAAGATTAGAATTTTGTTTTGACTAGTTTTTGGTTCTGCATTAGCTAGTCCTTGATTCGATAGTGGTCAAGTAAAACACCTTAGATTCATCTTTGTTGATTTTTACCTCATTAGCTTACTTAGGGTAATTTCCTTTTTGTTTTCTTGTAAGTAGATTTTTCATAGATTTCATAATTTTTAGGTTCATTTTTCATTAAAATAGATTTATATGTTTTATTAATTAGGAAAAATACAAAAACTTCTTCTTTGGAAAGTTTTGTTTCACGTAGCTTTTGAAGTGTTTTGGAAAGAAAAGTGTTTTTCTTGCATGTAAAGAGTGGTCATGTTTGTATACTTGAAAAGACAAAAGAACTGTTTCTTTGATTGTCCTTATTAAGAAATTTGGTCTTATAAAATTTGCATTTCTCAACTCTCTTAGTTAGAATTTTCATCGAAAGAGAAAAGTAGTGTAGATCATCTTTGGTGCATTCTTTTTAGTGATTTCGAGTCGGGTCTATACACCATTCAAGTTTCACTTCCATCACCTTTTGACTTTAAAAATAGCCTTAAAAGTAACGCTTAAAGTAAAAGCAAAATCTAAAAGTGAAAAATGAAAAAAATGGGATTTTCTCAAATTTTAACAGAGGACGCAGGAAACCTGTTAAGACAGGTGCGTACCCGCACTGTGCATATAAGAAGCAGTGCGTCCAAGGACGCACTGTACAATACTCAGTGGGTGCGTCCTACTGGAAAACTCAAGAAAAAGTAAAACTAATTAAATCTAAAGCTAACCCACCCAAATACAAGTTCACACAGTCAAAAACCAGAGAATAAAAACGATTTTCTCAGAGCAAAGTTCACACAAAGGAAAAGACTTTCACATCAATGGAGTTCCCCAGTGGAGTCGCCATTTTGTCAGGCGGAAAGAGTTGTTTGTGCGGACACAACCAACCTCCCTAGGAGCCTAAGACTCTCTAGTGACAAACAAGACAAAAAGGAACAATCTTTCTCTACATATATCTTTTAAAACATGAAAATGCAAATGGTCAGGCTTACCTTTACTTCAAATGTCGTTTTTGTAGTTCGTCCTTGAAGATCCAGATGAGCTCCTCTTTCCTTTCAACTCCTGCAACCACCAATCAGCAAAACAATTACCAAGCATTTGCACTTCATACAATAAAACATATATCTATCATGCGGACCAAGGAATACATGAAATAGTTTATAAACACAAACTATTGAGAAAAACGAACCAGTTTGTATTAAAACGAAACAAAGGAACTATTACAACCTGGCCTTGGTGTTGTGCAAGATCCTCCCAGGGTTCATCAAGGGTTTTCCTCTACTTTGACAAAGCTCACCCACTTACAAGTAGAATCAAGCAAAGATGACAATCTCTCCTCACAAGGTTCTAAATGAAAGTCCTAATTTTGACAACATTTACCCTTAGCAATGTATAAATTTCAACCTCCCTCCTTCTGGCCCAATACCTGTATTTATAGTGCTCAAGAGGTAGTTAATCAGGTCCACCATCAATGGGATAATCCCCTCTTTGGATGGGATAACTCCCTTATTGATGGGATAAGTTCCTCTTTGATAGGGGTACATGAACCATCTGGAGGCGCATCCAATTCATCAAACCGACCTCTAGAAGGTTCTAGAAATCACCACAAGTAACTTTTTAAAGATGAAACTTGCGCATTTTTCCTTTTACAGGAGGACGCACCTGCCTCTTTATATACAGAGCGTCCAAGGACGCAGGTCTTCTGAACATCAGGTGCGTACCCGCAGGTTAGGCTTGAGAGAACCTGCGTACCCAGAGATAAATACATTTTTATGAAGACTTTCTCTCTTTTTTGAGTTTGACATGGATGACAGATGTACAAGACTTGCTTCAGAGGGTAGCATGATCATTGATTGAGTCATACTAACTGTAAAATAGCCATGGTGACATTTTTTAGTGTAACAGACCGCCACCCTGAACCCTGTATCATCAGATTGTTTTCACCTCCAAAAATCATTTACTCCATTCCGTGTCGTAGATGTAGGATTCATTAAGGCCTTCCTACGACGGGTAACTTCTTATCGACATCAGCTCATTATCTGAGAAGTCGACTTAGGAACAACCCTTTCAGTACTTTGAAGCTTGCATGCCTCAATGGCAAGTTTCTCACTTCCGGCGACAGGTTTACATCAGCGGCCTTCAACCGAAAGATTTTGCGTGGTGTTCGACACCAATTCCTTTTTCACACCACGCAAATTGTACTATAGTACCTTGAGGGTCATCATCATTATTGGTGATTCCTCTCGCACTTTTTAACAGCTTACATCATTGGTTGGTAATCAGGCGATGTCTTTCCATGTTCGACTCCAGAACATCTTTCACATGGATCGACTTATACTCTGATTGAATAATGGACAAGTTTGAAGACCCCCAATCTAGTTTCATCCATCTAGGATGCGATATATTCAGGAAAATAAAGACATCAAATGTAAATTGTTGTTGCACAGATGATCATCTGAATCAAAGGATGATGACTCTATCAAAATCATCAGTCTCCCGCTCATACGGTTGTCTGTCTTATGTACATGAAAAAGAATTTATAAAGCTGAGCATGGGAATGCCCGCCTCAGATAGATCATGAAAAATATTATGAAGATAATGTATTGTATTGTATCTTATTACAGGTCACCTTCCAGCTCGAAAAAACTTCGGATCCTCATGATAAAGCATTTCACCCGACATCAAAAGATTAACGACCTCATGCTTTAGGGGGCAACTGTTATAGACATTTTTCGGCACTGCAACTCCAATCATACATGTCCATAAACCAAGGGCTCCTAAGTCCCTAAAAGTGTTGTTCCATACCCTAAAAGAACAAGGTCAGCTGATTACATCATCTCCCAGAAGTTCTCCACAGGAAACTACTCAGAACTGGTCAAAACTAGACCATATAGGTTGCTCAGTGCTAAGGGTGCAATGCATCCCACCTGCCAAGTGTAAAGGGTGTGATGCATACTGAAAAGCCCTTCTGTAGGGTGCGATGGGTGAGAGAGGACAAATGGCAGAGACAGTTTGCGAGGTGGATGATCATAGAATATTCCAGAAAGCTCTCCTATGACACTTGCCTCTCTAAATTCACCCAGGGATGAGTAAGAGATCATCAATCTCCAAGTGGAATCAAGAACTATCAGAGAAAGGACACTAATCAAAATCCCAGAAGCTAACTCACCCCTTGCAACTATCTATATATGGATCCCTCGTCCCAGAGATCCAGAGGCTGGAATTTTGTATCTTGTAAGGAAGTGATGTTGGTTTCTTGGTGGAACATCATAGTGTTGGGTGATCTAAGCTTTTCATGAGGTGAAGAAGGGCTTTCATGCTAGGAGGATGATGCTGGGTCAGAACAATTGGTTGTAATCCTCTTTGCTCTTCTTGATATTAATAAAGCTATTCAAGTTTTCCTCCACATTCTTGTATGTTTGATGATATATGCATTTGTGTGGTCAATATATATCTGGTCCTATATTGTTTGTGATTGTAGATCTCTGTTCTTCGATAGTATTATGTTGCTTTGATTACATAGGTGCTCTTTGAAGCTAGGTAGACAAAGGCAAAGCGGCGAGGATCTGTTAGAAGGGAGAGGAACCAAGCAAGGAACTAAGCGCAAGACTAAGGTTGGTGTCCTTTGTTCCCCTCTTATCTACTTCTCATAAAGGAAAGCGAAAGTAGTTTTATTTTGTTTGTTTCTAAGATAGCTGCCAGTCTTAGTGGGACTAGCTACTCTGAGTGGACACTAGATTTCTCGATAACACCAGGTTTGGAAGAATTATTTAGCCAAGAAAATCCCATAGCTACCGGCCCTTTCGGCAATAGCCCACGGAGCACAAACTAAGGTCTCACCCGAGGTAGTAGGGGAGGGTGCTGGAACCATGTTTCCGCACCCCTGGGATGTCTGGATGTGGTCTGGAGGGTTCATGCACCATTGTGCAGCCTCGCGCTGCGCTACTTTCACATAGATCCAAATCCGGGTTAATTCGTAATATTAATTACTTGTATAAATCAGATGTACTTCGCAAGGTATTTAAGAAAACATTTAACAGATTTAACCACTCTGTGCACTTAGAATAAACTCAGATTCACATACATATATAACATAAGCATACGCACATAGATCAAACAATTCTATTGACCATACAAAAATTTAGATCTATGATAACTCGGATCGTAACACAGAGTTTACAGAAGAAACTTATCTTTATTTCCACTTTATCACCAATACATCAAAATCCTTCCTACGCACTTAGCTGTAGGGGTCCGTGCACACAGTTGCAGACTCTTCCAGGCCTCTACGCACATAGCTATAGAGCCTCTATCCACTATCCAAACCCTTGACTCAGACTTACAAACACTTTCAGACTATTCTCCTCAAAAACCCATTACAATTCAGATCCAAGATCATACCCTAAAAAGAACTACCTTTCTCTCATAGAGTTGTGCTCTATTTATACCTTCCTATGGTTTGTGGACTGACTTACTTCCTATTATTCTATATTATTTCTTGGGCTGACAACCCTTTGACTTGACCGTTTACATTTTGCGCTCCACGTATTTCAGAGGTTTACAATATTTTTATCCTAGTTTCTAGGCTATTACACCCAAAATTGTTACATGGGACCTCTGCTACCCAAGAGTCCCCCAACAAAATCATCGTGACTTGTCCCAAGTCACTCGTTGGTGCGGTGAGACACGTTGTCATGGTTTCGCAGTTCACATTCCTCTGAGTGACGCTCGTCATCCTACTACTTCTTCGTTGTCTCCTATTATGGCCTAAATCTACCTCAGGCTGAGAAAGGCATGCCTAGGGTAACGTCAAACCAGGCTTAACCTGGTAGCTAGCCCTACCAGGTCAGAAGAGGGCTCTCTCCTCGTCAATCTCAAAGAAAATATGGCAAGTACTGCTAGAGATGACTGATATGAATACTAATTTTAGGCTAGGTATATGCTCAGAGGATTTTGATTGATCTTAATGATTGTTTGCTAGATCACATGAGGAAGGCAGCTTTGGGTTTGGGGAATGAACTCAGATTTTGCAGAGGTTTTTGTGGGGCGAGGTAAGTAAGTGTTTTAGTACGTCAAATTAGGTGTAATGGTGAGTCTAAATACTGGTGAGGACTTGTACAGGGCATGCAAGTGTCATGAGTCCCCTTCAAATAGTAGAAAACATGTAAAACTAAATAAACCCCAAGGCAGAGCACTGAAACATCAATGAATTCTACCTTCACACACGATCCATTTAGTTATGCTGAGAAAAAGAGAGATAATGGCACACATAAACATATGATAAATTGAATCATAGAGGATAAAACAATACTAATTCACCTTGCCACAAGAATCCCACAAAATACTGCGAAACCCTGGTCTATTTCCTTGCCAAAGTGCAGAAATGATGTACAATAGTGCTCAAAACATCCACACGAGTCCAACCCTTACAAATGAATGAAAAAACACATGATATAGACATCCAAGCCACCTATGCTACCCATCAGGGGTCGAATCCATGACAAAAGGGGTGGTTTCAACCACATCTAAACTAGGAACACAAAAATAGGAAGTGGAACAGCTTGCCTCTAAAACTTAGGAAACTGATTCATTCAACTCAAAACCACCTACACCTGATGTATCTACATCCTTAAGTCAATTTTTTATCATTTTTACATCATAGTACATCAATTTACATCATATCACATCATGAATTTGACCATAATAGATAAAAAGTCAAACTGGAAGAAAACTAGGTGAAATTTTGAGCAAATAGGCAAAATTGGCACTTTTTCATCCTGTGCGTAGCGCCATTTTTTCTATGCATAACACTTTTTCCAAGCTTCTTTTAGAGGGCTTCGCGAATTCCAAATCCACTATAGAATAGCTCATTGGAAATCTTGGTGAGTCTCCTTTCTGGAACAACTTGAATTTTTTGATTTGGATTCCATTTGCCCCTCAAAAATGCAATCTCCCAAGACTACTTCCTGTGAGGCCAAAAAGAGGCAGAAAGGGCATTTTTTGGGTGTTTTTTTATCCTTTTGGAGGTCTAAAACTTGTCAAAATTTTCTAGCCATTTCTTAGCATGCATAAATTTTCATGATGAATCCAAAAATGCAAAGTTTTCTGCAAATGGAGGTCCCCATCAAAAGCGTAGCACAAGTGGCGCTACGCACCTACTAGAAAAACATGTTTTTTGCCTGAAAAATTCAAAAATGCCAAAAATTTCACCAAATTCTTTCAAATTTGGCATGAGTGATCTGTGTTAGGTGCCATGTTGATACAATGAAGCTTAATCCAATATCTTGAGCTTATCTTGCTCTTTCTTGCTCCACAAAGTTCGCCTTAACTTGGCTTTTAGGCTTCTTATCCTTGTTTTACAAATTTTGTTCCGGGCGAAATAGTGATAAGCCATGTGGCACAAAATATTTTTCTCCTTGTTGGATTTCTCAAGTAGCTTCTCCAAGTGCATATTCACCTTCTCCAACAAATATTCCCAGTCATTGTCTTTTTGTTCAATGGATGTCAACTTGCCCTTTTCCCTCTTAGACTTTTGATGGTTTTCTTTGATGATCTGCAGCTCCAGGAATTCTTGTTTGTCGGTAAGTTGCTTGTTTTCTTACTCAATGAAGTTGATAATCCACTTAGCCCTCTCAAGTTCAGGTGATAAGGCATGGATGTCAGCTTCTTTCTCTTTGATGAGCTCCTTGATTCTTGAGCTTTGGGAGCCCAAATCAATGTTCTCTTCCTGAATCAAAACAAAATCTCTATCTTGACGTTCAGAAGGCCCTTCATCATGCAAAGGTTGTTTTCCTTTATCTTGTACTTTTACTGCTAAAGAAGAAGGAAAAGCCCCTTTCACACCAGGTGAAGATAGCATTTGCCTGTGGTCTGATGAAGGAAACAAGACCCTTTCCACCCTTGGTGGAGATAATACTCGTTTGGCAACTGCAAATAGTCTCCTTGTGCCTTTTTCATAAGTGACAAATACTGGCACGCCTATTGTTTCAGTGACATGAACCTTTGGCTATTTTGAAGGCCCTCCTTCCTATTGTAGTACTGATGGGGTCACCTAAGGGCTTTTCAAAACATCATGTGAAATGAAGGTATCCCATGAAATATTCAGCAAGCTTAGCTGATGAAAAACAACAATCTTAATCAATGAAAAATGGTAAATGCTACTAAACTACTGAGGAAGAGGTTTCCTTTGCACAAATGTAGCCATCTTCTCAATATTTCTGCATATGAAATAGGGGAGGTTCATCATCCTCACTCTAGTGAAGTGCATCAACAATCTAACATGATAAGTATACAAACAAGAAAACCCCCCTTCACAGGTGAAATATTTGATAATGAGTTTCATAAGTGGAGCATAAGTGTCTTGTAGGTATCTAAAAGGAAAGACCCTACTGATTTGCCTTTGATAACTAGCCTTGATGTAAGGCTCGTAATGCTCTTTGCCCACATGTTGTCCCTTATTCCACTGTTCTCCCAGATTTGGAATGCCTATTGCTGCTGTAATAGTTTCAGGTGTCAATGTGAAGAAGACACTAGCTAGGTTCACTTGGCCATTGTGAAGATGAAGAACAAATAACCTAGCAAGCTCATGGTAATATTTCACCCTCTCCACCATCCCACAAAATTGGTAGCAAGATTGATGTTTAAAACATGTTACTGCAAGAGGGAAATCTAGTAACTCTATGAGAGTGGTGGGCTCCTCCCGGATGTGTTTTCCTCCTTTATGTGGTTTTCTTGGTGCATGAACCTCTTGGGAAGAATAATTGATAGTTTCATCATCCCTCTCATATGCTTAATCTGTTTCCATACTTGCAAATGTGGAGTGAAGAATGATGAGTATGAAGAGATTTTCTCAAATATAGGGTAACTGTTGTTTTTCTTTTGGGGATAAAAGGATTCACTGATAGTAGGACTGTGAATGAGGGTTTTGATAATGGTAATGGAGTTTTAGGGAATGATAGGGTTTGGGAAATGAGAATTAGGGTTTTGAGAATGGTAGGAATTATGTATAGGGCTTAGGGTTTGGTGATAGGGAGTAAGATGAGTGTCAATGGGAGAGGGAAAGAGGAAGGGATTTGGGAAAATTAGTGCAGGGGCATGGGATGTGGGAAAATAATGACAAGGGAGACAAAACAGTAAAACAATAAAAACCCTAAACAAATGGAAAGACAACGTTGAGGCAACTAGGGTTTTATTTTGCAACATTCAAATCACCACCACGAATGAAGAAAATCTAGTGCTAGACCATATGAGACGGTGAACTTACTTGTAGCAAGGTCAATTTTAAATTTGGGTGCTTGAGAAATCGATACAATGCATTTTTCAGCTTAGCGAACAGATGCGTCACGCCAATGCCTAGGTGCATAGTGCACTTTTTGTGGATAGGGCCCATTCAATTCCCTTTGTAAATCTTGTGCCTGGTGTATAGCGCCAGGCAGGTGCATTGCGCCAGTGCCCAGGTGCGTCGCGCTGGTGAAAATTGGAATTTTTGCTGCAACTTTCACTTGTTTCTCCTCAAAGTGTGATTTTCCCTCTTTCTCTCTCTTGTTTGCACAAAATGAAGTTTTCAAACACTAAGGATAACTTTATATCCATCTTGACCCTTAATTTTTCATTTAGAAACCCATTTTTCTAAAGTTCCTTTTCACTTGGCTTTAAAAACTCTGTTTTTTTGCAGTTTGGCTCCTTTTTTTCATTTAATGAACTAATTCTTTGATGTTTTTTGTTTATTGTAGTGGCTGGAGTTGGCAAGGCGACCAAGCACTATAGCTGAAGCTTTATTACATATAAAAATATTAAAATTACATAAAATTTGTACATGAAATAAAAAAATTATATTTTCACAAACCCTTTATGAAGCAAATCATTAGTGAAATTTGTGATTTTATGAACTTATTAGACATCCTCATGTGGCTGTTGACCTCTTATTGAGTTTTTGAAGACCATGGTGGAAAACCCTAGACCTAATGAGGCCTAAAAACCCTAAAATGACCTTTGCAAATGGAATGAAATTAAAATGATATCAAATGATCTGTACATGTGAAAATAGGCCAGCAAATGATAGGCATGAGGAAAATTGACAAAAAAACACTACCATCAATTGATCCATGACCTAATGGAATGTAGCTCATCAGATGAGACACCTAATATGCATGAAAAAAGAGAAATTTGATCACTGATGGAGGGATGAATATATTGACACTAACATCTCCTAAAACGCTTCGTCCGGCTCCTGCTTCGTTGTTTCTACCAATTCTTGCAACTGATAATGCTCATTTTTCTCTGCTTGATTAACACAGAACACCCCCTCCTAGGATTTTAGCTCTAGTGGGGGAGTCACATACGGGACCTTCTTGTAGCACCACAGCCATTTTCGACCTTCGTATCTACTCTTCATACTATCTGCTGCAACTTGTGTTGCAATTTTGCAAGACCTATGCTATTGTCCATGAGATCCCAATCCTCAAGGTCCTTTAGAGACGACTTATTAACTTCATTTCTATCCGTGGTCTCCATTTGTCCATCCTTTTTCCTTTCTATTGTGGTTCACCAACCTACCCCTAGGCGAGGGGATGTCATCTAGACCAATTCTGCTTCATGTCTCCCCTATTTCAGTACATCCCCTACTGCTGATGCTGCACACTGTGGGACACCCGCAGCTGTCACCGCCATGTTCCTTTGAGAGTGTTGCTTCTTCATCAGCCATATCACCACCCCCGAGCTTACTCCTTGTGCAGAGATAATGAAAAGCTCTATATCGATAACCAGCAAGTGTTTCTATAAGTGTAGATTGCCCGGTGGATGCCTCTCGGTGATTTATAAGTGATTCGAATTTCAAATTCATTGGTTCCCACCTATTCTAGCATCCTCGTGTAAAATCTATGGCAGCTCATTCCATATCAGGTTCATACTTCGTCTTCTCCCTTTTTCCATAATGCAGACATCTTGTCATGAACAGTGACAGGAATGGTCACCTCTCTTCTTAGCAATGCATTGGTGCACTTCTTACTGCGAAACCGTGATCTTGTTGATGAGCCAAATTGACGCGTAGCCTGGTACTCGTGCCTGTTTCCCCTAGACTACTTTATCGTCCCGCGCTCTCTTTCAACTGGCTAGAGCGGTGAGACTATCCCTTGAACGGTTAGTCAGGTGGTCAGCCTACCCATGTAGAGCTTCAGGTGATTGCCAATCACTCGGCCCAGGAAGGGGTCTCCATTGAGTTTGGCAAGCTGAACCACACCCCCATCTGTAACTTCTTTGACAACATAGGGTCACAACCAATGCATTCTGAGTTTGCCAGGGAATTTTTTGAACTTATTGTCATATAGCATTACTAAATCATTCTCCTTGAAGGGGCACACCTTGATATGGCGATCAT
>Ga0139314_100489_pt1 | contig 10704 bp, 7 predicted proteins | sample In2P11_FD_99376 | JGI IMG/M metagenome (GOLD analysis project Ga0139314, IMG submission 99376)
AATAATTATTCATAATAGAAAACGCACCTCCCTTAGATTTTGTTTTATAATGATGGGCACTCTCTTTTGTATTCCACTTGTTCGTGCTCATCAAAACAAGCCATCTACAACAAATACAAAATAAGATATTAGAATTGTTATATAGGTTCAACTAAAGAGTCAAACGCAATAATTAATCGTAATAAGAAACACACCTTTCTTTAAGACTGTTATATAAAAGATGAGAGTCCATTTTGTATTTCATGTATTCATGCTCAATGGAACAAGCCATTTGCTAGATATACAATAAAACATTAGATTTCTAATAGAATTTAAACTAGAGAGTTTGAAGATATGAACTTGTCATGAAACTTAGTTCGATTCAAGTTATATTCTGTTCTATATCTCAAAAAAATATAAATTTTATAAACTAGATGTACATCTACTACAAGTAATACAAACAATGTTTACATAAGATGTATATATTTTGGAAAAGGAATCTAAGCATATTTAAACATATTGGAGACTCAAAATCCCAAGGTCCACAAGGCAGTAGTGTTGTATGTGAGCATGATGGTTGATTGGTTGAAGGGTTAGTATGCTTGTTTGCTTGACCTTACCCACCTCCTCTACAAGGCACGTTGTGTGGGGGTGTGCATGTGACTGGGAGCAAGAAAACATATGTTGCACTATCCTAGACATTGCAACTATAGTCACTCACTGCACACATTAATATTATATATGAGATCACAAATAAACCACGAGAGAAAATGAATAACAAATATATAGAGCAATAAATTAATCATACACGTACCTATTTTCTCTTGGCTAATGTTATAGTAGCAACAACCATGAACAATAAGCCCTGAAATTGTGAACCTCAATATAACATTTCCCTTTATTCTATGTCAAATTTATTGGAAAATCTCAAAGCTCACACTCACTAACAAGATCATACTATCCTGAAGCCATGACAAAAGGATAAATTGATTTGCAAAAAAAAATATTTCAGTCGATTAAAGGAAAATATTTTTATGTAGAAAAAAAATACGGCTCACCAATCGTCCCCGCTGCATTGGTAGAATGTCTAGGGTATTTTCACCTTGACCTTCATAGACTATAGAATTGTGGTTGCTGACTACACAAAGCAGAACGATATAGTTGAGTGTGAGACCACATATAAAACATATAATAAATTGAAAAACAAGCAAATGGATTCACAAATGAACGAAAGATAATTGTGAGTGAAAAGCATTGCATATAGTTAAGGTGATTCACCTTCATTTATGATGATAACCTCCATCTTATCTTATTGATTTTCTCTCCTTGCTGCCTTCCTTTCCTATTGCACATCTAGTAAACAAAACCAAGACCAAACTACAAGAAATGAGAAAAAAATGTGAAACAAAGATAAACGAGTACAACAAAAACTTTACCATGCTAAAACTCAACAAAAAGAAAACATGTAGTCAATAACAAACAATAAATTGCAAACTTCCCCTTTGCACATTATCTCTAATGCAATGTCCTCTCCTCAGCTGAAAGGAAAAAAAAGTGGGGTGAATATTTTTAAAATCCAAACATAGATAGTAATGGTAAGCATAATTCAAAACCAATAATTATTCATAACAGCAACACACCTCCTCTAGAGTTTGTTATATAACGATAAACACTCCATTTTGTATTCCACTTACTCGTGCTCACCACAACAAAACATCTACAACAAATACATGATAAGATATTAAAATCAATATACAATTTAAACGGGAGTATTGAATGCAATAATTAATCATAATATGAAACATACTTGTCTTTGCGTTTTGCTATATAAAGGGGGATAATCCATTTTGTATTTCCATAATTTTGATGGATTTTAGTAAATATAACTTACTACACACCAACAAATGCGTTTTAATTGATTTAGTTAATAAATAGACCATAACACATTGAAGTCAACAAATACCTTTAATTATTTTAGTCAGAATTTAGACCATAATACATTGAATTCCCAAGGTGGGAGCCCTCTCTCTAGAGAGAGCTTTTGAAATAGAAAATCAAGCAGACTTACTCTAAGAACTTGTGTCAAGGGGAAAGGGTTACTAGTTTCAAGCTAGAACTTATGGGAAAAAAATATGTTGCTTCAACAACTTCATATTTAGATAGCGGATTTGTGTACATACGGTCGAGCTATGGAGATTTATAACTTATTAAATTGTATTATTAGCTAGTCGTGTCAAGATCACATGTAGAAGTTTTGAAAGATATGTAAATATCGATCTTCTAATGAACTTTTTTATTTTAGATGAAAGTCAAGCATAAGGTCAAGTTGTTCCCTATTTTGGAGCATTTAAAGATGTTTTCTCTTACAGTCCACAGTCATGAGCACGCGTCAACAAAGCTAATGGGCAAAAAGGAGATTTGCTCATATTTGATAGTACCCAATAGATTTTCTATAATTGTAATAACAATTTTCTTCAGCTTCTTTTGGCCACAGAAGGGGTAATATTGTCTATCTGGAATTTGGAGAAATATTTGGTCATATAGTTTGATATAAATCCCATTGGTTATGATCTTATGTGGACTGGATAGGCATATATTTAAATTTATATTTAATATGAGCAGAGAGAAATTATCTGATAAGAAAGAAATTGCGTTGGGTATGAAAGCTATCAGTCTTCGCACTTTTCAGTCTAGGAATTCAACACATATTTTTGCAGTGTCACATAGGAGTAACAGGCTGACAACTATATACAATAGCTTTGCCAATCACGGTAGCTTACGGTTTGTTGTGTCTGAGGAAAACAAAAGGGCCATGGAGCAGTGCGCAGGTTGGGTGGTGATTTCAATGATATTTGGATCCTACAACAAGATTAGGCCACCCATGCATGTGAGGAGAATCACTACAGAAAACATTGGTTTCCTCATGTTTGTGAGCAATATAGCTCTCATGCGCTTTACTAAACTTGCTAGTTACCAAATCAGACAAAATGAATCTCATAAAATAGGAATTTTGGCGCATAGTTTTGGTCAATGAGTTGACATACAATAGAACTATTATCTTCTTCACAATTTTTTCCCGACACTAACATTGTTTTTGTTGGAGATTGTTTTTAGCTTAAAGAACTCCAATACAAAGGTGGTCTTCTCATACCTATTGTGATTTCTTTCTCAATTTATTCCACGACTATAAAAATCATTCGGTTTTATATTTGTATGTAGACATTGACCTCCAATATCTTCCATTCTACTAGTAGGCATAAGCGATTGAAACACCTAATGATGTATAAATCCGCATAGTTGTTTGGCTACAACATCATGTTTACGTCTACACAACACAAAATTAAAGGGGTTGCAGTGATATAGAAAAATATTTTGGATTTACATCAGAGACGATCTCAAAGAGTTCTTTGGGAGAAAAGTATCACTGAAAGTTTCTCAGCATATCTCAGATCAATTCCAGCAATGGAAGTGCAAAGTTAAGTGAAATGTGCTTCTAGAGGACATGATCTCTATTGATGGAGGAGTCATCACTTTCAGACCACCTATGCTTGGGTTTGTGTGAGTTTGCACCACCAAAGGGTTTACCCTTTTGTGGGAAAAGAATCCAAGCATTGGGATTTTGTACCCAAGGCGTGGATGTGAAATCAAGAAAATGAATTATTATTTATTTATTGTTGCAAGTGGAGAACCCTTAGAGGAGCAAGGGTGACCTAAGGCTACGATGAAGGGTCTTGATAAAATGAAGAAATTAATTTTCCTTAAGTTAGTTGGGGTTTGTCTTGGGATTTTGTACCCAAGGTGTGGGTGTGAAATCAAGAAAAGCGATTATTATTTATTCATTGTTGCAAGTGGAAAACCCTTAAAGGAGCAAGGGTGACCTAAGGCTACGATCAAGGGTCTTGATCAAATGAAGAAATTAATTTTCCCTAACTTAGTTGGGGTTTGTCTAGAAAGTTTGAGTGGGCCTAAGCTTGGAAAGACACCCTTTGAGGGCAAAGTCTACCCTCATGAGCAAACTATAAGAAGGGAAGTCGTGAAACTCATTTGATTATACAACAAGTGCAATTCTTCTAAGGTGAGGACTGATCCAAGTAGGCTACATACCTCTAGAAGCCGAGCTAGATAAAGAAATAGAAGAAGGGTTTCGTGTTTGACTTTTTGTCTCATGCTCTAGTTAAGGTTCAAGGAGGATGTTGTCTGAGTTTGGTGAGGGTTTCAATAAGCAAGTCTGTGCATCCATGTAGTGGAAGAGACTTGTGGAAAAGGCCGAAAGTTCTGGGCCAATAGCAGTGGTACTTCTGTGATCTAGCCGCAAACTCCTGTACCATATTAGAGGGCCAAAACACCTTGAATAAGGTTGTTCTGGTATGCCATGAGGATTGGAGGAAAGTTGGAGTAACGCCGCATGCCTTAGAGGACCAATGCAACAAATATAGGGTTGGAAGAAGGGTACAACAGGTCTGAGATAACCCAAGATTTGGGGCCACAGAGATCTGTAGCAAGGCCTAGGATGAAAATGACAGGAACGGTGGTTGTTTGGAGGCACAGTGGTAGCGTCCTCAAGGATTTACATTGCTAAGGTTGGAGGGTTGTCCATGAGGTTTTGGACAACACTTTTGATATGCGCTAGTTAAGGCTTCTTCCTATGTAGAGAGCCATCCTATGGTCTGTCCAAATCTTAGTGAAAAAATAGCCCAAATCTTTGATGAATGAAGAGGGTCGAGACCGTAGAAAGGGAGGCAGATGACTCTTTGTTGTGGGTAGAATTTTGAGATGGAAGGACAATGAGAAGGGTGATGTAGTAAAGGAAAAGTTAAGGTTTGTTCAAAGGTTTGAACAACAATTGTAATTAATCCTAAGAACAAGGATATAAAACACATCTTATCACTATTGGTGGGTTGTTTGCAATAGCCCTAGATTTGGACAATTTAAGGAGACAAATTGCAGAAAAAAGGGCAACCTTGGAAGCCCTGGATTAGTCACAGAGTTCCCTGTGTATGGGTAATTTTGGAATCCCTTTAGAATGCATCTTATCACTATTGGTGGGTTGTATGGAATAGCCCTAGACAAATTGCAGAAGAAAGGGAAGTCTTGGAAGCCCTAGATTAGTCATGGTGTTGACTGTGTATGGGCAATTTTGGAAGCCCTAAGGGTTGAACTTTGAAGGATGAAAGGGAAGCCAAGAGGGCTAGATCTGGTGTGACCTAGGAGTAGCATTCTGGAGCATTTAGGACATTGAAAAATGGGTAGTTTAGAAGACCTCAAGCACATTGTTCAAGAAAGGAATCAATGGGCTGTTAGAAGGCAGAGTAATGGAACCTTCGTTCAGCTTATGAGAGGAGCCATATGGTTCACAATAGGGCATATCCAAAAGACCCAAGGAGCAAACTTTTTAATGGAGCTAAAAGGCTACTAGTGGGTAGATCCGTGAGCCAAAGTTCAGTGAAAAAAGCGGTTATGATCATTGATAGTCGCAGTTGAAGATGCAAGTGCAGTGATTAGAATATTGGGAGGCAAGAGGACCCGCCAGATGTGTCCAAGGTGCCTGGACTAAGAGGGCTATAGTACACATTGTCAACAAGTAGGTCAAGTGTACTTTCTTTAGGGTAGATTGGTGGTCATAACAGTTGAGACCAAACCCTAGTTGTGTCCTTATATAAAGGCTATATGTAAGGACAATGATCCCTAGTATGGGAGCCCTAAGACTATTGTATTATAGTTTGTAATATAACAAGTAGATGGTTTGAAAAGTTAAAAATTGTCATGTGCACTAGTTGATTCACTGATGTATGTTATTTCGTTGTGCAAAGTAGAAGTGTTGTCACATTTGAGTGTGTTTGTTTTCGTGATTTTAGACTCGAAACCATTAGAAAATGATCAATCGTTATGCAAAAAAAATTATTTCAGTGTATTAAAGGACAATAGTATATTGTAGGAGAAAAGTATGGCTCACCCATCCTTTGTGCCAAGTTTGTAGAATTTTTAATGTATCTTCACCACTTCACCTTTGTAGATTATACAATTGTAGTCGCTCACTACATAAAGAAGATCATTATAGTTGATTATGAGAGCATTGATAACACATAATAAATTGAATAACAAACAAGTGCAGCCATAAATTAGCAAACGATACTCTTAATTGAAAATCACTGCATATAGGTATGTTATTTCACTTTCATTTCTGAACAATAACCTCCATTTTCTATGTCTGCTTCCTTCATTTCTTTTTCCACACCCAACATCTCTCCTACAATGTGCTCTCCTCTGTTGAAAGAAAAAAAAGTGGGTTGAATAAGGTTAAAATATACACACAATTAGTAATGGTAAGCATATTTCAAAATCAATAATTATTCATGATAGAAAACACACCTCCCTTAGAGTTTGTTTCATAATGATGGACACTCTCTTTTGTATTCCACTTGTTCGTGCTCAACAAAACAAGCCATCTACAATAGATACAAAATAAGATATTAGAATCATTATATAAGTTAAAAAGAGTCTTAACGTAATAATTAATCGTAATAAGAAGAACAACGTTCTTTAAGATTGTTATATAAAAAGGGATTTTGTGGGGGTGTGCATGCGATGTGGAGCAAGAAAACATACATTACACCATCCTAGACACTGCAACTATAGTCACTCACTGCACAAAGTAATATTATATATGAAATCACAAATAAACCACAAGAGAAATTGAATAACAAATATATAGAACGATAAATTAATCACACATACCTCTTCGCCCTTGGCTAATGTTTTAGCAACAACAACCATGAACAATAAGCCCTAAAATTGTGAACCTCAATATAACATTTCCCTTTATTCTGTAACAAAGTTATTGGAAAATCTCAAAGCTCACAATTAGCAGCAACAACCATGAACAATAAGCCCTAAAATTGTGAACCTCAATATAACATTTCCCTTTATTCTGTATTAAAGTTATTGGAAAATCTCAAAGCTCACACTCATGAACAATATCATACTACCCTGAAGCCATGTTGAAAGGATAAATCGATTCGCAAAACACAAATATTTCAATTGATTAAAGGAAAATATTCTTATGTAGGAAAAAAATATGGCTCACCAATTTTCCAAGCTGCATTGGTTGAATGTCTAGAGTATCTTCATCTTGAACTTCAGAGATTATACAATTGTGGTTGCTCACTACACAAAGCAGATTGATATAGTTAAGTGTAAGACCACATATAAAACATGTAATAAATAGAAAAGCAAGCAATTGGATTCACAAATGAATGAAAGTTAATTGTGGGTCAAATGCATTGCATATATTTAAGGTGGTTCACCTTCATTTATGAATGATAAACTCCATCTTATCTCATTGATTTTCTGTTGAAACCATTACAAAATGATTAATCGTTATGCAAAAAGAAAATATTTCTGTGTGTTAAAGGACAATAGTATTTTGTAGGAGAAAAGTATGGCTCACCCAGCCTTTGAGCCAAGTTTGTAGAGTTTCTAATGTATCTTCACCACTTCACCTTTGTAGATTATACAATTGTAGTCGTTCACTACATAAAGATAATTATTATAGTTGATTATGAGAGCATAGATAACACATAATAAATTGAATAACAAACAAGTGGAGCCACAAATTAGCAAACGATACTTTTAAGTGAAAATTATTGCATATAGGTATGTTAACTCACCTTCATTTATGAACAATAACCTCCATTTTCTATGTCTGCTTCCTTCATTTCCTTTTCCACACCCAACACATGAAACCAAGACCAAGCTACAAAAAACATGAAAAAAGGAAAACAAACGAAAACAAGTACAACACAACTAACAAATGAAACCAAGACCAAACTACAAAAAATGAGCCAAAAGCAAAACAAATGAAGGAAAATAAGTACAACTCAAAGCATGGCCATGCTCAAACTCAGAAAACAAAACATGCAGACAAGAACAAAAAAATTTGCAAATACCCCCTAGGCACATCATCTCTCCTACAATGTGCTCTCCTCTGTTCAAAGGAAAAAAAGTGGGTTGAATAAGGTTAAAATATACACACAATTAGTAATGGTAAGCATATTTCAAAACCAATAATTATACATAATACAAAGCACACCTCCCTTAGAGTTTGTTTTATAATGATGGACACTCTCTTTTGTATTCCACTTGTTCGTGCTCGTCAAAACAAGCCATCTACAACAGATAAAAAAATAAGATATTAGAATCGTTATATAAGCTAAAAAGAGTCTAACGTAATAATTAATCGTAATAAGAAGAAGTTAGAACAACTTTCTTTAACAATGGTATATAAAAGGGGAGAGTCCATTTTTTTATTTCATGTATTCATGTTCAATGGAACAAGCCATTTGCACTAGATATCAATAAAATATTATATTTCTAATACAAACAATGTTTTCATCAGATGTAAATTTTTCGGAAAATGACTCTGAGCATATCTAAACATATTGAACACTCAAAATACCAAGGTCCACAAGGCAGTAGTGCTGTATGTTACCACGATGGTTAATTGGTTGAAAGGTCAGTATGCTTGTCTGCTCGACTTTACCCACCTCCCCTACAAGGCACATTATGTGGGGGTGTGCATGCGATGTGGAGCAAGAAAACATACGCTGCACCATCCTAGACACTGCAACTATAGTCGCTCACTGCACAAAGTAATATTATATATGAGATCACAAATAAACCACGAGAGAAATTGAATAACAAATATATAGAACGATAAATTAAACATACACATACCTGTTTGCCCTTGGCTAATGTTAAAGCAACAACGAACATGAACAACAAGCCCTAAAATTGTGAACCTCAATATAACATTTCCCTTTATTCTGTATCAATTAAAACGCATTTGTTGGTGTGTAGTAAGTTATATTTACTAAAATCCATCAAAATTATGGAAATACAAAATGGATTATCCCCCTTTATATAGCAAAACGCAAAGACAAGTATGTTTCATATTATGATTAATTATTGCATTCAATACTCCCGTTTAAATTGTATATTGATTTTAATATCTTATCATGTATTTGTTGTAGATGTTTTGTTGTGGTGAGCACGAGTAAGTGGAATACAAAATGGAGTGTTTATCGTTATATAACAAACTCTAGAGGAGGTGTGTTGCTGTTATGAATAATTATTGGTTTTGAATTATGCTTACCATTACTATCTATGTTTGGATTTTAAAAATATTCACCCCACTTTTTTTTCCTTTCAGCTGAGGAGAGGACATTGCATTAGAGATAATGTGCAAAGGGGAAGTTTGCAATTTATTGTTTGTTATTGACTACATGTTTTCTTTTTGTTGAGTTTTAGCATGGTAAAGTTTTTGTTGTACTCGTTTATCTTTGTTTCACATTTTTTTCTCATTTCTTGTAGTTTGGTCTTGGTTTTGTTTACTAGATGTGCAATAGGAAAGGAAGGCAGCAAGGAGAGAAAATCAATAAGATAAGATGGAGGTTATCATCATAAATGAAGGTGAATCACCTTAACTATATGCAATGCTTTTCACTCACAATTATCTTTCGTTCATTTGTGAATCCATTTGCTTGTTTTTCAATTTATTATATGTTTTATATGTGGTCTCACACTCAACTATATCGTTCTGCTTTGTGTAGTCAGCAACCACAATTCTATAGTCTATGAAGGTCAAGGTGAAAATACCCTAGACATTCTACCAATGCAGCGGGGACGATTGGTGAGCCGTATTTTTTTTCTACATAAAAATATTTTCCTTTAATCGACTGAAATATTTTTTTTTGCAAATCAATTTATCCTTTTGTCATGGCTTCAGGATAGTATGATCTTGTTAGTGAGTGTGAGCTTTGAGATTTTCCAATAAATTTGACATAGAATAAAGGGAAATGTTATATTGAGGTTCACAATTTCAGGGCTTATTGTTCATGGTTGTTGCTACTATAACATTAGCCAAGAGAAAATAGGTACGTGTATGATTAATTTATTGCTCTATATATTTGTTATTCATTTTCTCTCGTGGTTTATTTGTGATCTCATATATAATATTAATGTGTGCAGTGAGTGACTATAGTTGCAATGTCTAGGATAGTGCAACATATGTTTTCTTGCTCCCAGTCACATGCACACCCCCACACAACGTGCCTTGTAGAGGAGGTGGGTAAGGTCAAGCAAACAAGCATACTAACCCTTCAACCAATCAACCATCATGCTCACATACAACACTACTGCCTTGTGGACCTTGGGATTTTGAGTCTCCAATATGTTTAAATATGCTTAGATTCCTTTTCCAAAATATATACATCTTATGTAAACATTGTTTGTATTACTTGTAGTAGATGTACATCTAGTTTATAAAATTTATATTTTTTTGAGATATAGAACAGAATATAACTTGAATCGAACTAAGTTTCATGACAAGTTCATATCTTCAAACTCTCTAGTTTAAATTCTATTAGAAATCTAATGTTTTATTGTATATCTAGCAAATGGCTTGTTCCATTGAGCATGAATACATGAAATACAAAATGGACTCTCATCTTTTATATAACAGTCTTAAAGAAAGGTGTGTTTCTTATTACGATTAATTATTGCGTTTGACTCTTTAGTTGAACCTATATAACAATTCTAATATCTTATTTTGTATTTGTTGTAGATGGCTTGTTTTGATGAGCACGAACAAGTGGAATACAAAAGAGAGTGCCCATCATTATAAAACAAAATCTAAGGGAGGTGCGTTTTCTATTATGAATAATTATT
>Ga0139314_100490_pt1:7500-10699 | contig 10699 bp, 6 predicted proteins | sample In2P11_FD_99376 | JGI IMG/M metagenome (GOLD analysis project Ga0139314, IMG submission 99376)
AGTCTACTGTAGCAAAATTAGCGTTAAATATATTACAGCCTTCTATAGGTCTGATCTGGCGCAATCCAAAATTAAAATTTGCATATGTTCCTCAAAAATTTAATATAGATAAAGCATTACCAATAAAAGTTAAAAGATTAATGCAAATAAATAGAAAACTGCAGCAGAAAGAAGTTGAATATTATTTATCAGAAATGGGAGTGAATCACTTAATGGAAAGTTTCATCACTAACCTTTCTGGAGGAGAGATCCAAAGAGTATTGATAGCTAGGGCAGCAGCACAGCAGGCAAATTTTTTAATATTAGACGAGCCTTTGCAAGGTATAGACTTTGCTCATGAAGTTAGTATTTATGAACATATCACCCAGTTACGTAAAAAATTTAATTGTGCTATTTTAATGATATCACATGATTTAAACATTGTAATGTTTTCAACTGATCGTGTAATATGTTTGGATAAACATATTTGCTGCAATGGCACACCAAGCGCTGTTATGGAAACCGAACATTATGCAAATCTTCTTGGCGGCAGGCAGCATATAATTTATAATCATAAGAGCTCTTTGTGCAAATAAAGGTTTTTGAGCTAAATGTTAGATGATTTTTTTATACGTGCGATCTTAGCCTCTATTGGTATATCTGTTCTAGCTGGACCTGTTGGTTGTTTTGTTGTTTGGCAACGCCTATCTTATTTTGGCGATACTATGGCCCATTCTGCTCTTTTAGGTGTAGCTTTATCTTTTCTATTTAATATAGATTTGACCGTCAGCGTATTTATAACCGCTATTCTTTTAGCTGTAGCATTAATAATTTTGCAAAATTATGAAAAAATATCAAATGATTCTATGTTAGGAATATTAGCGCATTCTACCTTAGCGTTGGGATTACTGATAGTAGGGTTTATGACATGGGTGCGTGTAGATTTAATGTCATATCTATTTGGCGATATATTAGCTTCTTCCAAAAAAGATGTTTTTATTATATGGGGTGGATGCATAATAGTACTATCGATAATGATAAAAATTTGGCGACCTTTATTAGCATTTACACTTAATGAGGAGCTAGCAATAGCAGAAATACCTATGGCTAAATATATAAAATTTATTTTTATGATGTTGCTTGCATTGCTCATTGCTATAGCTATGAAACTTATTGGGGTATTATTAATAACAGCCCTTCTAATCATACCAGCTGCAACCGCACAACGTTTTTCACCATCTCCAGAATTTATGGCTATTACAAGTTCTCTTATAGGAACTATAGCATCTATATCAGGGTTAGAATGTTCTTATTATTATGACACACGATGTGGCGCTACCATAGTTGCTTTTTTATTTTGTATATTTATAATTAGTCGCATATACATCTTTATAAAAGTACGATTATTAAATAAATAAAACCTGTACAATTTTTTTTCTTGTGCTATATTCTGAGCTATGGGCGATAGAACTAATAATACTATGGATGCTGAAAAATCTAAGAAAAATACACTTGTCTTTTTGATTTTAATAATTTCTGCCCTTGCAGCTGGTTCTCTTGCGTATTTATGGTTTTTTGAATGGCGATTCAATCTTTATACAAATGATGCATATGTTGAAGGCGACATTGCAACTATCTCACCTAAGGTAAATGGTTACGTAGAAAATATTTTAGTAGAAGCTAATAGCCAGGTTAAAAAGGGTAGCCCTTTATTTAAATTAGACGACAGAGATTATAAAATAAATCTAAAACATGCAATTGTAGAATTAGAAGGGCAAAACAAAGCTCTAAATACTATTGATGCGCAAGTTAAAGCTGCCAAAGCAACCTTAATGGGAATGCAAGCTCAACTTCCAGCAGCTCAGGCTAATCTTGAAACAAGTTACCACGAATTAGATAGAGTACAAAAGCTTAATATAGGTAAATTTGCTACGAACTCTCAACTAGAAGCTACTAGCCTTAAACTAAAGCAGGCTAAAGCAAATATTGCTAGTGTCAATTCTAAAATAGAAAATGCTCAATCTAATATAGAGGTTCTAATAGCAAAGCGTAGCGAAATACAAAACCAAATTAAAGCGCTTCACGTTATGCGTGAGAAAGCGGAGCATGATTTAAATGATACTTTAATAAAGGCGCCATTCGACGGTGTTCTAAGTAATCTAGTTGCAAAAAAAGGCGATTTAGTATCTGCCGGGCAGCGATTGGCATCTTTAGTTCCTACGAATCAATTATATGTTGTGGCCAACTATAAAGAGACCCAAGTTACTGATATTGAACCCGGAATTGTGGCTGATATCACTGTGGATGCACTTGATAAAAAAAGCTTCGCAGGTCGCGTTGTCTCTATTGCCCCTGCAACTGGCTCAATGTTTTCTATAATGCCCCCACAAAATGCTACAGGAAATTTTACTAAAGTTGTACAACGCATTCCTGTACGTATAGCTTTACCACATGATATCTTAGAATCTGGTCTTTTACGTGCAGGGATGAGCGTTGGCGTAAATATAGATACACGTAACAAATTAGAATAATTACTAAGCACATGGCAGAAGTTGTTCCTAACGGCAGTCAATCATACAATATACCTAAATTAACTTTTAAAGCCTATATAGGTTTTGCAATGATGGTCTTTGGTATGTTTATGGCCATTTTAGATATACAAATTGTTTCATCATCTATGACTGAGATACAAGCAGGGCTTTCCGCTAGTTCAGACGAAATTAACTGGGTACAAACTGCTTATTTAATTGCAGAAGTAATTATGATACCTTTTTCTGGTTTTTTAAATAGGATGCTTTCTACTAGAGTTTTATTTAGTATATCTGCACTTGGCTTTACTCTATCTTCCGCTTTATGTGCTACCGCTACCTCTATCAATCAAATGATAATTTACCGAGCATTTCAAGGTTTTATTGGCGGAGGAATGATTCCTACAGTGTTCGCAACCGCATTTACCATTTTTTCACCACAAAAACGTAGAATAGTTACACCAATTATTGGTCTTGTAGTAACGCTAGCCCCAACTATCGGTCCCACAGTTGGCGGATATTTAAGCTCTAGTTTTTCTTGGCATTGGCTGTTTTTAATTAATGTTCCTATTGGTATTTTAGTTACTACAGTGTCATGGTTAACAATAAATTTTGATGAAGGTGATATTAGCTTATTACAAAAGTTAGATTGGCTAGGTTTAGCTTCTAGTTGAGAGTTCGTAGCAAATTTA
>Ga0139314_100497_pt1 | contig 10659 bp, 13 predicted proteins | sample In2P11_FD_99376 | JGI IMG/M metagenome (GOLD analysis project Ga0139314, IMG submission 99376)
CAAGACAAATTTCTGGATGAGAAATGGGAATTATGAGTTTGTTGTAATTCAATAGGGTTTGATTAATGCTCCAATTACTTTTATGTGCTTCATGAATAGTGTGTTGCATCCTTATCTAGACAAGTTTGTTATTGTATTCATTGATGACATCTTGATATATTATAAAAGTGAGGAAGTGCATGCCGAGAACTTAGCAGCAATGTTGAGATTACTTAGAGAGCATTAGTTCTATGCCAACCTTAGAACATGTAGTTTCTTCAAACATAGGTACATTACTTAGGACATTTTATCTCCACGGAAGGAATAATAGTGGATCGAGAGAAGATAAGAGCTGTCATTGAGTGGGAAGCTCCTAGAAATGTGGATGAGGTAAGATCATTCATGGTGTTAGCCGGTTACTATAGGAGGTTCATCATGAACTTCTCTCACATTGCATATCCTATCACATCATTGAAAAGGAAAGGAAATAATTTTGAATGGACAGAGGAATCTGTAGCAAGTTTTGAGCAGTTGAAGAAGTTGTTGACAAATGATCCAGTGTCAAATATTGTAGACCCAGAAAAAGAATTTGTGGTGTGCAAAAATTCTTTCAAGAGAGGACTTGGTGGATTCCTTATACAAGAGGGAGAAGTTGTACGCTATGAGTCATAGAAACTAAATGAGAATGAGCAGAATTATCTGACACGTGATCTTTAGTTGGAAACGAACATTTATTCATTGAAGATGTGGAGACACTGTCTTCTTGGCAGGCGGTTCATCTTGATGAGTGATCATGGTGGATTGAGGTATCTATTTGACCAATTGAATCTAAATTCCAGACAAGCTAATGGTTGGCCACAATCAGTGAGTTCGACTTTGAGATCGGGTATATGAAGGGTAAGTAGAAGAAGGTTGCATATGCTCTTAGTAGGAGACTACAAGTGAATCATATAGGAATGATTAGTTCTTATGGGATAGATTTACATGATTAGATCTTACAGGAAGGTCAACAGGAAGATAGTTAGATAGAGCTTATGCATAGATTAGAACATGGTACAGGTGATCACGATGTGGAATATAATCTCACAACAAATGGCTTGATCAGATTTAGGAATAAGATATATGTGCTAGATAGTAGTGAGCTCAAGAAGGCTATCTTGAGAGATTTCAATTCGAAACCATATTCAGGTCATCGAGGATATCAAAAGAGATTGACAATAGTGAAGAATATTTATCATTGGCCAAATCTAAAAAAAGATGTGGTAGATTTTGTGGCTAGATGTTTGGACTGTTAACAAGTAAAAGTAGAGAGTAAGCATCTAGGTTGATTACTACAACTGATTTTCTTTCCAGAGTGGAAGTGGGAGGTCATTTCCATGGATTTCATTTCACGTTTTCTAAGGACATATGGACAATGTGATTTCATCATGGTTGTGGTGGACAAGTTGACTAAGGTAGCACACCTCGTTCTAGTAAGACCTATGTATTCAGCTAGTGATGTGTAATAGGTATTCATTAGAGAGGTAGTGAGGTTGAATGGTGTACTAAAGAAGATTGTGCCAGACAGGGATGCTAAGTGTTGTCTCACAGAGCGCAGACTGAAGTCTCACCTAAAGTAGTATTGGGGGGATCCAGGAACTAAGTTTTTCCACCTTGACATGGTAGTGATGTTGTTTTATACCCTAACCCTTCCTTCACGCAGAACGATAAGCTTCTTAGGTCTTATCGAAATACTTCCCTTATTCAGATTTGAGACCTTTGTGAAGGTCTGTGATCATCCTTTGCATATCCTAAATAAGAAAATCAGACACTTATGCGCCTTTGTGATTACTCTTATTGTTGTATTTACCCAGATTAGCTTAAGTAGCAGATAACTTCAACATGCATTATGATTATCTTCACGTAAACATATATTCTTACTTGCGTTCATATAAAAAAGTAAAACACATAGATTCGCACATCAATACAACATTAGATCATAAACCCAGTATTCAACATAACATAATCACACGCATTCATAACACAAGTACAATAGCTCATACACATGTATTTCCAGAAGAATTCTCTTTATTGATGTTCAGATCTCCTTTACAAACTCTAAGTACCTTGTGCACATAGCTACAGGGGTCCACGCACTTAGTTCTGAACTTCTACCCTAGGACTCTATGCACATAGCTACAAATCCTCTTTCATATACTAAGAATCTTTGCTCTTAGCCCTCACAGACCAATTACATCAATCAACATCAACTATGAACTAAAAGACTACCTTAGACTCTTCTAAAACTTCCCTTTTTATACAATCCCATGGTCCGCAGACCAAGGGTGGATCTCATAAAGCCGACACAAGTTACATAAACTAAGGGTGGAAACCCGTGATGACTCTTTCCATTTTAACCCTCTGTGACCACAAAATGTAGAGACTTTGCTTTCTTTATACAAAACTTGGGCCTTTAGCCCGAAAACTGAACCTAGGGAATCCATTCCCAATAGGTCCCCAACAAAAATATGGTGACTTGTCCTGAGTCACTCTACTGGCATGGAGATCTTGTCACAAAGACCTCCCAACTCCACCTATACTAATATGACCTCGGTGGTACACTACGTCACTGCCTGCTTAACCTACTCGACCTGCTAATCCATCGTTGGTCCTCCACTATCTACTTGTATTTTAAACTATGTGGCCTACAGACTAGCCAATTTTCCTTCATTGGAGGACGTGAGCACATAGGCTTCAGCTAGTTAAGGCCCCAATCTAGCCTTCAGTACTTCCTCCTTACAACGTGCCACGTCCGCTTGTTCCTTCGGTGCCTTCACTTCCTATACCTTTGCCAACCTTTGTGTGATGGAGATGGTGCACACCATCATTTTGACCTCATCATAATTTTGCTGCAGTTCCCTTGCCTCAGTTCATAGCTGCTGCATGTTGGGATCTTCCTACAAGCTAGTGACTACCTCGAGCAATTTCTTAGAGAGTGAAGTGCACTCTTTCACTGCGACCTCTACTACGGTAGCTGCATCCTTGACGGCAGCCTCATGCTGCTCTCTAAATTCTGGTGGATTCAAAGGCTAGGCCCTCAACTCGAGCTCTATGATCTTAAGGTTCAACTCAAATGAAAAACTTAGCCAACTCCATCCTTGCATCGTGCATATGTGCAGTGAGCTTCCAAATTCTTGCATCAACTGGTGCATCTTCTAGGATATTTAGCTCTAGAATAGTTTGGCATGCCTCAACTACTATGATTGTGGAGCACTAATTATTCTCTATGATCTTCTTAGGGAGATCAATAATGGATGTCTTCTCAACAAACATTTGGGCATTGTCGACCTTCTTCTTGCTAATCAAATTCAGCACACACTGCTCTCTGGCCCGAAGTTCTGTGAGCACACTGTCTTGTAGGGAGTAAAGGGCTCCACTTAGCAGCATGGCCAAATTCAACCCATCCTTCTTGAGAGTGTTTATGGTGGCCTTGTTAGCTTCCACTTCTATAGTCAATGCTTTGTTCAGAATCACGACTGCCCGGGGATCTAAGGAGCGGACTAGCTCCACTGCTTTTGGGGTCCCAGGTGCCAAGATAGTTGATGTTGTGTTGGGCTATCCCATAATGGTCTCCACTTGAGTGGCCTGCATCTGTAGCTGATGGAGACCCATCCGAATGGTGACCAAGGCTTGCTTATGCAATTGCTCAAACTATTGTAGTAGTTTTGTGGTCACATCCCTCACTGTGTCCCTGATATCATTCAGATCACCTTCAGGAAAAGTGATCAGGTCAACTGATGATTTGATGGCCTTGGACTTCTTCCGTGACCCTACTTTTTCCAGTTCCCTAGTGCGCTTAACCCTCAATGGAATAGTCTCTAGGTTTGCACCTCCCTGTCCTAACTGTTGCTCTTCTACCTCTATCTATGGCAAAGGAGACTTTTGACTTTTGTCAGAGTTGCATTGTTCCTCTTCTTCCTCCTCTTCGGCCTTATTCTTAGTAGTGTGCTCTACCTTGGTTTTTTCTTCAACTTCCCTTTTCCTCCTATCAACCAACTACTACATCTTCAGCTGAGCCTCTTCATTCTTCTACTTCATGGTGGACTTACTAGACCCAGATGACAAGTCTGAGGTCATGCGCCACTCTCATGGCCAATTCTCTAAGAATGTTGTGATTGCATCATCTGTTGATAGGTATGGAAGATCATACCATTTTTGGTTGGGGTCCTTCCATGCTCAGATGGAAACATAGTGGAAGTTTGCTTTGAACTCCACATATCCTAAAAACTACTCAAAGATGGTTGGGGATAACATTAGCTTGTAGTTTATCATGGTGCAGATGTTTGCCTCAATTAACACCCAAAATATTTTAGCATCCTTGACCCTCATGGTGTCCTTGGTGTCCCAGAACGAAGTGAACTTCACTGCTTCTTGGTAGATCTGACGTGACCAGAGGAAATTGGCTATCGTTCGGTAATTCCCATGTAACTAGCATAATTGAGAGTAAGAGCAAGGTGTAATGGAAGGTCTTACTCTTGTCTTGTGCTTCTCTAGAGTTCAAGAGGAAATCATCGTAGAGGTAGTGCACTTAATTAAATTTTACACCCTCTGTGCACTCAGCTACTAATGACACAACAAGTGCTGGCACTTCATCTGCATAACACTTCCTCATGATTTTCCCAGCCAAAATCTAGGTAACGACCTTAACCGTAGGGTCGGTTATGCTGGCAATTGAGTATCCATGTGGTTTCTTGGAAAGATTGAATTCATCCTTCATTCTCATGGCAAGGTCGCCCTCGCTTGTCTTTCCGCCAAATGCCATGGTTGGATTCAACCCTGAATGTGGTAACAACGTGACACTATGGATCAACATATCTATGATGGGTATCGGTTCTCCTAACCACAGGAACCCATTGTGCACTAAGCATAGCAAATGTTTGTTCACCATCAAGGTTATGGGCACGTGGTGGTAATGCGACACCCATAGCAGGTTTAACAGTCCTCCCTTGTCCACCCATTTTATCCACCACTGTGACTCTAGCATTGTGACACTAGAAGCCTTATAAAATACATAGGTCATAAAGGTATTGGTTTCCATGTGGGGGAATTATTCTCTGTCTGTCAAGTCCCAGTCCTCTAGCTTAAGAGTGGGAATGCGCGCTAGGTATGACCCTTCAAATGTTATTTGGTCTGGTAGCAATGGGGTATTTAGTAGATACTTCCCCGCATCCTGGTCCTTCAGGACGTTCACCTTATCCTAACGTAGAGGGATGTACTTAGGTAGCTTTGAGATAGGGTCTACACCCTCTATGTCAATGTCCTTTATGCCCATATCCACATCTTCGGTGGCCTTCTTAGATTTTAAGTCTACCACCTTGCCTTTCTCTTGTACGGTGGGCTTTCCCTTCTAGTGCTTTCTTGGTGATTCACACACTGGCTGTGTTGCTTTTTGCTTTTCCTTCTTTGTCTTGGGACCCTCTTTGGGTAGCGTAGGCCTCAACCTATATGACCTCTATAATTTTAGTACTTCTGCAGGCATTTCCACACTTGCAACCTCCTGGGTAGCTCCCCGAGAGGCCATTGATCCTCCAGCACTTGCGGTTTCCATGGGAGCCAATGTGAATCCAATAATAATCTCCTAGGTTGCTTTAGGAAACTTGTCAAATATTGAACTAGCCAAGAAAGCCTTGAAATAGTCAGGGAACATGTGCGACTGATAGCTCAACAACTCAATTGTCAGAATGCAAAGTGTTTTTCATTGGGTGGCCATCTGTAATTTATAGGAAAATTCGAATTTGAATTTGATCGTTACCCCTAAAACATACACATAAATGTTAGATTGGCAGCAAATTTTCATAGATCTCGCTCTTAAATTCCAACTTAAATGTTCCCCCCTGCTCCATTTAGCCATTTTCCTACCCTCAAGTCATGAATAGTGACCATAAAGGTCACTTTCTCGCTTCCCTACACAGTCTCTCCTCTGATAGTGCAACTCCCTTTGCGCTTCTACCAATACTATGACATTCCTCCCTTCCCCACAGTTCCCCAGTTGCGTAGCTCTACAACCCAGGCAATGTAGTTTATAGTCTTGCACCTCCTTTCAGCTGCTTGGAGTGTTAAGACTATGCCTCCACCATATAGTCATCTGGCCCGATCTGTAACACCCTCCTCCCACATCTACCCAAGCAATTAGCCAATGAGGGTAAATATGTGACAAGAGGCCACTATGATAAGATTCAACCTCCTTGGTGACTTTAAGGAAATGGAATTGATGGAACATCACATACAGTCATCCAACATCATCCAAATAACCTTTAGGAGACAAGTTATCCACTCAAACTACCTATCCCTAGGTACCACTACTGTTTGAGAGACTTAAGGGAAGGGTAACACTCCCTAGACACTACCCAGGTGAGTTAGTTTCAGGACTAATGCTCCCTAGACACTACCTAGGTGCTTTATAATGCTTCCCAGACACTACCCAGGTGAGTTTGTCTCCGCAATAATGCTAGCATTTTGAGATTTGAGACACCTTTTTGGGCCCAGAGCCTGGGACACTGACCAAAATGGAATGATCACTTAGAATTAGTAAGTACGCAAGGAAACAATGATGCAAAAGAAATAATATGAACAAGATCATCACCAGATCCCTACTAGCCATGACAGGAATTTCATCAAACATATCATAAACATGTAACCTACAGGTGTAAATAACAAAATTAAGTGTAGGGATATCATACTTATCTAAGAATCACTATGAACCATTGTTCCCTCATGCCATTCACTGTATTACCCTCCATTAACTCATTAACATGTTATTCATTAATATAAAACTAAAAACAATATGTTGAGAGCCATACATAGCTGGTGTCATGAAATGTGCATATAACCAGCATAATAGGAACATAAATACAATATACATATTAGCCATTAAATCCATAAATACATCAGTAAATTTACACATGAAAATCAAGGGAATGGATTTCTCATTAATGAATGCAATGAAGCAACCAGAGATGGGACTATGATATTCCACTTGACCATAGAATGGCTGAGCCAAATCTCTCTTCAGCCATTCACCCTTGTGCCATATTCTAAGCATGAATGTGGGATCTCATAGAACACATCAATCAAAACTCATCTAGGGCTTCCAGAGGCCATCCACCTCAACCCATCAAACAGTGATTCCACCTCACCATAGGACATCACCAAAAAACCGTCATTAGATTTGTCTCCATCCAAGTCTTCTAGGCCTTCCAAAGCATTTTTCCAACCAAGGCTTCTAGAACTAGTAATTCAACCCACAACTTATATAGGACTTCCAAAGCGTTTGTCCAACCAAGGCTTCCAAAACTAGTAACTCAACCCATAACTTATATTGGGCTTCCAGAGCATTTTTCCAACCAAGGCTTCTAGGACTAGTAACTCAACCCTCCAAGGGCTTCTAGAGTGTTTATCCAACCATGGCTTCCAGGACTAGTAACTAAACCCAAGTTTTTACAGAGCTTCGAGAGTGTTTTTTCAACCAGGGCTTCCAAGACTTGTAACTAAGCTGTTATAGGGATTCCAAAGATTTTTTCCAACCAGGGCTTCAGGACTAATAACTCAGCCCAAGCTAAGGAAACACGAGAACAATCCAAAACAAAACAATGAAAGTAAACCCATAATCACCATGGCTATCTAGGAAATAGCAAGGCTAGGCAATCCACTGTCAATCCCGGCCATCCTCCATGCCAATGACAGATCATAAAGAAACCACATGCATGTGCCATGCATTCCAAAACTAGTGAATAAATCATACATGCAACTCAGTACCTACAAGAAAATATGATGTAGCTACTGATGTCGATGCCCTCTTGCGCTTTCTTTCTCTTCCTTTTCCTTCTTTCTCCAAGAATCCAAGTATGCCACACCCTCTAAGAGTGCTCCTAGAAAACTCTAAGTAACCAAGAGTATGATAGAGAGAGATAATAATGAGAGATCTCCAAAACTGAACTGATCAAGCCTTCACCGCTAATCCTCAGAAGCCTTTTTATTAATGAGGCCTCTATTTTCTTCATTTTCCATTATTTTCCTTCAATTTCATCCTCACATCCAACCTATGACCTTTCACCTTCCTTTTCTCCTAATTTCCATTATTTTTGTAAATAAATGTGCCAAAATACCTTTTAATTCCTTAGCCATTACCTTTGCCAATTTCCTTAGCCATAAACAATCAAATGAACACCCCCTTGGATGTCTTGCCCAACATTCAGCTTGGAATACATGTCCCGTCATCCATGGTATTTATATATTTTTACATGAAATTTTTAGCAGGACTGTTATAGAACCCTCCCCTTGGGGGAACACAGTCCTTGGTGTTCAATGACACCTATAACCAACATGACTTCTGAAAACAAAACATACTGCCCATGGTGCTTTATAACACAGCTCACTGCAGTTTTTGCAATGAAATATCTTCTCAAAATCAAAACATCATGTCAAATTGACAACATACCACATACTAGAGCTTTACAACATAGCTTAGTATGGTATTTACAATAACCACATATAAACATATGCACATTTGCTCAACCAACAAATAAAATAATATGATGCTTGCATCTACAACAAGGGAATCTAGAGGCTCATACCTCCACCCTCAAAGTAATACCACAATCCACCTCCTTCCTAGGAAGTCCAAAGTCCACTACAAAGTTAAATACACATCCAATGTCTAGCATTATAATCCCGTGCAACTTGTCCTCTCAGTGAACAGTTATCAACTCATTATTCTAGGGCACACTCCCAATGTGCGTCTGATTCCATCTGGAAATGCTAATGACTAGAACAATTCCATCTATGACCTTCCCTTCTCTGTTACATAGTGCCTCGGGAATCCAGTCACCCCTTTCGTGTAGTCACTTACCTTCCAAGTTCAACTGGCACCCCCATCCTGGGCAGTCCATCCCTTAGCAAGGATTCCTCACATCGGAAGATATAAAAACCAACACATATAACTACCTCACACATCATACCAATCATAGCATGCTCATGGAAATCAATAGACATTATTGGGTACCAATGTCCCACAGTGGCCCTGCTCCTAAGGTACTTTACCAGCATACTGCGACACGTTCCAATTTATTTGTTGTTGCAAATTCTTGTAGTCATTTCAATCACCCAACCGATAATTTCATGGTTCTTGTATCACACATATAGCTTCCATTAGTTTTAAAATAAATTCAAATAAATTCAAATCATACCACATTGGTAGCTCTTCAATAAGGTACATTTGCAATCTTGTTTGCTTCCTTCCACAACAAGTCAAACTAGCATATTTGACCAAATCAACATGTACAAAAATATCTCGTTAGGTTAGCTCAAAACATAACCATCATAGATCAAAATCATAACTCACATGTAACCATCATAACCAAAATCATAGATCACATGTAATCATCATAAACCAGAATCATAGATAGTTATAATCATCATATACCATAATCATAAATCACATTCATAATAAAATTGAAATAATATACCTATACTTATCCTTCATCGGTCCTTACTTTTTCCTTTGTTATTTCTATACACACACTGGATCAGTTGCCACACCCAACAAACACCCATTTCCTTCTCCTCCATGAGGTGCACATATGCATGGTGTGCATCACACACATAAAACCACCATGCAACACATGCACCTATACTTAACATACCACACATACACCTACACCTAGTGTATGTACGTATACATACACAATATACATCATAAGACATGCATTTGCACAAAATGTGTGATGCCACAAAATGCATACACATACACCTGTTATACAACACAACTCATACATATATACCCAATGTATAATGCCACACAATACATGTAGCCACATAGAGTACAACACAACAAGTACGCATGTCACGACGTGACACCACAAGTACACAATACACATATATAGTACCACATGCCTACAACACAACATATATGTTATGCACACAATACCACATGTACACCAGTACCATATATACAAAATGTACACAATACCACTTGTACATTGCACCACCTGCATCACATGTACACAACATCACATGTACACGGCACCACCTACACAATGTGTACCACATGTACAACGTGTACACAATATCACATGTACATGATACCACATGTAGGACATGTACGTGACACCACATGTACACAGTGCCACATGCACGACATGTACACTACACTACCCACACACAGTGCCACTTGTACAACATGTACACAATAGTACATGCAAACAACACCACTTGTACAATCATGCACACAACACCATATGTACACAACAGCACATGTACAACATGCACGCAACACCACATGTACATAGCACTGCATATCCAACATGTACATAGCATCATCTGTACACAACACTGCATATCCAACATGTGTAGAGCACCATATGCATACAACACCATATATCCATCATGTATACAATTCAATATGTATAAAGCACTATATATCCAACATGTACATGGCACCATATATACCAAACACTAAATATGCAACATTCATACAACATTATCTATACTAACACCCTGTACATAATATTGTATAAACATCATGTACACACACTACATATGCACAACACCACATGCGCACAACATCACAAATGCAACATGTAAAATATATGGATAAAAACAGTACTACACATCCCAACCACATTGTCCTTGCCAAGAAACCTT
>Ga0139314_100498_pt1 | contig 10650 bp, 9 predicted proteins | sample In2P11_FD_99376 | JGI IMG/M metagenome (GOLD analysis project Ga0139314, IMG submission 99376)
AACATTGGATGAGGATCTACGCTACTGGCAATGTTAACAGTTGAACTGGAAGTTGGAACTTGGAATAGTTATCCAACGGCAGATTGTTCAAACTTCAACGGTCAACCTTGGCAAATGCAGCAACGCTATCAATGATTCAATCCGGCTCCTCTCCACGCTTGCACGATGCAAACCCTTGTTCTCTCGGTTCTGCAAACGCAATGAAAAACGCACAAACCAAATCGCAAAAACTAAACCGAGTTATAACCATTTGTGGCATTTTATCAGCGAAAAAATTTTCACGCCGATTTTTTCGATCGACTCGTGATTTAATCGGGAGTATTTCGAAAAAATCGCAATTTTTTCGTTTATGAAAAATTCGCCAAAAAATCGGCCGATTTAATCCTTTCGCTGAAAAAATCGCGTTTTTAGGAATAAATCCCGATTTTTTCGGGACTTTTTCCACACTGGTTCTTACAACAAATATCGAAATAAATTCTACTGCAACCTTCACAATTAAGATACTACGGGAAGTAAATGCAAACAAAAAATATTGGCACAAAAATAACCTTAATGACAGTTATTTTTGGACAATCGTCCCCGGAAAAATCCAGTGAGGGAAAATCGGTGTAGCAGATGAGGGTTTCTTTATTATTCTTCAGCAAAAATCTCATGTACAAGTTACAACTAGCAGAATAGAAGAGGAATCTCTGAGAGAAAATTTACAGATGCTTCCTAACTGATTTCTTATCCAGGAGAGGACCTGTTGCCCCCTTTGCTTCTCATTGTGTCAACTCCTACGTGAGGACTGTGCAGTCCCAAGTCAAACTATGTCTGCATTTTCTCCTTTGCATCACAGCTTCTGCGCTATCCACTCTCTGCTCTGCGTCTTCTGCTCCTACATGCCCGATTGACGCTGATTACCCTCACTCTCTTTTCCACCTGCAACTCTCCCTCTGATTCGATTTTCTCTTGCCGAACTTTGACCAGTGAGAAAATCGATCTTACTCGGGTAACTGAGTATTGTCCTCTGGTGTGTTCTCCAAGAGCCCATCAAACCTTCTCTTATAATCGTCTCGTTGATCAATACAACCCAGATTAGATCCTAATCAATGGCTAGGATCATATTGATTTGATCTCTGCCTTCTTCTAGAAGTTTCACCCACCGTTTAGATTAATACCCATTAGTTATTTTAATTTCCTAAGTTTAGACTTAGGGACTCATTAAAAAAATTAATTATTCTAATAAAACTGTCTTCGGGGGAAATTTCCCAAAACGATTTCTGGGTATTGAAGAATGCATGTGTCCAAGCCCCCCTACAAAATTCGAGACTTAGAGCACATCCGATGCTACCAGAAAACAATATACCACTTGCCAACACATGACAAGGATCTCGCACAACCAAGTCTGATCTCTACTTGGGGGGATCACCACTTATCAAGGATCATGCACAACCAAGTCTCTGGTTGGGGGTACTACTTGAGAAGGATCACACATAACTAGGTCTCATCTCTGCTTGGGGGGGATAACCAATTGTCAAGGATCACGCACAACCAAGTCTCTGCTTGGGGGGATTTCCACTTGACAAGGATCATGCACAACAAAGTCTCATCTCTGCTTGGGGGGATTACGATTTGTCAAGGATTATGCACAACCAAGTCTCTGCTTGGGGGGATTACCATTTGAAAAGGATCACGCCCCAAATCTCATCTTTGTCATCCATGACTGCTCCCTCTAGGAAGGGTTACATCTGTCAGTCCAAGCTGCTCCCTGAAAACCAAGAACTTCCCTTTCGACAAATGCTTGGTAAGTATGTGAACTATTTGATCATTAGTCACAATATGATGTAGTCTCACTGCTCCTCTGTGCACCATATCTAGGATATAGTGATACTTGATCTCAATGTGCTTAGACTTGTCATGGAACACAAGATTTTTAGCAAGTTGAATGCCTCTCTTATTGTCACAGTAAATTAATGTCGTATTCAATACATGCTTAAACAACTCTCGAAAGATCTTCCTTAGCCATACTACCTAACAACTAGCCATGCTAGTAGCAACGTACTCGACTTCAGCCATGCTAAGGGCTGCAAACTTTTGCTTTCTACTCATCCAAGATACCATGGCAGATCCTAAGCTGAAGCAACACCCGTATGTGCTTTTTCTGTCAGAAGATTTACCAACCCAATCAAGCTCTGATTTCCCATGTAGTCTAACATCTCCAACAATATCTCTCAATCTAAGATTGATGGTCCCATGCAGGTATCTCAACACATGTTTTGCAGCGATCCACTGTGCATGTGAAGGTTTAATCATATATTGGCTCAGAGTATTGACCTCAAAATATATGTCTGGTCTAGTGTTTGCTAAGAACATCAGTGCTCCAATCAATTGTCGATATTCAAAAGGATTTGCCAAAACAAGTCTTGCAGCATCACCACATAGCTTTTTAAAATTCATCTCCATTGGAGTATTCATGGACTTACATTTTGTCATGCCAAGTCTTTCTAGTAGTTTGACAACATATTTTCCTCGAGAAAGGAAAATCTCACCAGGTCTGTGTCATACTTCTAAAACTAGAAAGTAGTGCATCAAATGAAGGTCTTTCATTTCAAATTTAGAAGCTAACTCCCTCTTAGACTAGAAGATAAGAGGTTCACCACCGATAAAAAATAAATCATCAACACATAATACCAAAATCAAATGCATACCTTAGATTGTTCTAAAGTACAGATTTGGATCAGCATTGCTTCTAATAAAAATAAGCTTCATCAAGAAGCTACCAATCCAGGCATACCAAGCTCTTGGAGCTTGTTTCAAACCATAGAGGGCTTTCTTCAATTTACATGAGTTATTTTCTTTGGAATTTTTTGATGACTCATCCTATTTTTGGAGCTTCATGGAGGGCACCTATAGGTTGAAGATTATTTTATTTGTGGGGGGTTTTATATCTAGGAAAGATAACTACCATGATAAGAAAAAAGTTAAAACCCCAACAGAAAAAGAAAGGCGAGGTAACTCAAGAGAGTTCTTCATATTGCATTGCTTAAATGAGAGGTGAAAGTCTTTATATAAAGTGTTGTGTACTAGTCGAGTCAATCCCCTTTATGAACTTGGGATAGGGGACACATCCAACTATTCTTATATGAAGAGGATGATGAAGAATATAAAGATCAATTTTCCTCTAACTCTAATACAAGAGTTGAATAGATTGTGCCGCAGCATATCTTTGAGGAAGATACAGAATTGGTAGTTTAGTTTCTAGTGATAAAGAATAACATTTTTCAATTTGAATCAAATTTGACTGATTCATAATTTGCTAAAAAATGAATTTGGTTATGAAATGATTGGATAGCTGGGACATATTGACTTATGATATTTTGCCTACACTTATAAAAAGATACAATGAATTACGAGTTTGATCAAGTTTGTGTAGCTGAGAGATGGGTATTCTCTTTTTTTTTTTTTTAAATGTAAAATCTCCAATTTCTTTTATAAAATTCTTTACTTTAAATCAAGATATAAATAACAAATATCATAAAAAAAAATTAAATTTAAATTATTAAAATATATTTATTTTAAATTTAAATTAATAATAACAAATTCTTACTTACTATGATTTAACTACAACTACACCCCCATAAAAATGGATTCTCATGAATTCATCTCTAGACTACAGTCAAAAAGGACCCCACAACAAAAGGGAAAGGACCCTACCACATTCTAAGGGAGTGAACCGCCCTTTCCGGCCTCCTACCATGAATGTAGTGTGACCACATTTTAGGAAACTTTACATTCTTTTTTTTTTTTTCCTCTTACCCTACCCATAAAAGCATCGTCCAAAAGTGGTAATTTCCACTTTCTAATTTAAGGAATATGGATACTCTCCCTCCAAACCATTCAAAATTTTATTTATAACTTAAGTACACGTGTCAGCTCCCCTGACCCGCCAGGTAGACTGGTCAAACACCAAAATCGGGTATGACGCGCCAGCAAACATTTGTGCTCGCTGATGACGTGTTAATAACACCCGGCCATCTTCGGACACTCACTCGCCATCATCTCGGTTATATCGTAGCCGTATATTACGGCGCTCGTTTCGATTCTCAATTTCCGGTTTCCACGGCCAAAGATGCGCACTCTTTACCATAATCATTATTCAGTGGGCTCTTCTCGGTTTATCGTTGGATTTCCATTACTTCTTTTAAATATCTGTGCCAGTTTTCGAATCCCACCAAGTCAGCCATTAACAGTTCTGTTTCAAAGCCATCGAACATACTCTTTTTCTTTGTACTGTAATTCTCAAGGGTCTCCATCGACAAAATCAAGAAACAAGAGAATTATTGCGGGGAGTCTTGAAAATGTCTGTGAAAGAGGGAGGACAGAAATCTTCGGCAGTCGCCAGGCCTTCTGCTATGAAGTTCTCCAATTCGAGCAAAAGACCCACTAAAGCTTCTTGCAGCGTGCAGTTTCTGGAAAATAAACAAAATCTTCCAGGAAAGCCCATCAATGGCAGAAATCATAACGATCGTAAACAGACTCCCAGCTCACTGGGTTCCTCCAAGGGCGACCTAAAGGCTCATGTAGCCAAGCACTCAACCGTCTCAATCGATTCCCCCAAAGATTGCGGCGGAGTCAGATCGTCCACTGGTTCGTGCCACGACGCCTGCAAAATTGGCAGCCATTCGACTTTACCGACCTCGAGCGCGGCCAAATCTGGAGGCAAAGGCAGTACAAATAAGATATCCAGAGTCGGAGCTGCCGCTAAGCCTGCAGCATCGTCGCCATCTGCTAATTCTTCTGCATCGTCGTCGAGATTAATTCGTGCTATCAAGGTATGCGGAGCCGAACTTAATTCTGTTAACAATTCTCATGTTCAATCGGCTGCAAAGTCGGGAAAGTCTTCCAATGCTTCAAAAGTGAAAGTCGCGAGATCTTTATTCCGATCGCCCAGAGGATCAGTGGTTTCCAACAACGATTCTCATTATCATGCCCTGCCCAACAAGATCTTGGGGTCTGAGAAGAACAAGAAGAATACAATGTCCGGCAATTTCTTGAAAGTAAATCCTGAAAGTGATGTCTTTAATCTGGAATTTGTGCCGGAGGATGATTGTCTGATATGTGATGATCAGACTGAAGATGAATTCTTTAGGCAGTATTATTCTCCCTGTGCTGGAGAACCAACAGAACATGGTGGGCGGTTCGATATGAATCTTACAAGCGGAGAACTCAGAATCTTTGAAGCTGATTTCCACCATCAAGAAGACCTTGATAGGCCTTATTATGAAGGCCTGCAATGTTATGACTCTAAATACAGTGAAGTCCCCAGCCCCAGAAGTCTAGACACTGCCTGTGAAGCGAAAAGTGGCCATGATCATGGTAATTCTGGAGAAAGATTTAGCAAAGTCGATAGAGGCATAATCCAACATTCTGGCGATTCGAATACGCCACCTGAGAATGTCGTTCTTAGGCACCAGTATATGCAGGAGAGGAAGCCATCTGAGGAATGGATGATCGACCACGCCATTGGAGAAGCTGTGAACAGGCTTTCTGACCGTCAGGAAAGCAAGGTCAAGGTATTGGTTGGTGCTTTTGAGACTGTGATTTCTCTCACAGATCAATCGCATGCAACTCCTGAGCCGAAACACGACGTTAATGCAAAGGCCCCGATGCCCAATATCAGGCATATTCAAACGTGCAATTAAATTAAAGATCGTAGTGGATATTTTTACAGTCAACAAAGAATATGAACATTAATGGGGTTGGTTAGGGTTTCTGTTTTTGATTTGTGATGAATGTCATGTGAATATTAACAGGATTGATTAGGGCTTTCTGCGTTTAATTGGTGATGATGCGGGTGTTTTTCTCATGGCTGTGTAAGGTGCCCACTGCAAATTGAAACTCACTGTTCATTCTGCATTCTGTTTTATTTAGTGCAGCTTTTGTTCAGATAGACATAAGAGGTTTCTTTACTTCAGAGAGTCCATGTAAGTTATATTCTAGCAAGTGAAAGGCATGATAAAAATGTCTTATATATTAATCTTGTGGTCATAGTACATCAAAAGTGGATTTGTACATGGTTGCATACTGTAATCTTGAATGTTGTCCAGCTGTGTGGTGTTTTCTTTTCTTGTTCCTTTAGTTTCTCCTTTATCCTTTTGTTATTGTCATATTTTCTGATGAAATTTTCCTATATTTGAATTATGCAAACAAGTTGCTTTATGCTGTACAAAAGACTGCAAAATCATGCATTCATTTCTACATGGATTCGGTTTTTATATTTCAGAGAACTATTACACTAACAATGGTTATCAATGCTAGGGTTTTTCCAGTAGTGCTTTTCACCTAAACCCATGGCCATGATTTTGGAAGTGTTTAACGGATTTCTGATCCTTTAGTTCTGCTGCTGTAGAGCTTCATGTCTTTCTGAACAGCATTTTTTTGGGAGGATTGTTTATGGCTTCCTCTAAATAAGTAATCGCTGTTTCGGAATTGCTGAGAACCTTCTACTCTGAACATCGATTACTCCAAATTCAGCGCTCTGGAAAAAAAATTGGATATTAAAGTTGTGCAGAATTTTTAATAGACCTTACAAAATTTCACTTTATATGCTACCTGACTTTAAGATATATAACAGTTAAGTCTAATATCACATGTATAGACCTAGCGTTATGACATTGGAACCACTCTGAAATGTGATATCAATGACACATGTTTTCTGTTCTCTTCTTGTATGATGTTGGAATGAAGATTCTGAATAGTTCGTGTCCCTGAAATATTCGGTACTTGTAAGGCTTTTTATATGTATATTTTACTTTGGCCACCTCTAATTTTTTCCGATCTAGACCTGCTTTATTTATTCCATTGTGTTCGTTTTTCCTTTCTAAATTTTTTCTGATACTTTTTCGATGTAGAAACTGTAATTTAGGAAAAAACCAGGTACCCCACGTAAGAGAATCCAATTTTCGATGCCAACAGAGGACATGAATAAATGCCTGTTCATTACAGCTCAAAATTGCCGGTCTCTTTTAGTTGTGTTATTCATAAAGTATAAAAGTGAAAAACTTCTGTTCTCCGTTTGCGTCACCAGCGAGTCAGCGACCAGTATATACGTTCGAGAAATTGTCTGGCCCGATTGCCCAGTCTCCCAAAATTCACTTCACTTTTATCTGTATTTTAATAAATTTTTTTTTTGGGTTAAGTTGTGTGTGGGGTAGAGGCAAATTGAAAACAATATTATGGTTTCTAAATAGTTTGTTTATGCAAAACAATTTTATGACCAGGATTTCAAGGTTGATTTTTTTCTTGGTCAACATTAATACGGTGTTGGAAAAGCAAAAGACTCGGTTGAACTCCAAGTAAGTATCTAAAATGAGGCTTAAAATTTTTTACACCACATTACAAAAATTTTCAACAACATGAGTTTAGATTAGACAACTAGTCTAGCAATACCACTTTTCAAGAGTGATGACGTCAATAATCCCTCCAATGATAGGACTAGAAAAATAAACCCCTTGTTTGCAAAGTTATTTGGAAACATGTTAGAAAATAAAATCAGCAAGTGGGCAGAAAGAGATAAATTGCTAAAGGCCAAGTAGGCTTTAAACCTAAACATTCCACAGTTTACCATTCCACAGTTGATCATGGTAAACTGCTAAAAGGCAAGTAGGTTTTAGACCTAAACATTCCACAGTGGATCATGGTATAACTTTAAGACACATCATTGAAAAAATTTTGGGAGAAAAAGGAAAAGCTTTTTGTTGCTTTGTTGATTTCAGAAAAGCCTTTGACATGGTTCCTAGGGATAAGCTTTGGCATAAAATGGAGGAACTCGGGGTCCCAGGGATTTGAGAGCAGATGTGCATAGATTGTATGAAGAGGTGAAAGTCAAAATTAGAACTTCAGCAGACGTTTTTGAAAGTTTTAGAAGCAATATCAGGGTCAAGCATGGTTGCTCATTGTCTCCTACCTTTTTTGGTTTATATATCAACAAACTTGAAGATTGGCTAAATTCGCAACGGGGTGACAGAATCCATTTGGGCAAGTTTGTTATAAGGCTTCTTTTGTACGGAGATGACTTTATTTTGATTGCTAAATTTTCTCTTGGTTTGCAACAATACTTACTTTCCTTTGAACAATTTTTTGTAGAAGGGTGGGGATGCAAGTCAATATTAGAAAAACGAAAGTAGTGATTTTCTCTAACAAAAGAAAGGATAACCAACATAAGTTCTATTTTGAAGGCAACATTTTGGAAGAAGTTGTGGATTACAAATACCTTGGAAATGACTTCAACAAAAATCTAAGTTGGGATGGCTGTAGAAAGAAAAGAACTTTGGGTGGTTGGAAAACATTTTATGCTTTTCAAAATAGGTGTAGAGAGGTAGAGTTATGGGACTAGAAAACCACTTAACTCTTTTTGGGATTTTCGTGATTTCGCTGATTCTTTATGATTGTGAACAATGGGCTAGTAGTACATCCAAGATGCAATGGAAACAAATTGAGAAAATTCAGAAGTGTTTGATTACAAACAAATTAAAAATTAAAAGTGCAGTTCCTTATGTCATATTGTTAAGTGAAACATGGGTTGCTCCTATTGAAGCAATTGTTATGGTGCAAGTCATAAGGTATTTAAAAACAAATGAGCAAATGGAAGAGGGTAGATGGCCCAATGTTGTGTTTAATGACATATTATGCGAAAGAAAGAAGATTTGGATGCAACAAAATAACAAATAGTTTAGTAAATGGGGTATTTGCTTGAGCATATGTCCCACAAACACTGAAGAGATAAAAACTTTTGTTATGAATAAGTTCCACAAACGTACTTGGGAGAAAGAGTTAGGGAGAAAGAAGAAGTATTACTATATTGAAGAGTTTAATCCCACTCATAATCATCAACAAAAAGTGTACATAGGGGCCAATATTTCTTTGAGAGCCAAAATTCTTATTGCTCAATTAAGGACTAATTCTCATCAACTCCGTTGTGACACAGGGCGCTGGAAAATACCAAACAAAGTGTGGGAGGAAAGAGTATGTATTTTTTGCTCTTCCAAAAAGGTGGAAACGGAAAAACATTTAATTTTAGAATGTGAGACCTTCAAAGACAACAGGGAAAGTTATGCAGATATTCTGACAGTGAGCTCTTGGGATAATCTATTCAACGAAGGGTTTGTCAAGAAGTTGGGAGCATTTATTGTGCAACTTTACAGGAAAATGGTCGAATATAAGAAACAAATGGAGAAGCAATTTGTCCCATAGGCTATCTTTAGCATCATGGATGTTAAAATAATTTCATTTGTTCATTCATATTTCATTTTTGGCTTGAGATATTGTAACTTAGGACAACTAAGTTGTCAAAATCACCGGATCGCTTGAACCACACCAACCCTTAACATGGTTTTATTTTTGTCCACTAGAAAATACCCAAATTAATATCCAAGTTGGTTGATCCTGAAACCCTCAACCTTATTAAAATGTGTGTATCCTTTAAAACATGACTTAATTCTTGATGCTTTGTGGGTTGAATAATTGTGATTAAGTTTGATTAAAAAAATTGTGGGTTGAATAATTGTGATTAAGTTTGATTAAAAAAATAGCATGTATTGATGTTTTGATGTTTTGTTGGTCGAAAAATAGTGAAGTGAAATCCCTGTTCCTAAAGTTTTAGAAAATACCCAAATTAATATCCAAGATGGTCGAGAATCCTTGTTCTTGACGTTTTAGAAAATACTAGAAAATACCTAGATTAATATCCAATTTTAGAAAATACCCAAATTTCAACCTTATTAAAATGTGTGTATCCTTTACTTTCTTTTCCTACAATGGTATTTTTTATGAACACCTCAACTTTATTAAAATGTGGGTATCCTCTACATTCTTTTCCTACAATTGTATTTTCTATAAACACAGAGAAAGAATGACAATGGGATCTAATGATTTTTTATATGTCATGATTCTTCTTGAATTTGACAATGAGATCTAATAACTTTTTATATGTCATCATTCTTCTTGAATTTATGCCTTATAGCGTTTCCTTTGCAACATCTGATACAAATGTTAGTCATAAACCAATGAAAATGTTGCCATAAACAAAGCATTCATTATAAACTTTATACAATTCATAAAATTAAATACAAACCAGCTCGAAACTAAATATGCAACAAAACTTACAAACTTTCTGCAATTCATAGAGTCACATACAAACAAAACCAATCATACAACAAAAATTTATTACTAATTCTAAAATGATTAAATTTGTTCAATCCTAAATTGCTATAATTTAATGGATATCATCTTACTATTCAAAATGAATTATAATAAAAAGATTTTAAGTTTAAAAATATATGTATATAAAATGGACATCATTTTACTATTCAAAATGAGTTATAATAAAAAGTTTTAAGTTTCAAAAGATGTGTAAATAATTTACTTAACTAATTGAATTTTTAAAATATTTTTAGTATATTTTTTAATTTTATTTTGAGATTTCTTAAAATAGCAAATTTAAATTTTATAATTTATATAGGAAATATTTTGAATTTCTCAAACATTAAATTTGTTTATATATTCAAAAATATATTTTAAATTAAATAAATTCACTAATATCACATATAATTTTATTTCCAAATATTTGAATTTAAAAAAGACACAATAAAATAAAATTTTATATAAAAA
>Ga0139314_100499_pt1 | contig 10645 bp, 5 predicted proteins | sample In2P11_FD_99376 | JGI IMG/M metagenome (GOLD analysis project Ga0139314, IMG submission 99376)
GGGCTCGACCATTTTTTGACTTATTTGAGGGGCAAATAAGTAAATTGAAGAGGTGCTCGACCATTTTTTGACTTATTTGAGGGGCAAATAAGTAAATTGAAGAGGAATCTTTCATCTTTTGAAAACTCTCATCGACTGATTTGGTCCACGTGAATATGGGCTGATTATATAGCTGATGTAGAGGGCGTGCTATATGATAACAGTCAAATATGAATTCCTGTCAAAGTTCCCCAAGAAAGCTTTTCAAAGCTGCTACTATAGTAGGAACAGGCCAGTTTACAATAGCCTGAAACTTGGCGGGATCTTAATGAAACCAAACTTGATCAACAAGAAAAACCAAATACTGAATGGATTGTTGTCCGAAGAAGGACTTCTTGCGCTACACCTGCAGTTTTTGAGTGCGTCGCATTTCCGGCACCAAATGCACATGTTGTTGATGCTCATCCCATGTCTTACTTAAAAGAAAGATATCATCCAAGTAGATCACAATAAATCGACCCAAGTGAGGATGGAAAATAGAATTACGAAGGTGCTGGAAGGTAGCAGGAGCGTTAGTAAGCCCAAAGTGCATCACCAACCATTCGTATTACCAAAACATGGTTTTGAAGGCAGTCTTCCAAGTATCACTGGAATTCATGCGCACTTGGTGATATCCCGCAGTCAGGTCCAACTTATTCACAAATTTCGGGTCCAGCAGATATTCAATACATGGTAAAGGATAGCGATTCTTGAAAGTAACCTTATTGAGAGCACGGTATTCGGTGATGAGACACCATTCAATTATTAATCACCAGGTGCATTGTAAGTAATGCCTCGTTCATGTCATGCGGTATTGTTCCGTATCATAAAGTGAAAGGGGATTTAGTAGCTGTAGGAACGATTGTTGGTCTCGGTAAGCTTGCCATCGGGTAGGTTGGCCCGTTCTCTGCCCTTGCCAACGCCATTGCCAACACCAATCAACATGCCAACGCCAATAAACAACCATCGAACTCGACATGCATCGTGTAACCTCCCTAATCGAACCTGCATCGTGTAAACCTCAATGTGTAACCTTAATTGTGTAAGCTCATCCATTGAACCTCGTGCATTGTACCTAATTGTGTAAGGTAATCGAACCTCAAGCATTGTATCTAATTGAACCTGCATCGATCGTGTAGCTCAACGTGTAACCTACCCCAACGTGTAACCTGCCTCTCTCTACGTGCACCTCTACATGTCTCTCTATGTGTCTCTGTAGGAGTATCAAATGGATTAGGCCCATTGGATCAGCGGATTAGCCTCTCCCATTGTATTAGCGGAGTAGCCTAGGTAATGGAGCCATTGGAATAGAGCATCCGGGGAGCAAAGTGAATTAGAGAGTTTATAAGCGTAGCCCCGTGGATTAGCTCGATGAGTCAATTAGCCCATCCAAGTCAATTAGAGTTAGGCCAGTGGATTAGCGGAGTAGCCCAGTCAGTAGCGGATCCCAGTGTATTAGAGCCAGCGGATTCAAGCAGCCGGGGATCCAAGCGTAGTTTCCAAAGCAAGCTATGACCGGACAATGATTGACTATTGCTACAGAGTCTATTGCATTAGTCCATGTAACTTAGCCCTTTATACTAGCTTGCCGTAATTGCATTAGTCCCATGGACTGCCCTATGGACTGTATAGAGTAATAGCCCTTTTTATAGCCTAGAGAGACAAGCCTTAGCCAGGCGCCCGTCTCTCTTTAGTCCCATGCCTTAAGCTGTAGTCCATGGCAATTATAGAGATGTAGAGATTGATTAGAGATGGATTGAACATAACATCTGTATTTCATTTATCTGATATAGTGCCTACTACACACAATGCAAATAAAACCAGCTTAATGTGGTAAGTATATCTAAGTTTATATCGCTTCTGCTCTTTGTGGAGTATGGCACCCAGTAGCCAAGTCAGCCACAGTGGGCCCACCCCATTCGATTAGCCAAGCAGCAATCCCATTTGATTAGCCTCTAAGCCACAGTGGAGTATCCACCCCAGTCGACAAGTAAGCAACAAGTATCCCACCCAGTCGATCGCAGCGAAGCCGCTTCCGCTCAGCTTTATTCCGCTTCCGCTTCCACTCTTGTATATCTTTCTCTATCTTGGTATAGAGATTGGTATAGAGATAGATAGTATTGTATAGAGATATATGTCTTTATAGAGAGATAGATAGTATTGTATAGAGATGTATATCTTTCTAGAGATATATTTCGTTAGAGATCTATATTTCTTTTTCGAGCTCTAGCTCTAGAGAGAATCGTATATCAATGTCTTGATGTAGAGATTGATTCTCAGAGATGCAAGTATCACGTAGAGATGCGAGTATCATATGTATATCGTACCTTAGTCTGTAGAGTAGCTGTAGTCCACATGCACTCATAACTATTAGCTGTAGTGTAAGTACTACTACTTTAGACTACTTGCCTTAGTCCTTAGAGTAAGTTCCATGGAGTTCAAGCTGGACTGCCTGAAGCCATAGAGTGAAAGCCTTAAGCAGTAAGTTCCATATCCCTGAGCTCCAGCGAAGAAGCTATAAGGTAAGGTAAAGTCCATTATTAGAAAGAAAGAGGCCTTACTTAGCAGAGCTCTAGCGAAGAAGCTATAAGTTGTATCCTTTTCAATAATGAAATAGGCACTATTCCATTTTAGCTTACGCTAAGCTGTAGTTCAGTTTGAAATGAGATTGATAATTAGTTCTGAGCGGTAGCGAAGCAGTGCATAGTAGTGAAATAGAAATGATATTGTTGTTCTATATTATATAGTTAGTCCATGCACTAAGTTCCATTTAAAGCCTTAAGCCTTACCTTAAGCCTTAAGAGTTCAAGCCTTAAAGTAAGCTCCATAGAGTTCAAGCCATAAGGTTACTTGCCTTAAGCCTTACTACTAGCCCATAGATACTGCCTTAGGTAATAGCTCTAGCTCTAGCCTTAGTCTTAGCCTTAGAGCTCAAGCTTACGAGTAGTAACTGTAGAGTAAGGTACTAGCACTTTAGAATGCCTTTAGCCTTAGTCCATGTCAATGAGCCTTAGTGGCTGATCCTTATAGTTATTTATTGCCTACATCTACAGAGAGGGGCACAACATCTACAGAGAGGGAAATTCCCCATTCCTGGTTGTACCCATTCTTTGAGTCTTAGCTGAGCGTTAGCTAATAATCTGAAGGTCTCCTTTGTATCGGCTAGCGGCAGCTCACAATCTCTCCGGTGTATTGGCTAGCGGCCATCAGCAATGCCCTTCTTTCCGTCTGTCTATGCTCTGCAATGCTTGGCTATTCTATACGCTCTGCTTGGCTCTCTATATGCTGTTGATACGCTTTCTTTGCTCAGCTTTATATATGATGCTGTGCTCTATACGCTTCGCAATGCTTGGCTATTCTATACGCTATGCTAAAAAGGGCTAATCTGTCCTCTCTACGCTAGGCTATGCAACGCTATATGCTTATCTACGCTAGGCTATGCTATATACTGTTCTGCTCATTTGCTGGCTAATTTGTTGCTACGCTATTTGTTGCTATGCTCATTTGTGGCTACGTCTGGTAGGCAGTGACTCTGCTCATTGGGCAGTGGCTATGCTAATTCAGTGGGGCTATGTCGGTTGGCTATGCTCGGCGTCTATTATGATCGGGTGTCTCTGATCGGCTATGATCGGGTGACTATGATTGGGTGGCCCTTCCCTGTGTACCGTCCCGTCCTGTGCCGTCGCATGCTGTGCCATGCTGTCCCATGCCGTCGCGTACCGGAGTATGTGGCGTGTGTTGATGCCTGTTTCCGGTGGGAACGACTATCGCGTAAGATGGGGCAGTTGTTGGTGGTAACGCCTATCCTGATGGGTCCGTTTAGAAGTTTGCATTATAGATGTTATTATACAACAATTGGCTCAGCAACTTATCAAAACAGGTGCCATCGTAAGTAAGATCGTGCATGGGAAAAATCCAAGAAGATGTCCTCTCCTGATGGTTTTTATTATGAAAATTGGCATTTAAGAGCATTTCTCTTTTTTTACAGCCTGCATGCATAATCCTTCCGGTGGGTATGTGCTCCCGGGTATCTATCGTCAATGGGGAATCGGTAGCTCACCTCCATCCTGGGGATCAGCTCCTCTCGGCTGGCATCGACCGTGTGCTCTCTCCCCGGTATTGGCTAGCGGCAGCCATCTATTCTCCCGCGGTATCTGCTATGCGGTAATTGGGAGCTACCCGCATGCTGGGGATCAATACTTGGATCGAGTACCGACCATGTCATATCGAACCTCAAAAGTGAGTATCATAATTTAACCTCATCGCTTGCTCTACGTGTAAGCTCTAACGTGTAACCTGCCTCACCTGACTCACCTGACTCATAGTGTAAAGAGTTAGGTATAAAGATATCCCTTTCACGATCCCACCAACGTCAGCAAGCTCATAAGCAAGCCTATTCCTGGATAAATAGACTTACCGGGATGTCCCACTTATACCGGGCTGTGTCACTACGGCACTAACAACTACGCTTTACTGGGATGTCGCACTACGGCGCTAACAACTACGCTTTACTGGCCCACAGCTAAGAAATCTATAGGAAGGCAACTCCACGCTTTCTTATTACGGGGGTAAATAATGATGGCCCACTTCTCGGATCTTCATCTTATTTATCCAAATATTATATGCGTCGTTCTTAATTAGAAATTAGGGCTAACGCCTACCGTTATTAATGTTTCTTTTTCAGTTTCAATCTCCGCTTGGACCTGCTTCTGGATATGCTACTGGATCTACTGCCCCTGCTACTGGATCTACTTCTAGGTCTCGACCTGGTAGAAGGGATGCTGCTGGAACTTTACTTTAGACTCTCTTTATCCACGTTACTGAAATCCCATAACGTGTATCGAACTGGGAAGGTATATTACTAGTTCACTACTTACTCTAGGAGTAAGATGATACCATTATGGAAGGAACTGATCCTTTGTTTAGGGGGGGCTTATGTTGAAAGGTTTATGTTGCTAATCAAACAGGGTACTAAATAGCTTTCGTTCATAGTAGTACTCTTTGCAACTAAGTATTGTCTTATCGGTTTGTGAAATCATTATAAAAACAGGTGGAATGTTCCTAGTTCTCGCTCAACTCAACGGATCCGTTAGGGTAGGTAGGTTAACACAAGACTAGGGAAAGGTAGGTGGCATAGAGAAGTGGAAATGAATGATACTAGACAACTGAGTTGATCAAGCAAGGAACAAACATATGATTAGGTGGTTCACTAAACAGAGAGGAACCAACGGATGGAGTAGCTTGATTGCTAGCCATTGTTGGGTTACATAGTCTCAGGGCTCAAAATTGGGTTCTCATCATTAGGGTTATAGAGAGAGTAATCATATAAGAAATTGTCAAATGAATCCCAATTTCCCAGCATGTTTTCTATGCCAAACCATACCACCCGGTGAAAATCTGAGGATCCAATATGCGATGAGACTTTAATAGGGATCAATACAATGATAGGATACTAATATGGCAAATGGGTGTTTGGGACTACCACCAACCATCGAGGCAGGCTATAAAGCATAGAATAATATGCTAGTTCATTAATCAATCTATATTGCTAGATCACTGAGAATTGAATCAATTGCTTACTCTCGATTCATACGAGAAAGACATATTGTATTTTCTTAAATTATGCATTCTTCATGTCACGTAACATCATACTGATACAGCTTTATATGAGGAGTTGTACCATGAGGTTTAGTTTATTACTTTCTATCTATTGAGGGTTTAGTTTATCACTTTTTGTCTCACGAGGTTATAGTCATTGATTGTACTTTGAGTCATCTATGAAGTTATTGGATTTGGACTTATCTCTTGAGTTGGCTATTGATTCTTAGATTGGGCATACCTATAGGTGTTGTTCCAGATTGCACACCTGTAGGTGTTATTCCAGCATCTGAGCCAGCAGCTAAGCTAGCACCAGTTATTATTATTTTGAAAGGTGCATATCTATATCAGGGAATAAGTCATCCTTAAAAAACCATACCCAGATAAGAGGATAAGGCCCCCATGTTCGTTCCCCGGGACGGGGCTTACCCCTACGGAACCTTAGTTACTACATAACTTACCGCTATGGAACACAGGAGGCTCCTACCTCGAATGGATTGAAGGTCCCGGAGGGGCTTGCGCTTCCTAGTGCAAGGAACGTAGTGCTTGCTTGACGTTAGGAAAGCAAGGACCCGACAGGGGGCTCGACTGATAAGGAGAGGAATAACGAAGCGTTACATACGTCGATTCAACATTCGAAGATCATATGCCATACAGAGAACATTACCGCCAGCAGTCATAGTCAGTCATTGCCAGGAGGTACAGAAGGTGGTCATAGCCGTCAATCATAGACAGGAGGTGGGTCATTGCCTGGTTTCTTTGATGCCGATTCCCTTGGTTCTTTCCCAGTCGATCTTTGACTGATGAAGGTCATTGCCAATAGAGTCGATCATTGTAAGCCGGTCATAGCTTGGATTTGATACTCGGCTGCTGGGCTAATCAGCTGCTTGGCTATTCAACTATAATACTACGTGTGACTTGGTTACTTGGATAGCTAGGATACTTGGATACCGGGCTCGGTTGGACTGATCAACTGGGAGAATCAACTGCTTGGCTACTTGAATTGGCTTGGTTACGGATCGACTGCGCTAGTAAACTGTGCTAATAAAATTGGCTAATCGAATTGGCTAATCGAATGGGATGGTGGCTGCTGTCCATCCAACAGAAATAGATTGTGTAGGCATCTAAAGAGAATACCGGTCTATGCGCCTTCTCCTGTAGCTGTTAAGACACTTTCTTCTTCAGGATCCAGAGAGAGCCAGTTAAGCCTTTTGAGTAAATTGAACTTGTTCATTGCATATAACTAGCAGAGAATGATTTTCCTTTACTCCTGGCCACTGGCATCCCTTTTGAATAGTAGCACCAACCAGTGATAGCAGATTGTTGTGAGACATCATCTACTTAGCTGCTGCTTTTCTGGAACTTCCTTCTCTCGTTTATGGTGGGAACGCTAGGGTGAGGGTGAGCTTGCCGAACTCTCGACAAAGGCCCGAAGGGACTCGGCCGAGGTTACGAGGTCGAGGAGAGGAAACGTGTGAGGAGACGAACAACTCTCTTTTGGGCCCTCACCAAATAAGCACCCCATGAGCCAGCCGAACTCTCGACTAAAAGGCCCGTAGGGACGGAGTCACTCACTATTCATATGGTGAGGGTGCGTTAGCACACTCGACCACTATTTACCCACCCACCCCAATCCCCGGGGCCCGGTAGGGTGCGTAAGCACGCTCGACTAATAAGGATGCGTAAGCAGACTCGACCAAAAGGATGCGTAAGCATGCTCGACTGTTAAGGCCGCCATCGAGAGGAGAGGGGCTCACCATTCCGATGGTGAGGACCGGAGGGACGGAGTCACTCACTATTCCGATGGTGAGGGGCTCGACTGTCAAGGACCCTTTAGGTCGAGCACCTAAAGGTCCTTATCAGTCGAGCCCCCTGTCGGGTCCTTGCTTTCCTAACGTCAAGCAAGCACTACGTTCCTTGCACTAGGAAGCGCAAGCCCCTCCGGGACCTTATGATCGATATCCAGATGCATAGTCCCCTTCTTACGTCTCTAGGTGCACTTCCAATTCCATAAGCATTCTAAGAAGCAAATAATTCATTCAGTCATTGTCATTGTGTTGAATAAAGATACCCCCCGCTTGGAGCATTGGTTCGAATAGCAGCCTTAAGAGGAGCAGCCCGCCCTGGAGCATTGGAAGATCAGTTCCTCCCAGAAGCAAGTGAGTGAGTGACCGGGATTGCTCTCTCTCACCCGAAGACCCATCCAACCATACCGGCGACCAAAGACGCCAGCCGTACCAAGCCCGTCAATCGTGGTAATTTCAATTATGAAAGGTGGCCTTTCAGTAGTGAATTTTCCACTTTGACGGGGTGGGGTCAACTGAAGAATGGGCGGGCAACCACTCACTGGTTAAGGGCTTGAAGATCAGGTAGTTATATCAGTCAAGACAGACAGGGCAGGTCCCACATAGCACAAACATGAATAGATCACACGGGTAAGCCAAACCAGACAGACCTTTCTCATAAGCCAGCCAGACAGTCAGACAATCGCTGTCAGCCAACCAGACATTACCCATTCAGCCAACCAACCAGACAATCAGCCGTTGTCAAACAGCCAGACAGACGTTTCTCATTGCCCATTTAGCTAGCCAGCCAGCCAGAAGTAGCGTTGTTCCGTTCACTCTGTATGCAGATCCTCCAACAGCAGTTCGAGATAGAAAACCCACAGAGGTCTAGGTGGAGCCAGTGGAGGAAGTATTGGATGAAGGAGCCTTGGACCAACTATATAACTTGACTGTAAGGCAATGAGAGGACTATCTAAATCCCACTACATATGGGGAGCTTAGTTGGCAGAGTGTTTGCTCGTTTGGAACAGATTCTGAGGCTGCATTCACAAGGTGGCAGAATGGCGAATACGAGCAGTCCACATGGCAGTGTGTAGTTCTATGGTCTTGCAGATGGATCAGCGTTGAGGTTAGCGACCCACCATGGTTTGATGGGACAATCAAAGTTGCGAAGTTTGTGACACAGATGGAGACCCAGGTTGCGCCTGAGTGTCGGGTGGAAGTGTTGGATCTAGTGCTCGCAGAGACTCTAACTAGGTGGTGGGCAGTGCATAAAATGATGCTTCAAGCTTGGGAGGATACAACAGCCAGCCTGCAAACTCAGTTTCTACCAGATATAAGGGTGACATCAGAGGGGGAAGGGTCTGACACAGCTCTCCCATTACCGTCATTTGATGGCAGCAGTGATCTATGGGAGCATTTAGATCGTTGTGAGGTGCACTGGAATGCGTGGGCCATTCCAACTCAGTAATGGGTGCATTCTTTCATGCACACCTTAGATCCATTGCTGAGGAATTGACAGCAGATAAATTTGAATCGGACCTAGAATCAGCGCAGAAGCTACTAAACAGTGATGTTTACCAGTAATGCACTCCTTTACTATTCATTTCATTTCCTCCCACCCAGTGTGTATTCCCACCCACCCGGGGAGGAGGATACACTGGCTATAAATGAAGGCCAGTCCTATAGTTAGCTTCGGTCAGCCTCCGATCAACTTATTCTCGACCGGAGAACTAAACTATATGTAGGAGACTATAGCCACACTTCCAGACCCCCAAAAAGGTGTACCCCACGGGGTTTGACGTACAGAACATAGGTTCCTACCTGCACCTCACATACAGCACCTCACAGAGCAAACTCACACATAGAGCACCTCACAGAGAAAGACATTCCCATACATAGACTGACATACACATAGCGATATAGATACACATGTTACTTATGTATATTAAACATTTGCAGCTGGATACTGTAGAACAATAGAAGAGCTAATGTACAGGCGCGCTACGCGTTAGAAGTTCCACTGTAGTCATCCCTTCGTCCTGGTCCAATCAACCAATTATTTGCGCTCCTATCTCCATCCATCCTTGCCCATTCGTCAAGAAGAGAGGTGTGCTCGTGCCCGATATGCGACCCGACCATCCCCGCCGAAGAGGCCTCCGGATAACACGACTATATGCGATGCGATGACAAATAGATCTTCTGAAACGATGCGATGACGTGTATGAATTATGAAAAAAGATATATATATATATGTCTGTAGTGTATCACCCGACCTGACCTCGCCCTAATTAGGTGGGTGTTTCAAGCGTTCTGAAAGAAAAATGCCTTCCAGAATCAAACATGTTTCATAGGGGTCGGTAACTAGAGTAGAGAGAAAAAGCGTAATTACATATATAATAGTGGAATTTTCTGGTGTAATTACTGCCCTTGATTGCTTATTGGGTGGGGCGTTGGTCGAGCCTGCTTGCGCATCCTCTCACTCTCCCCGGTCATCGAGCAAGAATGTCCTTTCCCGTTGGTCATTCTTTATATATGTCATTATTGACCGATAAGATGGCGGAGGTTTGAACATCTTTCTCTTCAATTTACTTATTGGGTGGGGGGGGCTTTTGGTCGAGCACCTAAAGGTCCTATTCTTGCCATTTGAGGATGCGCAAGCAGGCTCGACCACTATTTACCCACCCACCCCAATCCCCTGAGGCGGAGGTTTCCATCAATTCTGATTCGAGGAGTCTCGAGTAGAGATAGAGGGTAGGGATAGAGGGTAAGGATGGAGGGATGAGGTAACCAAGGACCGGCAGGGTGCGTAAGCACACTCGACTGTCAAGGAGAGGGCCCTCTCCCGGGGGTCGAGCGTTCGTTACCTCACCCTATATTTCTTACTTAGGGGCGGAGCCACTCACTATTCATATGGTGAGGGGTCACTCACTCATTCCGATGGGTGAGGGGCTCGACTGTTAGCCCCCCCACCCAATAAGTAAATTGAAACTTTAGTGACTCGACCAACCTTTAGTTACTTATTTGAGAGGGGCCCACCCAATAAGTAAAATGAAGGCAGAGTTGAAGTCTGTTTCCAAGGCAGAGGTGAAGGTCCCCAGGACCGGCAACGGGGCTCGACTGATAAGGATGCGTAAGCAGGCTCGACTGATAAGGCCGCCATCACCCTTTAGGGGGCTCGACTGATAAGGATGCGTAAGCAGGCTCGACTGATAAGGCCGCCATCACCCTTTAGGGGGCTCGAC